>ERZ1292633.2274-Hain-H41-02um-R1-2274-length-19812-cov-8_pt1 | contig 19812 bp, 23 predicted proteins | sample MGYA00564406_ERZ1292633 | MGnify/ENA primary metagenome ERZ1292633 (study PRJEB36523, sample SAMEA6512639) | groundwater metagenome | collected 2019-01-08 | study: AquaDiva: Metagenomics assemblies of 32 groundwater samples
CCTCGGTTAAAACCGCCTCCACCTGGTCGCCTCTCTTCTCGAGGTCGAGCAACGTTAACGACGATTTTTCTACCTTCGACTTCTTTTTCATGCATTTGTTGAGTAGCTGCAGCAGCTGCCTCTTCAGTTGCGAATGTGACGAAACCGAAACCTTTTGATCGTCCAGACATTCTGTCTGTGATGATGACGGCTTCAGTAACTTCGCCAAATTGTGCAAATAATTCTTTTAAAGTATCGTTAGTCATTGTCCAAGGAAGATTCCCTACGTACAATTTTTTAGTATCCATTTATGTTTTTCACCTCCTTTTGATTAAATATGAATGTTATCCAGAAGTTTACAAACTGAATCGGATTCCAACCGCAGTTTTTCTACCATACTGAATTAACTTTAATAAGTATATCATAAATAACCCCTTTTACCATGTCAAATGGATTTTACTTATAGAAGTATCTCCTACAGATCTTTTTGAAAAAGGGCAAAGTAAGAGTTGATAGAAGAAATCCAATAGAGGGAACTATCGCGTTTAACCAAGGTTTTTCAATATTAATTGCCTGTAAATAAAAACCAATACCCAAGTAAGTAAATATCATTAATATAAATTTTCTAAACCAACTAGTCTCCCAAGCCTTATCAATCTCCACTTTTTTATTTCTGGATTTTATTAATAAAATTTCTTTTTCTAAATCGCTGATAGTGATCATAATTTTTAAAATCAAGGTTTAATAATTAATTTACCATTTTTTGTTATTACATATCCTCCCACCGGATTTGAAAAATGTGATCCAAGTAAAAGCGTGTTTGTATTTGCTATTGACGAAAGAGTTTTTTTTCTTGTTTCGAGGGCTTGATCAGAATAGGTGTCTACTGTATTTCCCCATTCTGTTTTTTCAACTTGGCATGGATGGTAAATAAAATCTCCGGAAATAAGTCCCTTTTTTCCAAGCGACTGAATCTTAACGCTCACATGGTGAGGAGTGTGACCTGGAGTTGAAATCAAACCAACATTTTCATCAAATTGAAAATCCTCTTCAACTAATTCTGATAAACCTGCTTCTATAATAGGATGAACAGAATCTTCAAATCCTAATAAATCATCGATCATTTCTTTTTTTGGTTTACTGCTCCAATATTCATATTCTTTTTTTGAAAAAATGTATTTTGCGTTGGGAAAAGTTGGCTTCCATTTTCCGTTAACAAGTATCGTATTCCAACCAACATGGTCAAAATGAAGATGAGTGCAGACAACACAATCGATATCTAATGGAGTTATTCCAAATTCATTTAGTTTTTCAACAAATTTTATTTTTAGATTTCCCCATTCAGGTATATTGGGTCGGTTTTTATCATTACCATTACAGGTGTCAACTAAAATATATTTTCCTTGAGACTTAATTAAAAAACTTTGGATTAATGCTTTGAGAATTCCATTTTTATCAGCATAATCAGGAATTAACCATTTCATTTTTTTTACGTTTTCAGGAGTCGCATCAGGTATTATACTTTGAATAATTTTTCCAGCTTCAAGTTCTATGATTTGAAAAATCTCAACATTTCCAACGTTCCATTTCATATATAAATTATACAAAATAATTATTTTTATTTATCATAGTTAAACACTTTATTATATTAATATAATAAAGTAGATATTTGTCGTTGTGACCTATTATCAATAAATTATTCCCATCCTTTGTTTCAATACACTCGTGGAGTATATATCGATTAAATAATCTTTTCATAGCTATCTAAATTAGTGGTTTTGTAGGTTATAAGCGGTTGATGATGGAACTTCTTAATGATTATATTATTTTATGGTTCTAAAACATCGAAAATCAAACAGATTATTGAATTTTGACTATTCATCATCAGGTTATTATTTCATTACAATTTGCACAAAAAACAGACAAGAATATTTTGGGAACATTATTAATAATGAAATGGTAATTAATGAAATAGGAAAAATTGTGGAAGCACAATGGTTATGGTTAGAAAAACAATATAAACATGTAGAATTAGATGAATTTAAAATAATGCCAAATCATTTTCATGGCATTATAATTATTAAAAATAAATCAAATCCCGTAGGGACAGGTCTAGACCTGTCCCTACAAAAGAAACATTTATCATTATCAAATATCATTGGCGCGTTTAAAACAACATCATCAATACGTATTCACAAAAAAGGGTTAAAAATATTCCAATGGCAACGATCTTTTTATGATCATATCATTAGAAATGAAAAATCTTTTTATTATATTTGTCAATATATTAAAAATAATTCCATAAATTGGAGTGAGGATAGAAACAATTGTAAAAAATAATAAAAAATACTAATATTGTTATCCAATGAACAGCGCGGAATTATTTATCAAATGTTTGGAGAGTGAAGGTGTTAAATACATCTTTGGCGTTCCTGGTGAGGAAAATTTGCAACTGCTTCAGGCGATAAAAAATTCTTCAATCGAATTTATTGTTACTCGGCATGAGCAGGCAGCTGGATTTATGGCAGCCACCATTGGAAGATTAACTGGAATTCCAGGCGTTTGCTTATCTACCTTGGGTCCGGGAGCAACGAACCTGGTGACAAGCGCTGCTTATGCCCAACTTGGGGGCATGCCAGCCTTATTTATCACCGGCCAAAAACCAATTAAGAAAAGCAAACAGGGGAATTTCCAAATCATCAACACGGTAGAAATGTTTAAGCCAATTACAAAATCGACCAAACAGATTATTAATGGAGAAATGATCCCAATGATGGTTCGAGAAGCGTTTCGATTGGCAAAGGTTGAACGACCGGGAGCCGTCCATCTAGAATTTCCTGAAGATGTAGCTGAAGAAATTGTAATAGGGACTCCAATAACAAACAATCATACACGCCGCCCGATCGCTGAAGAAAAAGCTATTAAACAAGCAGTTGAACTAATAGAAAAATCAAAACATCCACTTGTTTTGATTGGCGCCGGCGCCAACAGAAAAAGAACTTCACAAGTTTTAACCGAACTTATTGAAAAAACAGGTATTCCTTTTTTTACAACTCAGATGGGTAAAGGAGTAGTGACGGAAAAACATCCACAATATTTAGGAACGGCAGCATTATCCGAAAACGATTACATTCATTGCGCCATAAACAAAGCCGATCTTATTATTAATATTGGTCACGACACAATCGAAAAACCACCTTTTATTATGGATGTAAACGATAAAAGGAGTGTGATTCATATTAATTTTTTTCCGGCGATCGTTGATCAAATATATTTTCCTCAGCTTGAAGTGATTGGAGATATTGCTAATACCGTTTTTCAGATTGGAAATTTAATAAATAAACAAAAAACTTGGGATTTTTCGTATTTTTATAAAATGCAAAAATATCTAAATTCTCATTTTCAGTTAATTACAAAAAAAGAGCGCTTTCCATATTCTCCTCAACAAATTGTAAAAATCATAAGACAAAATATGACCAAAGACGATATTGTTACTTTAGATAATGGTATGTACAAAATCTGGTTTGCCCGAAACTATCATACTTTAAAACAAAATACCTTACTTTTGGACAATGCTCTCGCTAGTATGGGTGCGGGACTACCATCAGCAATAGCGGCTAAAATTGTTTTTCCGGAAAAAAAAGTCATCGCAATCTGTGGTGACGGGGGATTTCTAATGAATTCGCAAGAGTTGGAAACGGCCAATAGATTGAAATTGAATTTGACAATAATTATTTTGCGGGATAACGGTTTCGGCATGATTAAATGGAAACAGAAATCAATGGGCCTAGATGATTATGCTTTAAGTTTTGGCAATCCTGATTTTGTTTCTTTGGCAAAATCTTACGGGGCTAACGGTTATCAAGTCGAAAAAAGCGGCGACTTGGAAAAATGTCTGAAAACAATTTCCAGTAAAAGAGGCATACATTTAATTGACGTACCAATAGATTATTCAGATGACTATAGAATTTTAGTCAAAGAATTACAGGAAAAAACCTGTTTATTATGAAAAAAATATTTTCCATTAATCCGGCCACAGAAGAAGTATTAGCTGAATCTCCGTTATTAACTAAGGATCAGTTAGAGAAAAAAATTTATTTAAGTCATGATGCTTTTAAAAAATGGAGAAAAGTTTCCTTTTCCGAAAAAAAAGTTTTGATGAAAAGAGTAGGAAAAATATTACTGAAAGATAAAGAAAAATTTGCGAGAATGATAACTCTAGAAATGGGAAAAACTATCAGAGAAAGTCTGGCGGAAGTGGAAAAATGTGCAACATTATGTGAATTTCTTGCAGGTAGTGCAGAGGCTATTCTAAAAACTGAAATAATAAAAACGGAAGCAAAAGAATCATATATCCGTTTTGAACCTTTGGGAATTATATTTGCGATCATGCCATGGAATTATCCATTTTGGCAAGTTTTTCGTGCGGTAATCCCGGCTTTAATGGTCGGGAACACGATGTTACTCAAACATGCCTCAAACGTTCCTCGAACTTCGCAACTAATTGAAAAAATATTTATTGATGCGGGTTTTCCAACAGGCGTTTTTCAAAATTTATTAATTGATTCTACTATGACGAGCCAAGTCATTAATCACCCTCATGTTCGTGGGATAACACTGACCGGTAGTGAGAAGGCAGGATCGACCGTTGCCTCAATGGCGGGGAGGGCGATCAAAAAATCAATATTAGAATTGGGAGGGAGTGATCCATTTATAGTTCTTGACGATGCTGATGTTAAAAAAGCGGCCTTAATTGCTACTTCAGCCCGACTAAATGTTACCGGCCAGGTTTGTATTGCTGCTAAACGCTTTATTGTTAATAAAAAAATTGCACCTCAATTTATTCAAGAACTAACAAAGCATTTCTCATCAAAAAAGACTGGAAATCCGTTATCAAAAAACACTGATGTTGGGCCTCTTTCTGGTAAAAAGATTCTTGAGACAATCGAAAATCAAGTAAATATTTCGGTAAAAATGGGAGCAAAAATTATCATTGGAGGAAAAAGAATTTTCGGCAAAGGGTATTTTTATCCACCAACAATTATGACTAACGTGACAAAAAAAATGCCGTTATATTTTGAAGAGACTTTTGGACCCGTAGCAACTATTTTTGTAGTTAACAATGATATTGAGGCGATTAAAATTGCCAATGATACAAAATTTGGATTAGGTGCGTCTGTTTGGACAAAGAATTTAGAAAGAGCTAAACGATTTATTGAAGAATTGGAGTCAGGATCAGTATTTGTTAATACTAAAGTTACTTCAAATATTCGTCTTCCGTTTGGGGGAATCAAAATGTCAGGTTATGGAAGAGAACTATCTTCCTATGGTCTTAAAGAATTTGTTAATATTAAAACTGTAGTCTTAGAAGACTAGTTTAGTTGAATATTTTTTTACTAGTTTTTAATTTTCTTTTTTTCAAAAATAATAGATAAATAATCAAGACATAACCTCCCATTATTGCAAACTTCGAAAAACTGAATTCTCTATCAAGACCGAAAAAACTTTTCATCATATGTCCAATAAGACTGCTTTTATTAGGTAAAAAATTAAGAGGAAAAGATAAAATTTTAGAAAGATGAATATTAAAACCATGTTCTAATAATTTGGTTGTTCCATTTTGAACAAGGGATGCGCCTAAAACTATTATCATGTATTCAGTGAATTTAAATACTTTTCCGACGGAAAATTTTAAATAGGCAAAAAAAGTCGTAACTCCAAGAATAGAAGCGAATACAAAACCCAACATTAAACCAATGAAATTTTGGATAAAAATAGAAAAGAGGGAAGTGCTAGCTGTAAATAAGGCAATTTCAAATCCCTCCCTAATGACTAAAAAGACAATTGTTGAAAATAATGAAAAATCAAAAACTCTTTCCTGTAATTTTTGCTGAACTTTAATTAAGGTCCCGGTGCGGCTACGATTAATCACATCATGTAAAGAAAAAACCACATAAGCAATAAATAAACCGGAGAAAATCATCAGATAACTTTCCAGCAGCTCGGCATTTTTTTCGGTCAAAATTCCATGAACCTGATTACCAAACAGATAGGTAGCAGTTGCAAGCAAGAGAGAAAAGACAATTCCAATTAGAGTCGCCAGTCCAATTTCAAACTCTTTTTTCAGGTTTAATTTTCTTGAAATACCTAGGAAAACACCAACAATCAAAAACGCTTCTAAAAATTCCCTAAAGGCAATCACAGCGGTTGTTAACATATATGAACTAATACTTAATGAGTAATAGTAATATTATAATGTAAAAAATTATTTTATCAACGTTTCTTTTTTTGCTTTACTCATCTTTTTGATTTCAAACTCCCTTTTTAGCGTTTCATTAATTGTTTTATATTTTTCAAAATAAACTAATTTTACTGGTCTTCGGGAACGGGTATATTTTGATTTTGAGGCATCACTATTATGTTCTTCGATTCGTCTTTCCAGATCTTTTGTCTGTCCGCAATATAAAGTGTTATCAGAACAACGGAGAAGATAGAGGTAGTACATATAAATAAATTAGTTTATTATTTTTACTAAGGTAAATGAGGTAAGAAATAGAATAATAAAGCCACTAACAAACCAGCTCAAAAGAAGTTGAAAAGGTAAGTTAAAGAGAATATAAACGGGAAGAGTGAAAAAAATAAATGAAGTTCCGATCATCAGGTCGGCAAAAAATGTTACCCGATGCCAAAATTGTTTTGGTAAAAGATTTCTTATGTAGTAATAAACGAGTCCGATTGAGAGCCCGTTGGCAAAAGTAAAGGTAGTTGACTTAATTATAAAACTTGTTGGGGGAGGGCCGGCATTGGGCATCATTGATTGGCTCCAAACACCAAAATATTGAGGCATTAAGTAATATTTCATTGTCAAAATTACTTCGATTTGACGAATAATAGTAGCAAAAAAAAGATAGATCAACCCACAGAAAAAGAGCTTTCCCCATTTTATTGTTCTAATCCACTTAATTGTGAGTTTTGGCCATTCCGGTGTGACTAGCATTGTTTATAAATAGAATATCATATTTTCGTAAAAATTATATATTTAATATATGAAAAAGTTATTTATTTTAATTTTAATTGGAATTGTAATTGGAATTGTAATTGGAATTTCTTCAAAAATAATTATTTTCAATAAAAATAATCTAATAAAAGATTTACAGAAAAAAACAATTAATTCTGTTTCGTCTTCGATTAGCATAGATTATCTAAGATCATTAAATATATCTTCAGAAAAAGTAAAAATTGAGGAAGAATTATTTGAGGATAGCAATTACAAAAGATATATTGCTAGTTATTTAAGCGAAGGTAATAAAGTCTATGGTTTATTAACGGTGCCAACGGATAAAGAATCAACTAATGGTTTCCCCGCAATTATTTTTAATCATGGATATATTCCACCATCCCAATATCAAACAACCGAAGGATATATTTCTTACGTTGACTACTTGGCCAGAAATGGTTTTATTGTCTTTAAAATAGATTTTCGTGGAAATGGTAGGTCAGAGGGAGATCCCTCCGGCTCATATTTTTCTTCTGCTTACACAATAGATATTATTAGCGCGTTAAGAAGTTTACAAAAATTTGACAAAGTTGATCCGAAAAGAATTGGTATATGGGGCCACAGTATGGCAGGAAACGCAGTACTCCGAGCAATGCTTGTTTCAAACGAATTTAAAGCAGGAGTTATTTGGTCAGGAGCAGTATATAGTTATGAAGATTTTGTTAAATATGGAATTAACGACAGCAGTTATACCCATAGGCCAGATATAAATAAAACAGGTACTGAACAAAAAAATCGTGAAACCTCTCCAGAAATACAAAAAATCAGATCGAATCAAAAGAGCATTAATTTTGATAATGAATTTTGGACATCTATTTCTTTAACTAAGAATATTAAATATTTATCCGCTCCTATACAAATAAATCATTCCACAAGCGACCCCGTCGTTAATATTGGTTATTCCAGAGATTTGGCAAAAGTTTTAAAGAATAATTTAAAATTTTACGAGTTTTATGAATATGATGGTGGGGGACATAATATCAACTCTCCCTATTTTGAGCAGGCCATGGAAAAAACCGTTGATTTTTTCAAAAAAAACTTATAACTTCGATATTATTCTGTTAAGTATTAGAATATTTATTCTAATATCATTACCTCGCCATCTTTATATGCTTTAAACAATATTTTATTGTCTATACAATATTGGATTTCTTTATCGGTACTTTTAGATTCTGGATGATTGGAATGATAATGGGGCTGAAATACAAAATCAAGAATATTTAACCCCTCCCAAACCTGTTCTTTTATTTGTTTGTACGGAAAATCCATCGCATTGTCCGTGATCGCATATGGTTTTAAATTAGGAGTTATAACACATACACCAGCGCTGTAACCAATATATAAAAAATCATTTCTGTCAGACATTTCATGAATAATTTTATCCAAACCGCTCAATCTCATTGCTTGTCGAAGAACAAAAGTATTACCGCCACTAACATAGAGACCGCCTAAACAAGCCAGTTTTGTTTTTAATTCATTTTCTTTTTCAAAATAATTTTTCAGATCAAGCATTTCAACTTTTGCTCCATATTGACCAAGGTCTTTTATATCTTTTTCACAATGTTGTTTAACATCCATTTGATCCGCACCGGTGTAATCAAGAGCATTTGGAATATATCCAAATTTTTCGTTAGTTTCCTTAATTAATTCTTTAAGTTTTTCGGTTTCATTCCCTAATTTATAAGAGGAAAGATAGTATTTCATAACTTATCCGTGTTTTAGTTTAAGGTAAAGGATAAAAAGATTTAATATTAAAAAAATTCCGTTAGTAATAATGACAGCCATTTGATTGGTAATAAATCCAAATATAACCCAAAGGATGATCCCAATAATTTGGATAATATACATAGGAAGAGAAATGTCTTTAGTACTTTTAGTTTGAATGATCTTAAGAATCTGTGGCAGTGAAGCAATAATCACCAGCCCGCCGGCAGATAGTCCCAATAATTGAATTAACATGCTTTTTGTCATTATATATCAATTTTGGGAAGAATACTCTTATTTTTTTTGTTGCGAACCGTGGACGAAGTTAGAACCTATTTTATCAATTCACAGTATTTATTTATTGAAGAAAAATTAACTCCGTAATTCGAAACATCAAACTCTAATTTCCCCAGATTTGAAGGAATTAGGCAGTGGTTAACCAACTTTCCGTCCCAATTAGGATTTTCTATTTCACCACCCCAATTCATTTGACATTTACCATTTAACATTCCAATTAGTTCTAAATGTGTAGATCCAAATCCAACATATTCAACATCTTTACATTGCTTACAGTTCTCGAAATCTATTGAAACTTTGTCGCCAATTTTTTCTAAACACCTTGTGATACTATCATCTTGAACCCTTTCCAAATTATTGACTGAAATGTTTTCTTTCTTTGTTCTGTAATAATAGACACTAACTATTCCAACGAGAACCATTATGATGATAACTAAGATAAGCGTAAAACCCTTTCGTCTCATGGTTTAATTTATCACATGGTGAATATTATTACAACATTTTAAAGCTAGTTGAGCAGGCCGGTCAGGGCCCGTTTGATCCTTATAATTTAATAAGGATATTTTAACATCTCCAAGCTGAATTATTTATTACGGAGTAAGCGCTTCAGGATTGAATGCTCTTATCAATGAACACGATCTTTCACAGATCACATTTTTTTCTCCTGAATTAAGATGCCATGAGGATATTCCACTATCAGTTCCAGTCGAAATTCCATCATAAGATATAAGCCAATTACCGTCGGAGCTGACATTAAAATAATCATCAATATTAGAAAGAGAAAGTCCTGGAAATGAAGTCATCTCTAATGTCTGACCAATTTTTCGATAGGTCATATTCAGTGGGTCTATTTCAAGAAAACGAATCGAATTTGGGGGTGTTGCTTTTTCCTGGAGGGCTATAAGAATTGTTTTTTTTACCGGTCGCACCTGAACATTTTTTACTATCCACCCATCATTTTTTATTTCATGAATCTTTGTTTCAAGACCAGATTTTTTGTCATAAAAATGAAGAATCCAGTTTCCTTTTGGTTTCATTGCTTCATCAACAATTTTTTTTATTTCTGATTCCGATTTTGTGTCATTCATTCTTTTTATTAATTCAGGATCTTGAGAAAAATCTTGCATATTGGGAAGATATGGGGATTCCAGACTTATCAAATCATTACCGATCAACCCAACTACCCTACCCTTAACAGAACCAGGAAACCTGACCCCATCGATCAAAAGTGATTTAAGTGTTGCTGGTCCCGAGCTTACATTCTCCGTCACTGTCAGTGACGTATTTTGAAGAACATAGCCCTTTTCTCTAGCCTGTTCTGAAATTGTTCCATTGGTATCTATTATAAATTCCTTTGGTGACGGTTTTGATAGATCTTCACGATAAAACACCAAATGAGAATCATTAAGCCATCTATTATTTAACCAAAAAGTTGTAGAAAATCCACCATATTTACTATCTAAATTATCCTGGAAAGTGTAGATTTTTTTTGAAATTTTGCTAATAGAATCAAATAAAAAAAAAGGCTCTGGTTCACCAGATGCACGAATAGTAAGAATTGGCAAATAGATGCCATTTGGAGACCATTGACCAAGATCGTACATACTATTTATTAGCGATGGTAATTGAGGGTCAGAAGGGAGGAACGTTCTTTTATTCAAATCATAAAACTTTACTTCACTCTCAGAGCTGTTAGCACTACTTGAAGAGTTTTTGTTTTGAATAAATGCCAAAAGCTCTGATTTGTCATTCGGAACTTTTTGCGTAGATTGTTCAATATTTATTGATGACGGAGATTGTTTATTAGCCGCATTGGATTTAATCTTTGAGTCATTTTTGTATTTCATCACTCCAGCAAAAATACCTCCCGATACAATTAAACAAATGATGGCAATAATAAAGAAAGTTAAAAAATGTTTTTTAGAATTGACTTTATTATTCACGACTGGTGGAAGGGATGTAAAATACGGATTAATTATCGAAGCTTGCCAGCCATTATTAAGAAGTGTTTGCTTAATCTGGTCATCTGTATTTCCCAAAGATCTTGCCTTGTTAATATACTCAGTAATTTTATCCACAATTTCATTATACATTCAAAATATATTACAAATAGTCTGATTAATTATTAACTGAGATCGTAAAAAATAGAAAATAAAATAGTTATGTTGGAGATATATTTTTACACTCTGTTGGGGGAACCGTAACAAAATCGGTTGGTAAAATAGTAACTTCTACTTGTAATGATAACATGAAATAGGTATAGATGGGGCATATGAAAAAATTACACCTGTCATTCCCGCGTAGGCGGGAATCCAAGCTAAATATTCATCTTTTAAAAATGTGATCATAGACTGGATCCCCGTCTTCACGGGGATGACAATATCAGTCTCAATCACATAGTTAACAGGGGTACAGATGACAAAAAAAAGAGCGGGTTACTCTCCGCTCTTTTCTAACTGAAAACAACCGTTTTTGTTACGCTTCTACCTTGTTGGGAGACTAGGAATCGGACCTAGATAAACAGATCCAAAGTCTGTTGTCCTACCTTTGGACGATCTCCCAAAGAAATATCAAAAATAAAATATCAAAGATCAAATAGAAAATGAACAACTATATTTTACCAAATAAGCTCGGGTTTAGGTTTGCTATAATCTTATCTATATGAATGATACGATTATTTGTCCTAATTGCAAAAAATCCATCCCGCTGACCGAAGCTTTATCTCATCAAGTTCAAGATAAGTACGCTAAATTCTACAAAATTCGTCTTGAGGAGGAAAAAAATAAATTTGCCAAAACCCTTCAACCAGAATTGGAAAAACAACTGAAAGAAAAGATGGAATTTGAGATAAAAAATAAAAATAATGAATTGGAAGAGTTGAGAAAACAAAATAGAAATATGCAGGGGCAAATGCTCGAATTAAATAAATTAATACGTCAGATAAAACAGGAAAGTGATGCTCGAAGAGTTGAAATGGAAAAAAAACTGACTAATTCTCAAGAAAAGATCCGTGAAGAGGAAAAAAGAAAATCGGATGAAGAATATAAATTAAAAATATTGGAAAAAGATAAAAAACTTGGCGATGCTTTAAGAATGGTTGACGAATATAAAAGAAAACTTGAGCAAGGTTCACAGCAAATGCAAGGAGAAGTAATGGAAGATGAATTAAAAAAGATTTTAAGTGAAGAATTTCTTTATGATGAGATAACCGATGTCCCAAAAGGGATAAGAGGGGCGGATTTAATTCAGATAGTAAAAAATAATGTTGGAAAAAAATGCGGAATAATTTTGTGGGAATCAAAACGGACAAAAGTTTGGACGGAGGGATGGATTTCTAAATTAAAACAAGATCAAAGAGAAATAAAAGCAGAATTAGCAATTATTGTTACCCAAGCATTACCTCAAGAGATAAATAGTTTTGGAATAAAAGACGGGATTTGGGTGGTTGATTATAAAACAGTTATTGGGGCGGCTATTGCTTTAAGAAATAATTTAGTTGAACTTTTTAGTCTCCGTTCTGCAAATAAAGGTAAGGAAGAAAAAAAAGAAATATTATGGAATTATCTAACCAGTGTTGAATTTAAACAACGGGTTGAAGCAATCTATGAATCCTATAATAACTTACGTGACGAACTACAAAAAGAAAAAGACTGGTTTACAAAAAAATGGGCCCGTGAAGAGAAAAGTATTGATCGGGTAAAAGATAATCTTCTCGGTATGCATGGGGATTTGGAAGGAATTGTTGGGAAAACTCTTCCTGAATTAGAAAAATTAAAACAAATAGAATCAGGTGAATAAAAAAATTAACACTGAAGGCCTTGATGGTTTCTTCTTATTTATTTCCAAGGCAGTAATAATTATTCCTGTTTTTATTTTGATTATTTCATTATTTTTGAAATTTAATCAGACAAAAACGGGTTTAAATAATCAAATCCCAAAGGTAGAGACGTCCAATTTGGGCGTCTCTACAAAAAACGATTCATTTAAATTTAATCTCAAAGGTCCCATTGTTTGTGAAGCTCTTTTTATTAAAGATAAAAAGATTTTATTAAAAAATAAAATAACAAATTATTTATTAAACGGCGACTGCCTTTTTACTTGGGAAACAGGGAAATTAATTGGAATAAAAAAATGCGGTTTATCAAACTATATTGATATGGCGGAAAGTTATTTAGGATTCCTAAGTGTAGACGATTTAATTAATAATAATTTGGTGAAAGACAAAATTAAAAACAAAGATATTGATTTGGCGAAAGTTATTAAAAGTTGCAAAAGGGAAGAGATTAAGGATAAAAATATTTTTGAGATACCGAAGAAAATATTATTTGAAGTTAAGTAACCCGCCATATCTTACTTTTCGCCTTCGGCTCAAAGAACGATTATAGGCGGGTAAGGCCAACTAAGCTCACTTCGTTTGCTAATTTGGCCTAAAAAAAATGTCCCGGCTACGACCTACTTTCCCTTCATCTTTCGATGTGAGTATCATTGGCGCTGACTCGTTTCACGACCTTGTTCGGGATGGAAAAGGGTGGGACCAAGTCGCTCAAGTAACCAGGACGGTTAATAGTATATAATATATGAGGATGGAAAACAATAATAAAAAAAGTTCAACATTTTATTCTTATTGCCTTAATCCTCAAGCCAAATTTGACACCCAAGAGGATGGTGAGAAAGTTTATCTGCTTCTACGAAGTCATCCATTTACTCAAATTGGTTGGATTTTAAGTTCAATTTTATTTTTTGTTCTACTTTTTAGTTTAAACTTTTTTATTCAAAGTTTTTTTAATCCCGGACAAATATTTTTGATTAACTTATTTTTTACGATTATTATTCTTAGTTATATTTGGTTTAACATTTTAAATTGGTATTTTAACGTAGGAATAATAACTAGTAAACGCGTAATTGATATTGATTTTTACGCGGTTTTATATAAAGAAATTACCAATGCCCAGCTTGGAAGAATAGAAGATACTACTGTAAAAAGTGGTGGATATATTGAATCATTCTTTGACTATGGTTCAATTTTTGTTCAGACTGCAGGTACTGAAGCTAATGTCGAATTTATTAATGTTCCTCATCCGTCTGATGCAGTTCAAATAATTAATAAATTATTAAGTAAAAAACATGGACTTTAAAGATATTGCTTTTAAAGTTGTTATTTCACTTTTTGCTATTTTTTATTATCTCTACGCTTTAGTGATTTCAAAGCAAGTAAAAATAATGGATAAAACCCTTCAGGATGAACATAATGGGCTTATTCTTTTTGTGACTTCATTGCAAGTGACAATTTCATTGGTTATATTGATAATAGTATTGTTATCAATATTAATAATTTAATGGTATGTTTAAGCAGGATATTGGCTTTTATTTAGGGCACGAAAAAGCCGATGGTTTTTCCGGCTTTGTCGATGAAAATAATTTATTTTTGAGCGTTGAAATTGAAACGGGCATAACTCCAGATCGCGGTAGGGAATTAACAGCTTTCATAAGAGAAAAAATCTATGTCCTTAAAATTGAAAATCTACAACAATTTGATGCATTTATTTCAAATATTATTAAGGAAAAGAATCTTCCATCAGGATTTTCACTTTCAGCTGGTTATTTGAAAGGAAATATTTTTTATTTAAAGACAGTTAATCAAGGTAAAGCTTACATACGTCGAAATAATAAATTAGCTCTTCTTATTGAAAATGACGAAACTGCATCTGGTTACATTCTTGAGGAAGATGTTTTTATTTTTACTTTCAATAAATTTATGAAACTGTTAGGGGAGGAATCTGGATTAAATAAAAAATTTGACCACAGACCAATCTCAGATATCATTGATGAAATAACCCCAGAATTACTCTCTAAAGACGATCAGGGGACGGCGGCATTGTTTATAAAATTTAAAAAAATAGAAGATAATCCAAAGCAGGTTAATAATTTTAATTTAAAGGATTTTTATCTTCGTTTTGGACAACAAAAAACTCTAACATTTATCGCAATTTTTGTTCTTGGAATAATCTTAATCTGGAGCGTTGGTTTTGGATATATACGCAGATCAAGCGAGAATAATCAGAAAAAAATTAATTTAACTCGTGATTTAATTAGCCAAAAATTAAGTCAGGCGGAACAAGTATCATTTTTGAATATGTCCAGCGCCTTGAATTTGATTACGGATAGTAAAGTAGAAGTAAATAATCTTAAGAAAGATTTAGGTACTAAAAATGAAGGAGTAAATGAATTAGAAAAGATGATTTCTAATAGCGAGAATAAAATTCTCAAAAAAGAGGAAAAAAATTATACTGAATTTTTTGATTTGACGGTTGATGATAAAAATGCAAAAGGAAACAAGCTTTATCTTAACGATGACCGTCTTCTAGTTAGTGATAAGGAAAAAGGAATCTTGTATAAACTTTCACTAGATAAAAAATCTTTGGATAAAGATCAGTCTTCGGAAATAAAAAAGTCTTCGCTGATTGCTATATTTGAAGAAAAAAAATATTTTTATGTTGAAGGCGCGGGTGTCTATCAAATAATTAACGGCAAGACTAAAAAAATAATAGAAAACGATAAGGAATGGGGTAAAATCGTTGATTTAGCGATTTTTAATGGCAATATTTATTTATTAGATCAGGGCAAAAATGATATTCGTAAGTATATGACAACAGAGAGTGGGTTTGGAGGTGGGACTTCATATTTTCAGTTAGGACAATCAATTAATTTATCATCAGTCAATTCATTAACTATCGATGGTTCGGTTTATTTGGCCGGAGATTCTGTAATGTTCAAATATACCTCAGGCCTTCAAGATGCATTTAAAACTAATTTACCTGACAGCAATATTAATACCACCAAAATTTTTACCAGTAAAGATCTAGAAAAAATTTATGCTTGGGATAAAAAGAGGGGGACGATTTACATAATGGGCAAGAATGGCGACTATCAAGAACAGGTTAACTCAAAGATTTTGTCCACCGCTTCAGACCTTGTAGTTTATAAAAACTCAATATATGTTTTACAAGGAAGCAAGATCTATAAAATAGAATAAATTATTTTATTCTCCCAGGGTTGGAAAATTGATTATAAATCCATTACCGTTTGGATCGGGAATGATTATTTTTAAAACATCTCCAGCTAAAAGATTGAATACCATTAAAACCACAAAAACTAAAACGATCCCAATTACCGCATTAGTAATTTTATTTTGAGCCTTTGTAATCTTTTCCTTTTCCCCGCCTGAAGAAATCCAGTCAAAAGCTCCCCAAAGAAGATAAATAAGTAAAGAAAATCCGGCAAGCATAATAAACATTCGAATTCCAAAACCAATCAAATTACCTAATCCTTGCTGAGGTGTGCCGGAACCGCCAAGATTCATGGCGTCCGGTGGAGAAATACCACCGAATAAAACGTCAATTGCAGGATCATTTTCAGTTAAAAGTTTCATTTTGGTATGATATTAGTTTTTAAAACAACTCCTAATAATTGAATCGCTAAATAGCTGGCAACAACAATAATCAGACCTATAATGGCGGTTGTAATTGCGGCATAGGCTTTTTTTAAGGCATCAGGATTATCACCATGAATAAGAATATCAAAGGCCGCTTTAAGGGTAATGACCAAAAAAATTAATCCAGCACCGGCCATAGCCAAAGGTAAAGCAAGATTCATGAGGTCACTTACTTTAGCGACTTTTGCAGCTGGGAAACTGGTGGAATCGATAGTGAAGGCTTGAACCATGAGGAAATTATAACAGAAATTCAAAAGTCAAAAAGGTATATTTAGACATTGGTGTTATAATTATCCTATGTTTAACCCTGCTTTTATGATTACCAATAAAATCCTTACTAATATCTCAAAAATCGAAGCTTCAGAAGAGGTAATAAAACATTCACCACTTTTACCTCTTTGGGAAAAACAATTTAAAGAAGAGGCATTGATAAGATCGGCCTATCACGGAACCCATATTGAAGGAAATAATCTTCACAAAGACGACGCTAAGGATATTTTACTTGGAAAGGATGTTATTGGCCGACCCCGTGACATTCAGGAGATAATTAACTATCGAAAAGTAATAGAATTTATTGACGATGAAGCAAATAAAAAAATTGACAAAATTTCTGAACAAATAATCAAAAAACTACATAGAATTTTAACCGATAAAATTTTAGTCAATGAACAAATAGGCGAGTATAGAACAAAACAAGTAATTATCAGAAATTCGGCTAATGGTGAGGTAACTTTTCGTCCCCCGCCTCCAATTGAAGTGCCTTTTTTAATGAGAGAGTTTATTTATTGGTTGAACCGCGACGATAAAGATAAGCTACACCCGGTTTTGAAAGCGGGGATTGCTCATCATGAACTAGTCCGTATTCACCCATTCCTGGATGGCAACGGTAGAGTTTCTCGAGTACTAGCAACTTTAATTTTGTTTTTGGGTGGATATGATATCCGTCGGTTTTTTTCACTTGAAGAATATTATGATAAAGACGCCATTACTTATTATCAGAATCTACAAAAAGCGTCAAGCGGGGATTTAAGCAGTTGGTTAGATTATTTTACATTGGGGGCAGGAATTGAATTTGAAAAAGTCAAAGAAAAAATTTTGAAATTATCAAAAGACGTCAAGTTAAAAGAAAAATTTGGTGGCCAACAGATTTTTTTGACTGAACGGCAGATGAAGATGATTGAATACGTTCAAGAAATAGGCTACATCCAAAATCAGACTTTTGGCGACGTTTTCCCAGATGTATCTGAGGATACGGTTTTACGAGATTTGCAAGATATGATAAAAAAGGGATTGCTTAAGAAAATCGGGAGTACCAAGTCGGCAAGATATGTCATGGTTTAGTTTTAAAAACTTGATACTGTATTTTTTAGTCCGCCACACCCCACGGGGCCTCTGGCGATTAACTAAAAAATAAGTATCTTCGCTTTTGTTTGGAGTCATCCCCTTGAAGAAGGGGATCCAGTCGATAATTACATTTTTAATGTATGTTTTTTTCTGAACTTTCTAAATATTTTGAAAAAATTGAAAAAAATTCTTCACGTTTGGAAATTACAAGAATATTAGCTGATTTATTTAAGTCATTAAGCGCTCAAGAAATCGCAAAAGTCGTTTATCTCCTTCAAGGGAGAGTTGGTCCTGCTTATGAAGGGATTGATTTTGGTATGGCAGAGCGAACCATTATTAAATCTGCGATGTCTGCCCTAAATATCGATCGAAGCTATTTTGAAAAAGAGTTTAAAAAAAGCGGAGATTTGGGAACAACTGTTGAAAGTTTCAAAAAACTTTATACTTCATTTGAAGAAAAAGATATGGAGGTATTGGTTGTTTTTGATTTTTTTTATCGATTAGCCACGGCAACCGGTAATGGATCTCAAGATGTAAAAACTAGTTTGTTAGCCCAACTTATTCGCCAGCTTGATTCGTTATCAAGCAGATATTTAGTTCGACTTCCAACCGGCATTATCCGCTTGGGGTTTTCAGACATGACAATATTAGATGCTTATTCCTGGATGTTAGTCGAGGATAAGAGCTTACGACCGACTATTGAAACTGCCTACCATGTCCGTCCGGATTTAGGATTTATAGGAAAAACTTTAAAGGAAAAAGGAATAGAAGGCTTAAAAAAAATAGAACCAACGGTTTTTACGCCGATTATTATGATGAAGGCGGAAAGAATGTCATCGGCGAAAGAGATCATCAAACAGATAGGCAAATGTTTAGTCGAGCCAAAGTTTGACGGATTTAGATTGCAGGTGCATTATTTAAGGTCAGACCCTAAAGGGACCGACCTTCCCAAGGTCAAGCTGTTTTCTCGTAGTCTTGAGGATGTAACTTATATGTATCCAGATATTGTTGAGGGTGTAAAAAAAGAAGTTAAGGCGGAAGAGTTGATTATTGAAGGGGAAGCAATTGGATATAATCCAAAGACAGGGGAGTTTCTACCCTTTCAAGAAACGGTCCAACGTAAACGAAAATATGAAATAACAGAAAAAGCAATTGAAGTTCCTTTAAAACTTTTTGCTTTTGAACTTCTATATTTAAACGGAAAAAATTTTATTAAGCTTCCCTTTATTGAAAGAAGAAAAGCTCTTGAAGAAGTAACATTAAAAAATAAAGATATTAGTAAGCAAATAATTGTTGTAGATCATCAGGAAGAAGTAAATAATGAAGAAAGATTAGAGGAAATTTTTGACAAAGCAATCGCCAAAAAATTAGAAGGGGTGATTGCCAAAAAAATTGATGGAATTTATCAACCGGGGGCTCGGGGATGGAATTGGATAAAATATAAAAGAAGTTATTCTTCAAAGATCAACGATACGATCGATTGCCTTGTAATGGGGTATGACTTCGGAAAAGGGAAAAGGACTGATTTTGGTATGGGGGCGTTTTTAGTTGGGGTAAGAGATGAAAAAAATGATAAATTTGTTACCGTTGCAAAAATTGGAACAGGGTTAACAGACGTGGAGTGGCGAGAATTAAAAATTAAGAGTTCAGAATTAAGAATTAAAAACAAACCGAAAAATTATCTAGTTGATAAAATGGCCGAGTGCGATGTTTGGGTGACTCCTAAAATCGTTGTAGAAATTAAAGCAGATGAAATTACCAAATCGCCAACTCATACGGCTGGTTTAGCTCTTCGTTTTCCGCGACTAGAACATTTTCGTGATGATAAAAATCCACATGAAGTTACTTCTTTGGGTGAACTTGAAAAAATGCATCAGACTCAAACTAAATGACGGTGGGAATAAAGCATTTTGAAAAATCTGACAGTATATTCACCAAA
>ERZ1292633.2275-Hain-H41-02um-R1-2275-length-19812-cov-6_pt1 | contig 19812 bp, 21 predicted proteins | sample MGYA00564406_ERZ1292633 | MGnify/ENA primary metagenome ERZ1292633 (study PRJEB36523, sample SAMEA6512639) | groundwater metagenome | collected 2019-01-08 | study: AquaDiva: Metagenomics assemblies of 32 groundwater samples
AGCGTGAACGTGCTCAACCTGTTCGACGAGGACACGGCGCTGCTGATCGATCCGTTCGCCTCGGACAGCGACATCTGCCGCTCCAGCCTGGGTTGCGACCGATCGCAGGAGTACTTCTTCGGCAACGCGCCGTTCAACAGCAATAACCTGCTCGATCCGACGGCTACCAACCCGTTCTACCTGCGCCCGAACGTGACCCAGTCGTTCCCGTTCGCGGATCCGTACCAGGCTCGGCGCAGCGTGCGCCTCGGCCTCAAACTCATGTTCTGAGCATTCCCTCCGCCGCACTCTCCGGCGGTCGGTATCGCGGGGGCGTTCACGCGCCCCCGCGTTTTTTTGGTCAGTATGGAGTCCCTTCGATGAGGAGCTTTCGGGCGATCGTCCTCGGTGGTGTGGCGGCGGGTGTTCTCGATCTCATTTGGGCGCTCGTCATCTCCGCGATTCAGGCCAGGCCTGTCGTCCGCGTCCCTCAAGCCATCGCGAGCGGGCTCCTCGGCAAGGCGGCTTTCGAGGGCGGCGCTTCGACGGCCGTCGTCGGAGTTGCTCTGCATTTCCTGATCGCGCTTGGCGCCTGCGCCGTCTACGTTGGCGTGGGCCGCTGGCTTCCAAGGTTGGTGCGGCTCCCGTGGGTTGCGGGCCCGCTCTTCGGAATCGCGGTTTACCTGTTCATGTCGATCGTCGTGGTTCCGCTTTCGGCGGCGCCATGGCGGTTCAAGTTCACGCCGAGCGGAATCGCTCTCGCTCTCGCCGCGCACACGCTTTGCGTCGGCCTGCCGATCGCGCTCATCACCCGCAGGTACGCCAGCGCGCGCGCGAGATGAACTTCCGACGCCGGACTTGATTTCAACGTCGTGGAGAGCAGGCCCGGAGTGGTTACTTGAGAGCGACGGAAAATGGCTATTGTTGGAGACCACTCGGATCGTAATACTCCTCCCATGGGCGGGCGTGGCGACGATCCACGGTTCAACATGGTCTCCGCGCTTGCGGCTCGAGATCCGCATCCGTCGACAGCGGAGCAGGCGCTCCTTTTCGATCGCTTCGTCGGCACCTGGGACTGCAATTACGCCGAGTTCGCCACGGACGGAAGCGTGAACCGGTTTCCGGGCGAAGTCCGCTTCGGATGGATCATCGACGGACGCGCCTTGCAGGACATATGGATCTGGTACGACCCGAGCGAGGGCGAATCGGGGAGCCGACGCGGCATCGGCACGTCGGTGCGCTTCGTGGATTCCAGCTCCGGCCTCTGGCGCGTCGTCTGGGTTGCGCCGGCCTCGAACAGGATTCTAATTCTCCAGGGCAGGCAGGTCGGGGAGCGCATCGTGCTCGAAGGTCAGGACGACGACGGGTCCAAGCGCCGCTGGTCGTTCAACGAGATCCGCGACGACTCCTTCGTCTGGCGCGGCGAGGTGTCACGAGACGGTGGGAAGAGCTGGGAGCTGACCGCGGAGTATCGATTGACGCGGCGACCGCCGACGACCCCCGGAGCTTCCAGTGAGAACGATAGACATCCCAGGAGGAGCTCCGAATGACGACTTTTCCGGCCGAGGCCAAGCAGGACATCGTACTCATTGGACGAGATTCTCGCCACGTTGGTGGCCTCTGAGAAAGCGCATTCTCAAGCCTGAAGCCCAAGGCGAATCCAGATCCTCTCTTCGGGAGAGGACCCGGTAGTGTGTGAGTTTGCAGGATTTTTCGATGAAGCGGAGGTACACCAGAATGCGGATAACAGCGTTCTTAGTGATGGTGATGGCGATGGCGATCACAGATTTGTCGGCGCAGCAGGGTCCAACGACGGGCTATGCGCCGGTCAACGGACTCAAGATGTACTACGAAGTCCACGGTCGCGGCGAGCCGGTGGTGTTGCTTCACGGCGGGTTCATGACCATCACCAGCAACTGGGCCGGGTGGATCGGCGAACTTTCCAAGACCCGGCAAGTCATTGCCGTCGAGATGCAGGGTCACGGGCGGACGGCGGATATTCCACGAGAACCCAACAGCGAGAACCTCGCCGATGACGTTGCGGCGCTGCTTGAGTACCTCAAGCTCGCTCGGGCGGACCTCATCGGATACAGCATGGGCGGCGGCGTCGCAATGCAAGTTGCAGTTCGACATCCAGACCAAGTGCGAAGGGTTGTTGTCATTTCGTCCACATTCCGCCGTGACGGCATGACCCAGGAAGGGCTCGACGCTTTGGCGAACCTCACGGCGGAAGCCTTCAAAGGCTCTCCTCTTGAGGCCGAGTACGAACGACTGAGCCCAACTCCGGATCAGTTTTCGAAGTTTGTCGAGCGCCTGGTCGCCGCCGATTCCAAAGGAAATGACTTGAGAGCCGATCAGCTTCAATCGACCACCGCACCCATGTTCTTTATCCATGGTGATGCTGATGGCATTCGGCTTCAGCACATCGCGGAGATGTTTCGTTTGAAGGGCGGCGAGATTTACGGCGACCTGAGGCCGCGCTCCGCATCGCGATTGGCCATCTTGCCAGACACAACCCACGTGACCCTGATGCAGCGCATGGACATCATCGTCCCGATGGTGAACAATTTTCTCGACGCCAAGCCGTAGCCCTGAGGTGCCCGTAGCACTCTGCCAAGAATGACCCGCTCGTAGAAATCCAAGTCAAAGGAGGCGTCAGGGCCGTTTGAATCGCCCCGGGATTCCCCAACGTCGGCGAGCGGCACAGTGATCGAATCCGGCTGGATGCCGGGCCAGATGATGGACTCTTCGGAAGCCGGGATGAGCGAGAGTCTGGACAAACTCGCCGGATCATTGCCCGGGAGGTAGCCGCATGACGCAGAAATGCGCGGGCTCGCGGAAGGTGCAATCTGGAACAACGATGGCAACGAGCTTCTTTCTGTTCTGGTGGTCGATGGCGGCGGCGTGACGAGGCTGCTCAATTTCCGCAAACAGACACCGCTCGTCTGGACGCTCGTCAAGGACGAGTGATCGGTTCGACAGGTCGAACCTCGGCGACGAATCTTCATGGACCGTTCGATCACGATCGTTGGAGCGCCATCCAGTATCGGCATCAAGCCGTATGAAGACGGAACTCCGCGCGGGCTCGACCGGGCGCCGGGAGTGCTCCGCGACCTTCGCCTTGCGGCTCGAATCGGAGCCGAGGACGCGGGCGACGTCGTGCCTCCGGCGTATCGCGACTTCCACCGTGAGCCGGGACAGGTCAGAAACGAAGCCGGGGTGATCGAGTACAGCCGTGCTCTCGCGGAACGCCTCGCCGGCGTCGTCAGCGAAGGACGGTTCGCGCTGGTGCTTGGCGGCGACTGTAGCGTTGTCCTGGGAGCCCTTCTCGGTCTGAGGCTGTCAAGCCGAGACCCCGTGGGGCTGGTCTATCTCGACGGTCACGCCGATTTCGCGACTCCGGCGGAGTCGCGGACGGGCTCCGCCGCAAGCATGTGCCTTGGCCTCGCGGTGGGGCGAGGAGCGACTGCGCTCGCGGATCTTGGGGGCGAGAAGTCACTCGTGAGAGGTGGTGACGTCGCGCTGGTCGGCCGAAGGGACGAGGATCAGCCCTGGTACGGGCAGGATGCGCTGCGAAGTTGCGGCGTCCTCGACCTTCCAGGCGATCGCTTGCGCCGGGACGGAATCAGATCCACGAGGGATGCGGTTCTCGAACGGGTGGGGCGCGCGGATCTCGCCGGATTCTGGATTCACCTGGACGCCGACGTGCTCGATTCCAGCGTGATGCCGGCGGTGGACTCGCCCGAGCCGGACGGGCCGGGGTTGGACGAGATCGCGGCGCTGCTGGTGCCGCTGGTGAACCATCCCCGCGCGCTCGGAATGGAGTTGACGATCTACGATCCCAATCTCGACCTCGATCAGATCTGCGGACAACGGCTGGTGGCGCTGCTCGAAGCGGTGTTCGCGCCACCGAGATGAGCGACCGGGCTCCTTCAGTGGGTTGCTGGAATGATCCGGCTTGGCGCCGAAAGCGAACAACTGATTTCGCCGAGAGGAGGGCTCCATGATCGCGCGTATCTGGCATGGGATCACCCTGACGAGCAAGGCGGACGACTATCTGGCGTTTCTCCGACGGCGGGCTGTCCCCGACTACAAGAGTACGCCCGGAAACCTGGCGGTCTATCTCCTCCGCCGCGCGGACGGCGAGACCACCCATTTCATGACACTGACGCACTGGGAATCGCTGGAGTCGATCGCGACCTTCGCGGGGAGCGAGATCTCGAACGCGAAGTACTACCCTGAGGACGCCGAATACCTGCTCGAGTTCGAAGCCACGGTGCAACACTTCGAGGTTTTCTCTTGAGCGGGTCGCCGTAGTCGGCCCGAAGTCAGGTCTCCTTGATGACGGCGCGCAGGCGTCGTATCGCCGCCTGGGTCTCGCTCCTGCTGGCGCCGCCGTACCCCATGACGAGACCCTGTCGCGTCACTCGGCCAAGGTAGCACTCCGAAAGGGGAAGGACCCGAATGCCGGCAAGCGCGGCGCGCTCGGCGATCTTGCGATCACCACGGCGACGGGTGAGCAAGGCGACCAGGTGCATACCCGCTTTCTCGCCGATCACCTCCACCTCGTCGCCGAGCTCTGTCTCGAGTGCCTCGACCAGTGCGCTCCGCCGCTCGCGATAGAGCGCTCGCATGCGGCGCAGATGGCGGGCGAAGTGACCCTCGGCGATGAAGCCGGCGAGAACCGCCTGCGGTGAAGTCGGCGGGAAGATGTCCATCACCCTGCGCACGGCGATGAACCGGTCCACGAGGTCTGGCGGTATCACGAGGTAGCCCAGCCGCAAGGCTGGGAAGAGAACCTTGCTGAAGGTTCCGATGTAGACCACGCGCGAGTCGCGATCCAGGCCCTGCAGTGAGCTGACCGGAGGACTTTCGTAGCGGTAGTCGCTGTCGTAGTCGTCTTCGAGAATCCAGGCGCCGCTTCGCCGAGCCCAGGCCAGGAGCTGCAGGCGGCGCGAGGCGCTCATGGTGGCGCCCAAAGGAAACTGGTGAGAAGGCGTGACGTAGGCCAGTCGCGCCCGCGGCGCCCGTTCGATCCCGCGGGCGATGTCGAGCCCCTCGTCGTCGACCGGGACGGGAACAAGTTGCGATTGGACGGCGCGGAACACGTCACGGGCGCCCCAGTATCCGGGCTCCTCCATCAGCACCTGGTCGCCGGGATCGAGCAGAGCGTGAGCCGCGACCCACAGCGCCTGTTGCGAGCCACTGAGAACCATTACCTCGGAAGGCGAACAGCGCAGCGCGCGCGCCGTCACCAGATACGTGGCGATCGCGCGGCGCAAGGGCAGGTAGCCCATCGGGTCGGCGTAGCGAATCGTCGCCGGCCCGAGCTCTCGGGCATGTCTGCGCAGCAGGCGCGCCCAGGTGGCGAACGGAAACTGATCAAATGCGGCGTCCCCTAGGTGGAAGGGCCCGCTGGACCCGAGCCATGGCCGCGGCGGGCGCTCCAATTTTGCGGATCCTCGGGCGGGAGCGCGGCGTCCCGGGCGATCCCGTCTGCCGGCAGCGGTGAGGCTGGCGAGCGGAGTTGAGCGCTCACCGGGAAGCGTGCTCGCGACGAAGGTCCCGGCGCCGACCCGGCTCTCGCAGTAGCCCTCCGCCAGCAGCTGATCAAAAGCGTCGAGAACCGGGATGCGCGAGAGTCCGAGCTCCTCGGCGAGACCCCGTGTCGAGGGGAGGCGCTGTCCCGGACGCAGTCGTCCCTCGAGGATCGCGTCACGGTAGCCCTCAAAAACCTGGCGATACAGCGGCTTCGCGAGTCGACGATCCACGGCGATGATCGTCAGAATTCCGGGTCGTAGCTTCATTTCTCTGAATGATAATGGTCATTGAGAATCGGTGAAGACTGGATATTGCCAGTAACCACTCCGCAAGTCACGCTTGCACCCGGAGGGCGGATCGGACGGCGAACGCCCGACGGAGGCAATCATGAATCAACTTCTTCAGAGCTCTCACTTTTCAACGAACGTCGGCAAAGTACCGGACTCCGGCGAAGGCAAGCGAGAGTCGCGCATCGCGCCGGCGGCGAGCGCGGAGCCCATTGTGCGCCTGCTGGCGCGACGGGACGATCGTCTCGTCGTCGTGCACGTCGACGCGGTGGATTGGATCGAGAGCGCCGGAAACGACGTCCGGCTTCACGTCGGTCAGATCGCGTACATGCTCCGGCAGACGCTCGGAGGCTTGGCGCTCCATCTCGACGCGCGCCGATTCGCGAGGATTCACCGCACGGCGATCGTCAATCTGGATTCGATCGCCGAGATCGTGAGGGCGAGCGCGACGGAAATGTCGCTCTTGTTGAACGATGGTCGCGAGCTCGCCGTATCTCGCCGTTATCGCCGGCAGCTGTTCGCCTGCCTCGGGACTCCTTGAGGAATCGCCGATGAGTGCTTCGTTCGGGAATCCTCTTGCCGCGCTTCTGGCACTTTCGCTGTCGGCCCTTCAAACGCCGGTGGGGGCGAGCGCCACCGCGAGCGGAAGCTCTCGACCGGTCGTGGTGGAGCTCTTTACCTCGCAGGGCTGCTCGAGCTGTCCGCCCGCGGACCGGCTCCTCGCCGCGCTTGGCGCGGCGGGTGAGGGGAGCATCATTCCTCTCGCGTTCCACGTCGACTCCTGGAACCACATCGGCTGGACCGATCCGTTCTCGAGCGCTGAATGGACCCGCCGCCAGGCCCAATACGTGCGCAAGTTGAAGGCGAAAGGTCCCTACACGCCGCAGGCCGTCGTGGACGGAGCGGTCGCGCTTCTGGGCTCGGATGAGAAAGCAATACGCGCATCGATCGACGCCGCGGCCGCTCGCCCGGCCGGTGTGATCGCGCTCGCTCTGGATGAGCACGACGCCGCGCTCGCGGTGCGCGCGGATGTTCTTCTTCCGGACGCGCTGCGGGGTCGCGGGTTGGACCTGATGGTGGCGATCTTCGAGACGGGTCTAGTCACCCCCGTGAAGCGAGGCGAAAACGGTGGCCGCACGTTGCGCAATGAGTACGTGGTGAGACGGTTCCGTCGCTTCGCGCGGCTGGAAGCGGACGGCAGCGAGCGCACGCAGCACCGCGTCGAGCTCAAGCTCGCGGAGAGTTGGCAACGGTCAGAAGTGGGCGTCGCGGTGTTTCTGCAGGATCCCCGATCGCTCGAGATCCGGGGCGCACAGTCGCAGTGGCTGATCGCCAGGCGCTGAGCTGCTGGCAGGTACCCGGGCAGGGCTGCACAAGTGGTGAAAGGAAGAGATGAAACCCAGGCTCGACTATGGAAAGGTTCTTCCCGAGGGAATGGAGGCGATCTATGCCCTCGATCGGTACAGCGCGAGCTGCGGGCTCGAGCCGGCGCTTCTGGATCTCATCAAGCTCCGCGCCTCTCAGATCAACGGCTGTGCGTATTGCGTGGACATGCACTCCAAGGATGCGCGCACCGGCGGCGAGACCGAACAGCGCCTGTACAGTCTCGCTGTCTGGCGTGAAACGCCCTACTTCACCGATCGCGAACGAGCCGCGTTGGCGCTGACCGAGGCGGTGACCCTGGTTGCTGGGCGGGGAATCTCCGACGAGCTCTACGAGCAGGTTCGGCAGCAGTTCAGCGATGAGGAGTTGGTGAAGCTCCTGATCGGAATCGCGATCATCAATACCTGGAACCGGTTCTGCGTTACCTTCGGCGACGAGCCGGGAAGCTACAGACCGGAGCACTTCGCGACCGAGCGGAAGCGGCCCGCGAGCGGCGACCTTCGACCCATGATGAAGCGCGAATGATGAGCGCAACCCAGGGCGAGAAAGGCGACCGCTTCAGGGCGCTTCACGAAGGAAAGGGCGCCTTCGTGATCGCCAACGCGTGGGATGCGGGGTCGGCTCGACTGCTCGCGGCGGTCGGGTTCTCGGCCCTCGCGACCTCGAGTGGCGCTGCCGCGGCAGTTTTGGGTCGTCGCGATGGTGAGCTGACGCGTGACGAAGCGCTGGCGGCGGCGCGTGCGATCGTCACGGCATCCGCTCTGCCCGTGTCCGCCGACCTGGAGAACGGCTTCGGCGCTGCCCCGAGTGTGGTTGCCGAAACGATCCGACTGGCAGGAGCGGCCGGGCTGGTCGGAGGCTCGATCGAAGATTCGACCGGCGACCCGGAAAGACCGGCGTTCGATTTCGATTTCGCGGTTGAGCGCGTAGCTTCAGCGGTGAAGGCGGCGCGCTCGCTCCCGTTTGCGTTCACTTTGACGGCCCGCGCGGAGAATTTCCTGCGCGGCAATCCGGATCTCGGAGACACAATCCGTCGATTGCAGGCCTTCGCGGAGGTGGGCGCTGACGTGCTTTTCGCCCCTGGTCTGCCCGATCTCGCCGCAGTCCGCGCGGTCTGCGAGGCGGTTTCGAAACCGGTCAACTTCATGGTGGGAATCCGGGGCCGGTCGTTCACTGTCGCTCAGCTTCAGGCAGCCGGCGTCCGGCGGATCAGCCTGGCCACGTCGTTGCACCGGGCGGCGATGCGCGGACTGATCGAAGCGGCCCGCGAAGTGAAGGAGCGGGGAACCTTCGGCTATCTCGAGCGGGCGCTGACGCTCGAGAACCAGGGGTGGTAGAGGGCTGGGCTAGGGCGCAGAGTCCACGCGCCGGAAGAACTCCTCGGCGGCGAGGGCAGAATCGCCCGCAAGCAAGTCGCTGCCCGGCCCTTCGAGCCAGTCGGCGGGCAGGCGATCGCGATAGGGCGAGTCGAGAAAGCGACGGTCGAGGAGCGCGATGACGCCGCGATCCTCCGAAGAGCGAATGAGCCGGCCCGCGGCCTGGACGACGCGCGTCATCCCCGGAACGACGAAGGCGTACTCGAAGCCGCGCTCGAACCGTTCGTCGTAGTAAACCTGGAGCAGGCGGGTCTCGATCGTCGGCACCGGCAGGCAAGGTCCGACGACCGCGACGGCGCGCAGCATGTCTCCCGGATAGTCGACGCCCTCGGCGAAGACGCCACCGGCGACGGCGAGCAGCAGCACGTCGCCGAGCAGCGAGGCACGCAGAGTCTCGAGGATCGCCTCTCGCTCGCGTTCGGTGTCGGCGCGCTGCTGTACCAGGACGCGCTTGGCGCGCGGCTTGAGATGAGCGGCGACCTCGGCGAGGAACTGAAAGCTCGGAAAGAGCGCCAGGCAGTTGCCCGGGACGGCGTCGGCGAGCGCCGCGAGGCGGTCGGCGATCGGTTGGCGGTTGGCGGCGCGCTCGCGCCAGAGGGTGGTCACCGTGCGGTCAATGACGACCCGGCGATTCTCGGCCGGAAACGGACTCGGCACTGAAATCATGCTCGTGCGCGAGCTCTCGAAGCCCAGCAGGTCGCGAAAGAACTCGGGCGGCGAGAGGGTCGCCGAGAGCCCGATCGCGGAGTGGACTCGCGACAGCACGCGACCCAGGAAAGCGCTGGGGTCCTTGCAGAAGATGCGCAGCAGGCAGTCGCCGCCGCGCCGTTCGGCGAGCCGGGCTGCCGGAAGACCCTCGAGGGCGAGCCCGTTCAGAAAACGCAGGAGCTGAAAATAAAGCGCCACGAAGTCGTCTTCAGCCTGGAACGACTTCGTCTCCTTGCGGTACTCGAGATAGTCGACGAAGGCGGCGTCGAAGTCGGGTCGCAGGCGCCAGAGCCGGTCTTCGGGAAGCTGGCACTCCGCCGCGCCGTCCGCGCCAGTCGCTCTGGCGGGGTCGGCCGGCGCGAGGGCGAATTCGGCCGTCTCCTCGATCGTGGCGGCAAGCGCCAGTCCGAGGCGCTCGATCTCGCGATGCACGGGCGCGCCGCCATGGGCGGCGCTTTCGGCGGCGCGGCGCGCCGCCAGAGCCGAGAGCTCGGGGGACAGGTAGGAGCGGCCGCGGTCGACCAGGTTGTGGATCTCGTCGATGACCAGAACGACGTCGGAGAGGTCCGCATCGGCGGCGAAGTCGGAGAGCGCCACGTACGGATCGAAGGCGTAGTTGTAGTCGGCGACCACGACCTGGGAGCGCCGCGCGAGGTCGAGGCTGACCTCGAACGGGCAGAGCTCGCTCGCCGCGGCGGCGGAGAAGACGAGGTCAGGCTCGAGGATCGACTGCTCGTCGAGGAGGCGGGGCACGAGCGCCGACGAGGCGAGCTTGGCGTGGTAGTCGCGCGCGAACGGGCAGTAGTCCTCGTGGCAGATCACCTCGCCGTTGGCGCACATGCGCGCTTTGGCGCGCAGGCGGAGCGCGTGCAGCGTCGGCCCGGCGTCGATCTGCTTCAGCACCTTGAGAGTCATCTCCTGCTGCAGGTTCTTCGCGGTCAGCACGAAGAGGCGTTTGTCGTGCGCCAGCGCGTAACGAAGCGCCGGATAGATCGCGGCGGCGGTCTTGCCGAGACCGGTCGGCGCCTCGAGGAGCAGGTGCTCGCGCTCGGCGAGCGCCTGCTCGACCGCCTGAACGATCTGCTCCTGCCCGGGACGGAGCTCGGCGTGCGGAAAAGCCAGCTTCTCGCCGGCGCGCTGGCGATCAGAGGCAGCGCGGCGCTCCCGCCGATGTTCGGCGAAAAGCGCGTTCAAGCGCCGACGGATATCGATTTCGAGGCCAGCGAAGTCCGCGTCGAGTCTCTCGCGCTCGACGGCGTCGGACCCGATCGCGATCAGGACGAGCTCGGCGGCGACCGGTCTGCCTTCGACCTGACCGAGCATCCAGGCATAGAGCCGCGCCTGGCGCTCGTAGATCGCCCGCGTCGCCGCCGAGAGCTGTCCCTCGCGGCGGACCGACTTGATCTCCTCGATGACGAGCGCGCCATCGGCCTCCTTGCGGACGCCGTCGGCGCGACCGTGGAGCGACACCTCCCAGCCACGGTGGGGGAAGACGTGACGCAGCGCGACCTCGCGGCGGTAGGTCGGGTCGTCGGCCAGCGCCCGCTCCTGATAGCGGCCGTGGATCGCCTGCCCGAGCCAGAGGCGCTCGAAGCCCCCTCGGTTGGCGAATCCGATCGAGCGCAGGAGCTGCGGCTCCAAAAGGTCCGCCACCGCGAGCTCCAGCCGCGACTGCTCGGCGTCGAAGCGCAAGGTCATCGCTCGCAGTCTAGCTTCTGGAGAGCCGGGATCTCCGGTGCCCGTTGTAGAGTCGCCCCGTTTTCGAGCGGGAGGCACTCTTGGGCAACCTGGTTTCGTTCTTGGGGCTGTTCGTCCTGGTGGGTCTGGCCTGGGCCTTCTCGGAGGACCGCCGGCGCTTTCCCTGGCGGGTGGTCGTCTGGGGCATCCTGCTGCAGCTCATCTTCGGCTTTCTGGTGCTCTACTGGGAACCCGGTTCGCGCTTCTTCCTCAAGCTCAATGACGTCTTCAACGCGCTCCTCGCCTTCTCGAAGGAGGGCGCGGTCTTCGTTTTCAACTCGATCGGCTTCGGCGACCAGAACGGCCAGGTGCCGCTGTCGCTCAAGGAGTACCTGACCCGCCTCGGCCAGGAGTCGTCGGATCCGTTCATCCAGCGCGCCATCGCGACCGGCACGGTTCCCGGGTTCTTCTTCGCCTTCCAGGTGCTGACCACGATCGTCTTCTTCAGCGCCCTGCTCTCGGTGCTCTATTACCTCGGGATCATGCAGAAGATCGTGCTCCTCTTCGCCCGGATCATGGCGAAGACGATGCGCGTCTCCGGCGCCGAGGCGCTGTCGAACTCGGCCAACATCTTCGTCGGCCAGACCGAGGCGCCGCTCGTCGTTCGTCCTTACATCGAGAGGATGACGCGCTCGGAGCTGATGGCGATCATGGTGGGCGGTTTCGCCAACACCGCCGGCGGTGTCCTCGGCGCCTACATCATGATGCTCTCGGGCTACTTCCCGAACATCGCTTCGCACCTGATTTCGGCGTCCCTGCTTTCCGCCCCGGCGGCGTTCATCTTCGCCAAGATCCTGGTGCCGGAGCGCGAGGAGCCGCTGACCCGCGGCGAGATCAAGTTCGACGTGCCGATCGAAGACGCCAACCTCGTCGACGCGGCGGCGAACGGCACGTCGATGGGTTGGCAGCTGGCGATCAACGTCGGCGCCATGCTGATCTCGTTCGTCGCCCTGATCGCGCTGGTCAACGTCGGCGTGGGCTGGTTCGGGAGCCTCTTCCGCGACGACCATGGACTGCTGCGCTTCAACCTGATCGCTGTCGCCGGCCTGGCATCCCTCCTCTGGATGCAGCGCAAGGGCGCGCCGACGCAGAACAGCGCCTGGCTCGCGCTCGCCGGCGTCTTCGTGCTCTACGGACTCGCCAAGGTCGCCGTGCCGTCCTTCGCGGGTACGATCGGCTACGCCGCCTTCGCCGCCTGGCTGCCGGCCTTCTTCCTTTCGGGAAGCGGGAAGCGTCCGGGCACGAAGGTCTGGGCGACGGTCGCGGCGATCGCGATCGTCGGCGACGTTGCTTATGCCTTCTGGGGACCGCTGGGAGCCGACGTGAAGCTCACGCTGCAGCTCCTGCTGGGCTGGATTCACGTGCCGATCGCCCTGGTGATCGGCGTGCCCCCGGCGGATTGCCTCACGGTGGCGCGCTTTCTCGGCGAAAAGCTAGTGCTGACCGAGTTCGTCGCCTACATCGACCTCGCCAACTACCTCGCGGCCGCCGGCCGCGGCGAAGTTCAGGAGCTCTCGGGCCGGGCGCTGGTCATCCTCACCTACGCGCTCTGCGGCTTCGCCAACTTCGCCTCGATCGGCATCCAGATCGGCGGCATCGCCCCTCTCGCCCCGGCGCGCCGCCAGGAGGTCGCGCGGCTGGGTCTCAAGGCGATGGTCGGCGGCGCCTTCGCCACCCTGATGATCGCCTGCATCGCCGGCATCTTCTACACCGGCAACTCGATGCTCGGCCTGGCGAAGTAGCGCGAGCGTTCGCGACGCACGGCAGCCGGCCCGTGCCCATCGAACACCTCCAAGCCCATTCTCGGACCTATTTCAGTGTCCACGAAATCGGGGCAGGGCCACTCCTCATCAATAGACCCACGGGATCAGCCGCCGCACCCGCCGCCGGTACGCCTCGTAGTCGCCGAACTGCGCACCCAGCAGCTTCTCCTCGAAAGCGCACTTCCGATCGAAGAACAAGAACACAACCGCCGCGAACGCCAGACCAGCCAGGCTCCTCTGCGCCAGCGCCCAGCCGATGCTGGCCATCAGGATGCCCGCATAGATCGGGTGCCGCACGATGCGATACGGACCACCGGTCTTAAGCCGCGACTGCACGAGCGGACGGGGATACGGCGTCAAGGACGGCCCCAGGCTGACCGCGCCGGCGATCATCAGGGCGAAGCCGAGCAACGCCAAGAGGGTACCAGAGCACCACCAGGGGTCTTGCCAATCCAACACACCCGCGCCGAAGCGATACGGAATCAGGAATGCAGCCAAGAGCGTCAACGCCTGGGCAACGACCCAGAGACCGCCGCGACTGGCAAAAGTCCCCTCGGACTGGCCCGACTGCTCGCCCATTCGCTACCTCCTGCGGAGCCCGACGCTGCGCTGAGTATGTCTCTTTCGCGGTCGCGGGCGCGGTCCACAGGCGTGCGCCAATCGACCGCGACGCTGCTCGCTCGGCGCTGGTGCCAGCAGTATCGCATCGGCGAGCAGGACAGCGATGGCGCGTTCGTCGCAGCGGCAGAAGACACGATCCTGCAGAAGCTGCTCTGGTATCGCCGTGGCCACGGCGTCTCGGATCGGCAATGGCAGGATCTGCTGGGGGTTCTGCGTGTCCAGCGGGATCGACTGGACCGCGCCTATCTCGATCGTTGGGCCACCGAACTGGACCTTCGCCAACTCCTGGACGAGGCCGTCGCGGAAGCTCGCCAGCAGCCCGGATGATGAAGTTTGGGCCCTCAGCGCTCGAGCAGGAACGGCAGGGCGGCGGCGAGGAACGGCTCGGGGCACTCTTCCATCGGGGTGTGGCCGCAGGCGGGGATGGAAACGAAACGGGCGTTGGGCATCCGGGCAGAGCGCTGGCGGGCGCCGGCGACCGGGATGAGACCGTCCTCCTCGCCCCAGACGACCAGCGTCGGCTGCGCGATGGTCGACAGGTCGAGCTCGAACGGCGGCTCCGCCGACGGGCCGATGAGTCCCCGGTAAGCGTCGACCGCGCCTTCGATCCGCAGGCGCTCGGCGTACTCGCGAACGAGCGCTGGCGTCACCAGGGCGTCGTCGTAGTAGGCGGCGCGGAGTCCCTCCCGGATTCTCCGGTCGGAGAGGCCGATCGATTTCGTCGCCAGGTTCGCCACCCAGCACCAGCGGAAGAGCGGGCTGCGTCGGTCCTGGGCGTAGCGCGGCAACGCGTTGTCGATGAGCAGCAGCCGTTCGACGCGCTCGGGGTGCGTCGCGGCGAGAAAGAGCGCTATGCCGCCGCCGTACGAATGCCCGCCGAGCCGGGCGCGCGTGAAGCCCAGTCGATCCATCACCGCGAGCACCAGCCGAGCCTGTCCTTCGAGCGTGTAGCTCGAGCGGTCGCGCGGCCGTTGTGTGAACCCGAAACCGTTGAGATCGAGCGCCACGACGTCGAACCTCATGGCAAGCGACGGCAGGACCTTCTCGAAGGCGTAGGTCGACTCCCCGAAGCCGTGCAGCAGTACGAGCGGCTCGCCGCTTCCCCGGCGCTCGATCGCGACCTTCCGGCCCTCGACCTCGACGAAGCGCTCCGCCGCGAGCTCTCGCGTCGCCTCCGCCCACGGGCGGAGCGTGACGCAGCCCGTCGAGATCAGCCAGTGGAGGGCGAGGAGGGCGAGAAAGAGAGCGCGGGGTGCGTGGTTCATGGAGGGAGAGTACGCGGTATCATTCCCCATCGGACGGCTGCGGCCGAAGGTGCCATTGAAGATCGACTCCCGAACCTCCCGTGCAGGCCGCTTCGCGCTCGCCTTGGCGCTGCTCGCGGCCCCCGTCGTCGCTTCCACGAGCGCCGGCACTCGGGCGGTCCGTACCGCGACCGCGCCGACACTCAGCCTCGCCCAGGCGCTCAGGTGTGAGGTCGATGCGGCGCGGAAGAGTGCCCGCGAGCTCGGCGTCCACATCGTCGATCTGTCGTCGCACCAGCCGACCTTCGGCTACGAATCGGACCGGCTCCGTATTCTGGCCTCGAACACCAAGCTCCTGACGACCGCCGCGGCGCTCGGCATCCTCGGGTCGCAGCACGTCTTCGAGACCCGCGTCATGGGTGGCGGCGGCGTCGCGGACGGCGCCCTGCAAGGCGATCTCGCGATTCTCGGCGGCGGCGATCCGAACATCTCCGGCCGGTTCCATGAGGGCGACTCGTTCGGAGTCTTCCGCGCCTGGGCACGCGAGCTCGCCGCGCGCGGGATTGGCAGCGTCGCCGGCGATCTCGTCCTGGTCAACGGAATCTTCCAGCCGCCGGCGATCCACCCCGACTGGCCGCGCGATCAGCTCACCGCCTGGTACGAGGCGCCGATCGACGCCCTGTCATTCAACGACAACTGCATCCTGGTGCGCGTCCGTCCGGCGTCGCGCGCCGGCCTTCCGGCGCACGTCGAGACGGTGCCCAGTTTGCCCTCGATCGAGATCCGCTCGACCGCGACGACCACCGGCTCTCGCCGCAAGAGCCATCTGATCATCGGGCGGCTGGCCGACAGCGAAACGATCGTGATCTCGGGCGCCATCCACACCGGCTCCGGACCCGCGGAGGAGTGGGTCGCCGTGCACGACCCGGCGGCGTACTTCGCCGCGGCGCTGCGCGCCGCGCTCGCCGAGGAGGGGATCGAGATCCGCGGCGGCACGCGTTTCGAACACGGGCCTCTCGCCGGGGAGTGGGAGCTCCTCGCGACGCATCAGAGTGACCTCGCGCGCACCCTCGAAGTGACCAACAAGCGCAGCCAGAATTTCTACGCCGAGTCGCTGGCCAAGTTCCTCGGCTTCAAGGTGCGCGGCGAGGGGAGCTGGAGCGCCGGGTTGAGCGTCGTCGGCGAGTTTCTGGGCGGCCTCGGCATCGCGCCGGAGAGCTTTCGACTCGCCGACGGCTCGGGCCTGTCGCGCGGCAACACGATGTCGCCCCGGGCGATGACCCAGCTTCTCGAGAAGATGTATTTCCACGCGCTGGGGCGAGACTTCCTGCGCTCTCTGCCGTTCTCGGGCGAGCCCGGCCTGCGCTGGCAGAAGCGGTTGGCCAGGGCGCCCTACGCGGGCAATGTCTTCGCCAAGACCGGAACGATCCGCGGCGTCTCGACGCTGTCCGGCTACGCCAAGGCGACGTCGGGAAAGGTCTACGCTTTTTCCATCCTGTGCAACCAGGTGCGGAGCGGATCCGCCGCGCAGGCGGCGCAGGATCGCATCGTCAGCGCCCTCATCGACCGCGGTTAGAAACCGCGCCTTTCGACCTGGAGAATCCGTGAGTCCGACAAGCGAGATGCGACCGATCGACTTCCGCCAGCTGATGAAGCGTGTCGAGCAGCTGGTGCGCGAGATGCAGTCGTCGGAGGAGACCGGCGCCACGATCCACAACCTCGCCGATTCGATTATCTCGCGCTTCCGCGACGCGCTCGGCTTCTACGGTGGTCGGCTTTACCAGTGGGACGGCGAGGCCTACGAGCTCACCGCCACCTTCCCCGACGCCAAGCCGGTCGAGGGCGGCGTGCGTGTGCCGCCGAGCTACGTGCCGATCGAGATCGCCCTCGCCGAAGGTGTCGTCTACATGAGCGCCGACGATCCGCGCGCCGACCGCACTCTCGAGGCCCGGCTCGGTGTCGACCGCTTCGCGGCGATCGAGGTCGGCAACGAGGAGTTCATCCTGTCGTTCGACCTGGCGCCCGGGAGCCATCGCGACGACATTCTCGTCTCCCTTGGCGTGCTTCGCCATGCGATCAATCAGAAGCTGCTGCAGGAGCGGATGCAGGAGGTCTTCAACGAGGCGCGCAAGATCCAGGCGTCGATCCTGCCGAAGCGGACGCCGATCTACGGCGGCTTCGATCTCCACGGCCTGATCCGGCCGATGGAATCGGTCGGCGGCGACTTTTACGATTACATCGCGATCACCGACAAGATCCTCGGGCTGGCGATCGCCGACGTCTCCGGGCACGGACTGCCGGCGGCGCTCCAGGTGCGCGACATCTACATGGGCCTGCGCATGGGAATGGCGCGCGACTTCAAGATCGTGCGCACCGTCGAACGCCTGAACCAGATCATCCACAAGTCGACTCTCACCAGCCGATTCGTGTCGATGTTCTACGGCGAGCTCGAGCCGAACGGCGTCTTCATCTACGTCAACGCCGGGCACCCGCCGCCGTTTCACCTGTCGGCGGCGGGCGAAGTGCGGCATCTCGAGGAGGGCGGCGCGGTGCTCGGTCCGGTTTCGGACGCCACCTACGAGCGCGGCTTCGTGCGCCTGAGCCCGGGCGACGTCATGGTGCTCTACACCGACGGCATGATCGAGGCCACACCGGCCGATTCCGATGCCGGACCGGAGTTCGGAGTCGACCGCCTGATCGAGATCGCCAGGCGGATGAAGGGAAAGACGTCGCGCGAGGTCGCCGAGGCGATGATGGCCGCCGTCGAGGCCTACCGCGGCGACGCCGAAGCGCAGGACGACCGCACGGTCGTCGTCGTCACCTACCCGCCCACCCCGACGGGGACCTGACTCTCACGAGCGCAGCGGGGTGACGTCGATCGTCTGGCGCAGCTTGATCAGCGAGTCGGCCGGATAGATCCCCGAGCGCAGCTGAACCCCGGTATATATCTGGGTCCGCGCGCCGACGATGGTGCCCGGATTGAGGACCGCGTTGCAGCCCACGGCGACACCGTCGCCGAGAATCGCGCCGAATTTTCGCCTTCCCGTCGCCAGCCGCCCGTCGCCGTGCGGGATCGCGATCTCGGCGCCGTCGTGACGGAAATTGGAGAGGATCACCCCGGCGCCGAGGTTGACGTCGCGGCCGAGGATCGAGTCGCCGACGTAGTTCAAGTGCGCGGCATGAGCGCCGGGGAAGAGAATGGCGCGCTTCATCTCGACGCTGGCGCCGACGACACAGCCGTCGCCCACCCAGCAGCCGCCGCGCAGGTAGGCGCCGGCGCGAACCTCGACGTCTTCGCCGATCCAGAGCGGCCCTTCGAGCGTCGCTCCGGGCCCGACCCGCGAGCCCTTGCCGAGCACGATCCGGTCGCCGACCAGGAACGCGCCGGGATGCATGCGTCCGGCGATCGCGGCGGAGGGAAGCGCCGCGAGCAGCTCCTCGAGGGCCTCCTCGAGGAGCTGCCAGGGTCGTTCACTGTCGCAGCGCTCGGCGAACGGCGCGGGGAGAGCGGCAAACAGTTCGGGCAGCGGGCTCACGCGGACGCCGTCTTCGCGGCGCGATCGACGTAGTAGGGAAGGGTGCGGTCGAGCCCCTCCTCGAGCCGGGTCTTCGGCGCCGCACCCAGCTCGCGCTCGAGGCGCCCCGCGTCGAGCACGTTCCGCCTGAGCTCGGCGGCGACCGGCGGCACATGCCGCGGGCGGATCGACGTTCCGAGCTTCCGCGACACGATTTCGTAGAGCGCGTTGACCGAGGTTTCGACGCCGGTGCCGACGTTGTAGACGCCGGAGGTACCGCGTTCGACCGCGGCGCGATGAGCGGCGACCAGGTCGCCCACATAGACGTAGTCGCGGGTCTGCTCGCCGTCGTCGAAGATCCTCGGCGTCGCTCCGGCGAGCAGCTTCTCGGCCAGGATCGCCACGATCCCGGCCTCTCCTTTGGGCTCCTGGCGCGGGCCGTAGATGTTGGCGTAGCGGAAGACGATCGGGTCCAGGAGTCCGATCGAGCGAAAGGCGTCGAGGTACTGCTCGGCCGCGAGCTTGGCGCAGCCGTAGGGGCTCGTGGGCCGCAAGGGGTGCGACTCGTCGCAGGGAAAGACCTGCTGCTCGCCGTAGACCGTGCCGCCGCTCGAGGCGAAGACAAAGGTGCGGATCCCGGTCTTCCTGGCGGCGCGGACGAGCGCCAGCGTGCCGAGGATGTTGGTGCGCGCGTCGGCCGACGGATCCTCGAGCGAGACGCGCACGTTGACCTGCGCGGCATAGTGCGAGATCACGTCGACCTTCTCGTCGCCGACGACCTGGTCGAGGCGGGGGTCGTTCAGGTCCATCTCATGGAGGACGGCTCCGCGCGCGACGTTCGCCCGCCGGCCGGTCGAGAGATTGTCGACGACCACGACGCGCTCGCCGTGGGCGAGGGCGTCTTCGACGAGGTGGCTGCCGATGAAGCCGGCGCCGCCGGTGACGAGCAGAGTGCGCTTCATGAGCGGATTATAGTGAGCCGGTGACCATCCATCGCTCGCTGCCCAGCGACTTCTACCGGCGACCCGCCGAGGAGGTGGCCGGCGACCTGCTTGGCCGGCATCTGGTGCGCGTGCTGCCGGCGGGCCGGGTGGTGGCGCGATTGGTCGAAGTCGAGGCCTACTGCGGCCCGCACGATCGCGCCAGCCATGCTTTTCGCGGCCGACGCACGCCGCGCAACGAGTCGATGTTTCTCGCCGGCGGCCACGCCTACGTCTACCGCATCTATGGCATTCATCGCTGTCTCAACGTGGTGACCGGCGCTCCTGGTGAGGGAATCGCCGTGCTGCTTCGGGCGGCGGAGATCGTCGAGGGCGAGGCGCTGGTGCGCCGCCGCCGGCCGGGATCGTTGGCGGCGGCGCGGCTCCTCTCGGGTCCAGGCAACCTCTGTCGCGGGCTCGAAGTCGACATGCCACTCGACGGCCACCGGCTTTCGCACGCGCCGCTCCTGTTGACGGAGGGAGTGCCCGAAATCTCGCGGCCGGTGCGGCGCGGCCCGCGCGTCGGCTGCGGCTCGGCCGGGGAGTCCGCGGCCTGGCCGCTGCGCTTCGCCGTCGCCGATTCCGCCGCCGTCTCCTACCCGCGCGCCAGCCTCAAGTAGCCGAACCGACGGAGCGCGACAACTGGAGCGTGACGACAGGAGCTCGACGCCCCCTTAT
>ERZ1292633.2276-Hain-H41-02um-R1-2276-length-19795-cov-49_pt1 | contig 19795 bp, 16 predicted proteins | sample MGYA00564406_ERZ1292633 | MGnify/ENA primary metagenome ERZ1292633 (study PRJEB36523, sample SAMEA6512639) | groundwater metagenome | collected 2019-01-08 | study: AquaDiva: Metagenomics assemblies of 32 groundwater samples
TATGGATGAAATCGCCGTCCGCCACTATCTACCACCGATATTGCGTATGATCCAAGGATACGATACGAGAGTTCTTGAAATGATATGGACGAAGACCTCGTTATCAAAAATTGGTGGCAGAAAAGGTTATGAAATACTTCGACGCACATACGCACGTGAATTTCGCCGCATACGAGGTGGATCGGTGGGGAGTGCTCGCACACATGCAAGGTTTGTAAGAGACGAATGTCGGCATCGTGGTATATTGAAAACTAATTATGATACCGTCCCCCATGCAGTCCGATCCTCGGACGTCGTTTTTACACAAGACTCTCGGGAGTCGCAGACTCATTTTTAGAGACGTTGTTCTATTGGTGGTCATCGGCAGTGCCATCGCGTTTGCATACATGCGAGGCACGCCCACTATTAGCCATGAGGATGTCTCGAAAGTGTGGATACCTTTCGCCGAACTTCTCGATGTGAGCGATGTGATGAGACGAGATGGCGTGCGACCAGACACGGGAGCGCAGTATTACAGGGACGATTCTTTAGATTCGCCGGGGCAAGAGGCAATTTTTTGCGATGGCGACGAACACGTACGCGATGAGAACCGTCAATATCCCGGCAGGCCGGACATCGCGACGTTTGTCGCGGCGGAAAGTGGAAGGTACGGCAAAGACAAGGATTATGTCTACTACTGCCACACGGGGCTCGATTACTTGGGTCCACCAGGCATGACAATATTAGCGGATGCGGATCCGCGTACGTTCACACTTCTCACTTCTGGGTATGCGAAAGATGCGCGTCATACCTACAGAGGGAGTGAAATAATAAACGATAGCCCGAATACGTTTTCTGTGCTTTCCGAAGATTATGCGAAAGATGCTGATCATGTGTACTACGGGGTGGGCATAGGAAGCGCTTCTCAATCTTACAATGCAGGGACACTGGATGGTGCCGATCCCCGTACGTTCTCCGTGCTCTCTGACCAATACGTGAAAGATGCGACGCATGTGTACCACCACTGCTGGCAGGGCCATTCAATTTTGGAGGGCGCAGACGCGCAGACATTTGAGGTGCTCAATGCAAAATATGCTAAAGATGCGTTCCGCGTATATCTGTATAGTTGCGACCATAGTTCGATCGTGGAAGGATCCGATCCGCAAACTTTCACTGTGCCCGTATTCGGTTACCCGAAAGATGGGAATCATGTCTATAACCGCGATAAGCCGATTCCGGGTGCGGATCCTGATACCTTTGAAGTGCTGACCGACGCGGCCACGATGTTCGAGGATAAGCCAGTTTATTCCAAAGATAAGAATAATGTTTATGCAGACCTATATAATCTGATAGATGCTCATCAGTTGCTTGGTGCTGATTCGACGACATTCACGCTCAGTGGCGGGTATCCTCACGATAAAGAGTGGGTATATGGAAACAAGTATGGCTTAAATGGCATAGCTCGGTTAGGGCCGACATCTGTTCTTGCGACGGCATATCGATACGCAACACCATCGGGGTGCGAGCCGGAGGAAATGTATTATGGCGTTGACACATCGATCCCGTCACTTTTCTCAGCAGATGGATCCGTGATCGGTTGGAGGGGAGAGTATACCGTGTGCATTCTAGATACGAAAACTGCGAGTAGTTCGATATGGAGTATTGGATATCCCGCAGATGATCATTTTTCACGCGACGGTTCAAGATTTTACTATCTCTATACTTTAGTGATGAAAGGTCCTTATGGGGATGGTGATTTGCCACCATGTCCGAAGTGCGGATGGCATGTAATCGATAGGAAAAATGGGACGGACACGCGCCTTGCGAGTGTACCCGACGATATAGTTTTCTGGGACACACATTTCGGTGCATCTGATGGAAGGATTCAGTATAATCGTGTTTTGGATGTACATATGGGAGCCCGCCTCATCGCTGAAGGCAGAAAAAGCGGATCGCGCGTCGTACTGGAGGTACGCAGACTTCCTGTCGACGATTGGGATTATCTGACGACAGATAAGGTACGTGCGTTACCGCTTGTTCGGAGTTTCGATATATCCCAGAGAGGATATTATGCGGACGTGAATATCTCACAGGATGGTCGGTCTGTCGATTACCTGTACAGTGTCGGCGGGGACATTCAGGACAATGCTGATTTCATTCGTAAGGGAGTGATACGGAAAGGTCGTCTCGATATTGCAACAGGTAAGAATACTTTTCCGCTTTGAGATGTTTTGTTATGCGCTATTTCGACGCACATACGCACGTGAATTTCGCCGCATACGAGGTGGATCGCGAGGAAACAATCGTGCGTGCCCGTGAGGCGGGTGTGGGGATGAATGTAGTCGGTACGCAGATCGACACCTCGCTCGCGGCGGTAGAGGTGGCTCGTGCGCATGATGACGTGTGGGCGACGATCGGCCTGCACCCGATACATACCAGTAAGTCGTATCACGATACGAAAGAACTTGGCCCCTCCTTCGCTCCTTCTTCGCATAAAGCTACGGAGGGCAAGGAAGGTGACGAAGGGTTTATGTCTCGGGGCGAGGTCTTTAATTCCGCTGTCTACGAAGCGCTCGGTCGCGATCAGAAGGTGATCGCGATAGGCGAGTGCGGGCTCGATTATTTTCGACTCGAAGAAAATACGAAAGATGTCCAAAAAAACGCCTTTATAGAGCAGATAGAACTTGCGAACAAGTTGCAGAAACCGCTCATGTTGCATATTAGACCTGCCCTCCAAAGCCTTGGCGTCGGAGGGAATGCATACAATGATGCGCTGGAGATATTAAAAGAGCACGCGAAAGTAAAAGGAGATGTACATTTTTTCGCGGGCGATTGGGCTACTGCAAAAAAATTCTTGGATTTCGGATTCACTCTTTCTTTTACGGGTGTTCTGACTTTTACGCAAGATTATGACGAAGTGGTGAGGAATGCGCCGTTAGACATGTTGCTTTCGGAAACTGACGCGCCATACATCACTCCGATCCCGTTTCGTGGAAAGCGCAACGAGTCTGCGCACATACCTCTCGTTGTTCGCCGTATTTCAGAGATCCGCGGGCAAGATTTCGACAAGGTTGCGTTCCAAATTATGGAGAACGCCCGGCGAGTATTTCAAATTTCAACTATTGCTTGATACCTATTGACTATGATACAGTACCCCGACAGATATGAATGCAGATGTTACAGAAGAAAAAGAGGTCGATACGGATGGGGATATTTTGCGCATTTACGAGGCGGGGTACACTATAGTACCCACAGTTAAAGAGGAGCATATAGAAAAGGTCGTCGGCGTTATTAGGACCGAGATTGAGAAGACCGGAGGCTCTTTTATAGCAGAGGGCGCGCCGTCCATGGTGCGACTTTCTTACGTCATATCGGCACGAGATGGAGATAAACGCATTCCATATGACAAGGGTTACTTTGGATGGATCAAGTTTGAGGCGAACGTCGCTACTGCCCATTCTCTTCAAGAGGCGCTAAAGCGCGATGAGCAAATACTTCGCTCTATTGTTTTCCGAACGGTGCGTGAGGATACTCGCGCTAAAATGAAGGCGCCGACATTGCGTGAGGTAAAGCGAACCGACACAATAAAAACGACTCGACGTCGCACCGCTGAGGTATCGGCTCCGGTTTCTGAAGAGGATCTTGAGAAAGCGCTCCAAGATATTACCGTAGAGTAATTTTACAATTTTGCTATGTATATCAACAAGGCCATACTTTTCGGAAATCTCACGCGCGACCCTGAGATTCGCTCATTGCCATCTGGAATGAATGTGTGTAATTTTAGTATTGCGACTAATCGTACGTACAAAGACAGAGATGGAAAAAAACAGGAGCAGACGGATTTTCACAATGTTGTCGTGTTTGGTCGCCAGGCCGATATCGTGGCACAATATATGAAAAAGGGAAGCTCGGTGTTTGTAGAGGGTCGCATTCAGACTAGAAGTTGGGACGATAAAACAAACGGAGAGAAGAAATATCGCACTGAAGTTGTCGCTGATCGCATACAGTTTGGTCCGAAGACTGGCGTTCATTCGACGGGTTCGATGGGCGCACCGAAGGTAGGCTCGGGACAGGGGGGTGGTCATATCGGAAGCGATGAGGGTGAGATTGTCGAATCTGCTTCGGGCATTGAGTATCCAAAAGATGACATTAACCCCGACGACATTCCTTTTTAGCGGAGTAGTCGGTGAAAATAATTTTAAATTATGAACAATATTCTGACTCAAAATGACATTAGGCACGTAGACTATAAAGACGTTGATCTTCTAAAACAATTCGTAAATCCGCACGGTCGCGTTATGGGTAGAAAGAAGACAGGTCTCACTGCAAAACAACAGCGTGCCATAGAGGCGGCAATAAAACGCGCCCGCTTCATGGGTTTGCTTCCTTACACTCAGAAGTAATCGCGATATACTAGTGTGATGGCGATTCGTCATCGGCACTTTCCCCGCAGTTCAATACCACTCTCCGAGACGGTGGAGGCGTGGACATTGATCGCAAGTGTTGTGCTTGCGGTGTATCTCATCCGGAGCGACTTGATCTCGGTGATCGTTGCTCATACCACGCAATTTGGCATTGCAGGTAGCTTCATCGAGGGTTTTTTCTTTACCTCTGTTTTGACGACGATTCCGGCGATCGTCGCCATTATAGAGAGTGCCACGTACGTGCCTGCTTGGGAGCTCGCGCTCATCGGAGGATTTGGTGCCGTATGCGGAGACTTGCTCGTGTTTCGTTTCGTTCAGAGTAGCTTTACTGAACACATGCTGCGGGCAGTGTTCCACCCGAAGTTGATGCGATTGGGAACTCGTATTGCCTCGGGACCGCTGTGGTGGTTTGGACCACTTCTGGGTGTGCTCGTCATTGCCTCGCCCTTGCCCGACGAGATAGGGCTTCTCATGATGGGGCTTTCACACATTCGTCTCATTCAGTTCGTCCCGCTGGCGTTTATCGCAAACGCCGCTGGCATTTATATGATAGCGACTGCCGCACAGAATTTTGGTTAAGGGCTAGTCCGAAAATAACATATCCATCTTTCGCCCACTGCATCTTCATCTGCACTGCGCACTCAATCGGGAAATTCCTTACCGTAGCTCTGCTACGCCTCGGAATTTCCCTCAATCGCGCACAGCGCATCTGAAGCGCATTGAACGAAATCTGACCATGTTATTTTCGTACGAGCCCTAAACTCGCTCTACGTATTCTCCCGTCTCGGTGTTGATACGAACTACATCGCCTTCGTTGACGAACATCGGCACATCTACGGTAGCTCCCGTTTCGAGCGTTACGATTTTAGAACCGCCCTGTGCGGTATTGCCACGCGTATTTGGCGGAGCCTCCGTCACTTTGAGCTCGACTTTAATTGGCGGCTTTACTCGAAATAGTCGACCTTCAAACCACAGTGTGTCTACAACGGTATTTTCTTTAAGAAAATGTCCCGCGTCTCCCACCATCTCATTTGTAACAATAAAGCGTTTTGATTTGTCGGTTGTCTCGTGAAAGAACCACTCGTCTTTGCGTTCATAAATAAACACGGCAGACCTTCTTTCTATTTCCGCCTCTTTCATTTTATCCGACTGTTGGAAGGAGTACTCGATTACGTTTCCTTTTATGAGGTGGCGCAGTTTGGTTTGATTAACCGGACGGCGCATCTGCTTTTGCATTATGTTGTTCCATGTGCAGACATATGGCTCGCCTTCAACCAATACAGCCACCCCAGGCTTGATATCATTGTAATTCAACATACGCGGTATTCTATTCGGAATCGCGCGTTTGTCCAATCAGGCGGTCGAATGGAGTATAATTGCCGGAATGGAACTCATCAGACCGTCGGCCGAATATAAAGACAGTTATATAATTGCAATGCGCGAATTTCAAAATGATCTGGATTTCCCTGCACGCTATAGGGATGTTGATGCAGATATTCTTGCGGTGCGGTTTGATGATTTTATTCTGGAAGAGATCGAAAAATCCGACGGCAAACATCTCTCCATAGGTTTTGTGCCGGAAACGATCTTTTGGTTTGTCGATAAGAATGAATATATAGGCCGAGTCGCTATCAGGCACACGCTGACCGAACATTTGCGACAAACAGGCGGGCAGATTGGATACGAGGTGCGTCCAAGCAAGAGAAGACTGGGTTACGGTACTCAATTATTAAAACTGGCTCTTATAAAGGCGAAAGAGTTTGGCATGGACAAAGTTTTCCTCACTTGCGATGTTACAAATATCGCTTCGAAAAATATTATCATCCACGCAGGAGGCAAATATGAAGGCGAAGGCCCGGGCGAGCGTGATGACGGACCGCGAAAATACCGTTACTGGATTTCCACATAAGCTCGGTCGTTATGCGCTACCCCATTCGATTTTTGAAATCTTCATAAGTGAACGTTCGCAGGACTTGAGGTTTCCCATTTTTCCATAGAACGATTGAGGGATGCTGAATACCATTAAACATCGTGGTTTTTACGAGCGTGTATTGAATAGCGTCCTCGAAAGCGACTTTGTCTCCGATTTTTAGCGGCCTCTTAAATGTATAGATACGATCAATCTTGTCGCCGGCGAGACAGGTGCCGCCGCCGAAAGTATATGCGTACTGATATTCTCCCTCTTTTCCCGCACCGCGAATTGTTAGTTCAAGATCCGGACTCAAAATAAAGTCGGTTAAATGCGCTTCGAATGAGATATCAAGAATCGCAACTTTGTAAGGCACGTCCGCACGAGTGATAATATCCAAGATACTGGCAACAAGTGTGCCTGCGTGCCACACAATTGCCGCCCCCGGCTCACAATGTACTTGCACGCCATACTTTTTTTGGAAATTGTTGATGAGTGTTATAAGCCCTTTCACATCGTAGGCATCGTCAGTGATTTTTTGTCCTCCGCCGAAATTGATCCACTTCATTTGCTGGAAATATGATCCGAATTTTTTTTCTATCTTTATGAGCGCCGCTCTCAAATCGCCGAGATCGCGTTCAAAGAAGATATGGAAATGAAGACCCTCCACGCCATCGAGTGCGTTTGGGTTTTCAGCAAGCTCTTGATTGAATTCATCCATACGAATGCCGAGCCGGGAGTCCGGCGCGCATGGATTCCACGCATCGTGTTTTTCTTTTGTACTGATCTCCGGATTTATGCGAAGTCCGACAGAAATGTGTTCCTTGTATTTTCCAACTTGATTCTTAAATTGTCGCAGCTGACTGAAAGAATTGAAAATGATGTGACTGCAGTTTTTCATCACATCGTCGAATTCTTCCTGTTTATACGCAGGCGCATACATATGTACATTCGGCCCGAACCCCTCGCGTCCCAGCCTTGCTTCGTTGAGGGAACTTACCTCTGCGCCGTTTAAATACTCCTTCACTATAGGGAACAATTGCCATGTCGCCCACGCTTTCAATGCGTGCAAAACCACTGCACCCGTTTTATTGGCAACGTGTCGGAGCACATCGAGGTTGTGTCGGAGCAAATCCTCCTCGATGACGAATGCCGGCGTATCTATCTTCGAGGGATCTAATGTAGATTTCATTTTTTTCTGGGCAAATCCAGTTCTGCGGGGAGCGGTTTGTAATTTACAATTTTGTACGGCAAACCATTCTTGGCGAGCTCTTTCAAAAACGGTACGGGGTCGAGTTCTTCGACATTGAAAACGCCTGCGCCTTTCCAGATGCCTTTCATTATCATCATCGCGGCGATCACAGGCGGTACGCCCGCAGTGTAAGAGATTGCTTGTGAACCAACTTCGCGAAAGCATTTTGCGTGATCGGTTACATTGTAAATGTATTTTGTGCTTTCTTTACCATTCTTAACGCCTGTAACAATGCAACCGATTACTGCCTTGCCGCTATAACCTGTTGCGAGAGATGCGGGATCTGGGAGCAGGGCTTTCAAAAATTGGATAGGTATGATGGGTCGGCCTTCGAACATAACGGGGTCGATGCGCGAAATGCCTATACTCTCCATCACGCGAAGATGCGTAAGGTAATTCTCTCCGAACGTCATCCAAAAACGCAAGCGCTCAAGACCGAGGATATTTTTTGCGAGTGATTCCATTTCTTCGTGAAAAAGAAGGTAACTTTCTTTAGGGCCTGCAACGGGATAGTTGAAGGTAAAGTGGGCGCTTCTGGGGTCCATAATAGGCGGAGTCTTTATCCATTTGCCTTTATTGAAGTGTTTTACTTCCTGCGTAACTTCGCGGATATTTATTTCCGGATTGAAATTGGTGGCAAATGATTTGCCGTGACTTCCGGCATTTGCGTCAAGAATGTCGACGAAACGCACTTTGTCAAAATATTTCTTAAGCAGATAAGCGATATAAGCATTGGTCACGCCCGGGTCGAAGCCGACCCCGAGAACAGCCATAATTCCTTTTTTCTTGAAGCGGCTCCGATATGCCCACTGCCAGCTGTATTCGAAGTGCGCCTCGTCGCGAGGTTCATAATTCGCAGTGTCAATATAATGAACGCCTGTTTTGAGGCATGCGTCCATGATCACAAGGTCTTGGTAGGGAAGTGCGACGTTGATAACAACTTCGGTATTTGTTTTTTTAATAAGCGCCGTAATTTCCTGCACTTTGTCGGCATTGACTGTATGCGTCTGTATATTTACTCCCCATCGCTTCCTGATATCTTTTTTTATTGCATCCGGTTTTGTAATTGTCCGACTCGCCAGATGTATCTTCGTGAACACGTTTGAATTCATCGCGCACTTGTGCGCAGTAACGCTTCCCACCCCTCCCGCTCCTATGATTAGTACCGTTCCCATATATAAAATATACATCGTCGTTCGCGGGACACAAGTCGTTTATCGGGAGTGGTTTATCCGAAGATTGGTTCCTGTTGCGTAATACAATGCATCCCGCCTCCTCCATATATAAGATCGGTGGAGTCTATGCCTATAATCGTACGATTGGGGTATGCAATTCGCAGGATTTCTTTCGCCTGTTCGTCGTTCTTGTCGCCGAATTGGGGAACTAAAACGACTTTGTTGGCGATGTAAAAATTGCAGTAGGATGCCGGCGCTTCTTCGCCCCAATCGTACGAGAAACGGGGCAGTGGTAATGGTATGAGATTGAATGTGCGTCCGTTCGCATCGGTCGCGCTTTTCAGTATCTCGAGATTTTCACGCATGATTTCGTGATTTGCACCTTCTTCCGTCCATGCGTACAAAATTGTGTCGTGCGCGACAAAGCGCGCTATCTCGTCCACGTGTCCGTCCGTGTGATCATTCAGCAGGCCTTTTTTCAACCAAATGATTTTCTTCGTGCCGAGAAGCTGATCAAATTTTCCCCCGATATCTTCGCGAGACATACCCGCGTTTCTATTGATGTTCAGAAGGCACTCTTCGGTAGTGAGAATCGTACCCGCGCCGTTTCCTTCGATCGCGCCGCCTTCCATCACAAAGCCCGCGTCCGTCCGTGCGAATTTTTCGAACGCCGGTATTTGGTCAACTACCGTGTCATCTTTCAATAATTCGGGGAACCTTTCGCCGTATGCGTTGTACGTCCATTTCACGAATGCCGGTTTTTTGTTCTGCGTTACGAACGACGGCCCCCAGTCGCGAGTCCATACGTCGGCATAGTCGGCCTCATAAAATTCGACGTTGAGCATTTCTACTTTGCCTTCGGCGAGCTTTTCGATAATTTCTCTTTTTTGGTGCGGTCTTACAATAAGCTTGACCGTCTCGCTCTCGGCAAGCACTCCGATGATGCGGACGTATTCGCGCTCAACCGCAGGAACACGATCGGGAAAACTGGTCGTGTCGTATGGCCACGCGAGCCACGTGGCAGTATGAGGCGACCATTCTGGAGGAAAATGTATGTTCATGCGCGGATCACTTTTTTTTGAGGAAACGATATGTAGACGGTTGTCTGTTGTGGAAGAATCCCCAGCCTTCGCGAATTACTTTGTTGCGGTTCAAATCTACTTCTCTTATCAGCACCTCCTCGTCGGTGTTGGATGCTTTTCCAAGCATAACTCCGAAGCTATCGGCTATGAACGAAGAGCCCCAAAATTTTAGGCGATCCTCTTCGCCGACACGGTTTACTGTCGCTATATGGACTGCATTCGCTATTCCGTGTCCGCGCATGACGGTCTCCCACGCATCTGCCCAGTCATTATCTTTTTCTCGTCTTGGAATGATGCGTCCTATGGCGGTTGGATAAAAAATTATCTCTGCGCCCAAGAGTGACACAGCGCGAGCCGCTTCTGGAAACCACTGGTCGTAGCATATAAGGACTGCAAATTGAGCGAATTTAGTTTTATATACGCGATACGTTTCTCCGCCTTCAAAATAATTCTTTTCATAGAAAAGAGGATCATGAGGGATATGGATTTTGCGGTATGTCGGCAGGAGACGACCGCGCTCGTCGATAACGACCGCGGAATTATGGTAGTGACCGTTTTTTGTTTTTTCATATATCGGAACGATAATTACAACACCATATTTTTTGGCGAGCGGTGCAAAAGCATCTGTAGAGATTCCCGGAATAGTTTCCGCATATGTATTTTTGTCGGACTTTTGTTGAGGAAAATACAGAGTTCGGTAAAGCTCCGGCAGACAAATTATTTTCGCACCTTTTTTCGCAGCCTTCTCGACAAATGAGATCGCTCTCAATAGATTTTTATTCTGGTCTTCAGACATTCGCATCTGCACAAGACCAATTTTTATTATTTTTTTCTTCATACGAGTAAGTCTACTTGCGACGTAGTGTGAGCGCAATGCGAAAAATTTGTCTGACATGTGCTACAGTTAAATCATGCTAACGGAAGGTCAGTCTCGTAGACTTGTGCATGTTGTGTTTTTTGCTCTTATTTTTCCGATTTTTGTTCAGGCAATGGGGCCGATAGGAGGGGCAACTGACCCGGGCATTCGATCTGTAGATAGGAGCGTACGAACTCGACACGACGAAGTTACGGGATCCCTAGTTCATTCGGTGGACATCAAAGTACCGCCTGGCAGAAATGGCTTAGAGCCCGATTTGAGATTTACGTATGACAGCAACAATAGTGACATCGCAAACTGGTTTGGATTCGGCTGGGCAATAAATATTCCCTACATTGAGCGCATAAATAAACGGGGAACTGACAAGCTCTATAGCACAACGACACCAAATCACTTCTTTTCATCACTTTCAGGAGAGCTCGCCACGACAACATCGTCAACTGCCTTTGCCGCAAAAAATGATGACGGATCGTTTGTTAAGTATACGTTCAGCAATGATATTTGGACTGCCATCGACAAAATGGGAAATGTATACAAATTCGGATACACGACCGCGTCTCGACAAGATAATCCGAACGATTCGTCGCAGATTTATAAGTGGATGCTGACTGAGACGCGAGATGCAAATAACAACTACATCAAGTACGAATACACGAAAGATAGAGGCCAGATCTATCCATCTAGGATTACCTACACGGGCAATGGAACGACTGACGGTCAATTTGAGGTCGAGTTTGCTATCGAATCGAGAGCGGACGTTGCCACTTCATCAGCGACCGCATTTCCTGTGATTACGCGATACAAAGTCAGCGAAATCATGGTCGAAATAAACAACTCATGGGTTCGTAAATATTCACTCGCCTATGCGACATCAAGTAGCGGCGTTAGGAGCGTCTTAAATACCATAACCGAATCAGGACAGGATGAGTTTTCCAACGTAATCACGTTACCAGTAGATGATTTTGATTACGCAACGACAACACCTGGTTGGACCACCAGTGCAAGCTGGTCAATGCCCAATCTCGATTACATCAATGCTGGCACTCACGTTATCGATCTAAATGGAGATGGATTGACTGATGCCATTCAATCTGATGGAACGCTAAATATAGCGTATCTAAACGACGGTGACGGCACGTGGACTGAAGACTCCAATTGGGATGCACCGGTAAATCTTGACTTTATCCAAAATTACGGAGTGGGGCTTGTCGATCTAAACGGCGACGGACTTGTCGATGTCTACAAGAAATGGAATACGACAAATCAAGTATGGCTCAATAATGGCAACGGCTGGACACATTGGACGCAAACAGGCTGGCAGATGCCCGATATCGATTACCAGGAGGAGGGTTCTTACTTGGTAGATGTCAACGGCGACGGCCTTACGGACGTGCTGCATGCAAGAAGTTATGCGTCCGTAAACAAAACCTACATTAACAACGGTGATGGTACTTGGACAGAAGACTCTGGATGGGATTCGCCTATTTATCTTGATTACGATCAAACATATGGCACCGGAATCGCGGAGCTGAATGGTGACGGGTTGCCTGACATATATCGCGATTGGGGTACGATAAACGACGTTTATCTTAACAACGGTCACGGTTGGACGCTTACGCCGGGATGGTCGATGCCTGCGGGCGATGAGCCCTACGGAAATGCCGGGTACGTCTACCTAGATCTAAATGGTGACGGATTGTCAGACTTTGTCGGCGCTAGGGCTATAAGTTCTTCGAGAATCTCGTACATAAACAATGGCAATGGAACATGGACAGAGGTTTCTGCATGGAATTTTCCGAGCGGTGAATGGCTCACGGATTTTGGTACTGGCATCACCGACCTCAATGGGGATGGATTGCCTGACACATTCAAAAAATACGATTCAAATCCTCCTGTGAATTGGGTTAAACTAAACAACACAAAAAAGATAGACCTTCTCACATATGCCAAAAACGATACGGGCGGCTCATCGTCCTATGCGTACACGCCGTCGCCGTAATACCGAAGCGGCGGAGTTGTCGCAAATCCAGATCTTCCTTTCGTACTGTACACGGTGAGTGCCATTGGATCCAATGATGGACTCGGTACCATAGGCACTACAACATACAACTACGGCGGCGGGGGTTATTACTACAACAATGCCTTCGATAGAAAACTTGCGGGGTTTGAGATGATAACGAAGACAGATCCGGAGGGTAATCTAACGAAGAGTTATCCTGACTTCGGACTTGGGACACCCTCATGATTTGTGGATAACTCCGTAAAGCGTCTTTTGTTCGTTGTCCATTGCGAGCTTTGAGGACGAGGCGTTCGATTTCATCAGGATTATTCGATGATCCAATCGCTTTGATCAACGCGTACGTACCTGCGCGCTTTTCGACGATATGGACGCTCGTGGTGCCGCTCTTGTTCTTCTTTTTTCTGACAAACATTATCCACAGTGTACGCGGGACACCCTGTATGCAAAATGCGGGGGCTTAAACAAAGTGTTTTGTGCGATCTTTTAACTCAGATTTGGAGAGAGTCCGAAGTCAGGAAAACTTGCGGGGTTTGAGATGATAACGAAGACAGATCCGGAGGGTAATCTAACGAAGAGTTATTTCCATCAAGGAAATACGAGCACGACCACTTTAGGCGAGTATTCTGATCACGTATCTAAAATCGGCAAGGAGTTCAGAATGGAAAATCAGAATTCAAGTGGTTCGGTGTACAAGACACAAATCATCAAGTGGGAGAATATCATCCTCGCGAATTCTGGCCTCCAAAATGAGCGCAATTTTGTCAACCAGACGAGAAAAACGGTCATAGACAATGACGGCGACGCAGATCAAAAGACAAAAGCGGAAATGTATTCATACAGCACTACGACGGGCAATCTCACACAAAAGGTTGAATGGGGGGAAGTTACAGCAACCAGCACTGACGGGTATTTCAATGACACCGGTACAGACAAGTTAACAACCGATTTCAGCTACGCTTCCAGTGTGTCCTCAAATGTAACAGCTCGAACTTCTACGGAAACGCTGAATGATCAGAGTAATAATAAAGTAGCAGAGACGAAACATTACTTCGACAACCTCGCGCTCGGCAGTATCGGCAAGGGCAACGAAACAAAAACAGAAAAATGGAAATTTGGCAGCGAGTACGCCAGCACAACAAAATCATATGATGGAACCTACGGCCTCGTTGTTTCGGAGACTGATGGTCGCGGCAATCAAACGCAATACACCGTCGATGGTCTCAACCTCTATCCTGCAATGACGACACGGCCGCATTCTCTAGTCACAGAATATCTATACAATTACGCGAGCGGAAAGGTGAAACAAACGACGGACCCGAACGGTCGCGTATTTCAGACAGTCTACGATGGACTTGGCCGCCCCGTAACTATCAAACAACCCGACATCGCGTCGCCATCCACGTTAGTCACAAAAACCGCTTACACGTATACCGACAACACCGTACCAATATCCATTCGACAAACCGATTACCTCAATGCGGCGACGAGCACCGATTTATATAGCTACTTTGATGGATTCAATCGTCTTAAGCAGACTAGAAAGACGGCCGAGACTGATTATGCAGTACAAGACCAGACATATAACACTCGCGGCCTTCTCGCCTCCAAATCCTTTCCGTACTTCTCGAGTGGCTTATCGTACACATCGCCGAGTGGTACGACAGCTCTATTCACCCGCTACACCTATGATCCTATGGCAAGAGTACTTACCGTTGCTAACGCAGTCGGAACAACCACTACCGTCTACGACGATTGGAAAACAACGGTTACCGATCCGAATGGAGAAGTGAAGCACTTGTATGATGACGCATTCGGCAATCTTGCGCGTGTCGATGAGATTGCGACGAGCACGCAGACAACGACCTATGCCTACAACGGCCTCAACAAACTCACTAAAATCACTGACGCGCTCGGCAATGTTCGCAACTTTGGATACGACGGGCTCGGCCGCCGCACGAGTGCCGAAGATTTGCATGCCATCGGGGATGGAACGTTTGGCAAGTGGTTCTACGAGTACGATAATGCGGACAACCTAGCATCGACGACAGATTCTAAGAGCCAGAATGTCCGCTACACATACGACAACATAAACCGTGTACTCACTGAAGACTTGTATGGCGTCGGCAGCACAGAGATTGCCTATGGATACGACACTTGTGCTGAAGGGAAAGAACGTCTTTGCCACGCCACTACGACGGACGCGGTAACAACTTTTGCATACAATGCGCTTGGACTTCCGAATATGGAAACAAAGAAAGTCGGCGGTACAAATTACGCGACATCCTACGCGTATGATCGGCTTGGCAACATCACCGATATTACATATCCCGACAGCTCCATAGTGAAATACGCGTACAATGGCGCGGGTCAGGTTGAAACAGTCACGCGAAAACCAGCTGCCTCCGGCACTTATCTCACGGCGATCAGCGACATCGACTATGCCCCGACGGGCGCGATCACGCACAAGGAATTTGGCAATGGAGTGATTAGTGATTATACATACGATGCCAACGCCCTCTATCGCCTCACTAGGATTCTCACCGTAGCTTCCAGCACATGGTCAGGCGGCGGCCCTCTCGGGCTCCTGGACTACGGCAATCTGCCGTGGCGGACAATGCTGGCTCAGGCGTTTCCTCAGCGTCTTGCAGTTGCAATCTTCGGTACTGATGGGACTTCTTCGCCAGATGTGCTTCTGCCAGAAACTTCGGTGGCCACTTCAACAACAAATAATACTGACTCTAGCACTACGACCACGCCAACGGCGTCAGCGCCGGTAACTCCGACAGAGGAATCCATCTTGCAGATTTCAGTCGCGCCTGAACAAAAACCTGAAGTACTACAAAAAGGTCCGTACAATGAAAAGGCTGATAGGTATGAATTGGTATTGGAAGAGCAGGAGCCCGATGGCGGCAAGGCAAGTGTCGAGGTCTTGAAAGAAGGCCCCGGCATTCGTCTCAAGAAATGGAACGGCGAGGTCGATCTAGGCGTGGCGTATGCTAATGTCCACGCGCCAGCGTCACACGCCACCTCGACCGACCAGATAGAATGGAAAGGCGATAAAGAGGAAGTGCACGCATACCCTCTCAAAGCAAAGAAAGCATCTGGAGACGGTGATTTCGAGCTTGAAGTGTACCTCAAAGAAAAGCTTGCAACAAACGTCTTTGAATTTGCCGTTACTGGTGCAGAAAATCTTGATTTCTTCTATCAGCCACCTCTGAATGAGGAGACACATGGCGAAGAAATTGCTTCATGCACAGAGACGCAATGCCTTGATGTTGGGGGGAATGTTGTCGTCAGCCGCCCCGAAAACATTGTCGGTTCGTACGCTGTCTATCACAAGACGAAGAAAAATCATGCAACTGGCGGCATCAATTATGCGACAGGCAAGGCGTTCCACATTTACCGCCCGAAGGCGATAGACGCGAATGAAAAAGAAGTCTGGGGAGTGTTGTCATACGCAAACGGCCTACTCACTGTTGAAATACCGCAGGAATTCCTCGACAACGCGGCCTACCCAGTCCGTGTCGACCCGACATTCGGATACGCTACATTAGGCGCGAGTTCGGTAAGGATTGCTGACTACTTTAGTGATGATAATTACAGAGTGGGGCACGCTGAAACTACCACCGAGGCAGGTACCTTAAGCTCGATACACGCCGGAATCAAATCAGACTATTTGAACTATACGCAAACCGTGAAAGTTATGGTGAACCGGGAAAATCCGTCCACGGATTCACATGCAGAAGTGGCGAGTGTTGAGTCAGATATTTCAGTAACTACGACGGCAACCTTCTACGCATTCAATGCCGCCTCGAAGTATTTGAGCACGGATGAATACATCCTCAATATCGTTGGCGACGGGACAGATCCACCGTCGGGTAGTGTTACCTATGCACTCTATGACTCCACTGGTTCCAGGAATAATTATAGCGAATCATTTTACGGCACGTACGCGAGTGCCAAAGAGAATCCTTGGACTGAAACTGATTCCTCGGGATCGAGAAGGTACTCCCTTTACGCTACTTACACCGCATCAAGTACTAATCAAGCACCCACTGTTCCGACTTCGATCCTTACCGAAAGCTTGACTAATCCTACTGACATAAGCGACTCCACTCCCGAATTCTCCGCGATCTACAACGACCCCGATGCCGGAGATCAGGCAAATAAATATCGCATTCAAGTTGCAACCACCTCCGCGTTTGCAAACATCTTCTGGGATTCCGCGACGACAACCATGGCTACGACGACGGCTGGTAACAGAAGCCCCGACATCTCGTACGGCGGTTCTGCGCTCGCCTCGTCAACAACATACTACTGGCGAATTGCGTTTACAGACGACGATGGAGCTCACGGCATCTGGAGTACAACTACAGCTACGTTCTCGCTTGCGCCATCTGGAGGTGGCGGTGGAAATCCATTCGCAACGATCCTCCAGAATATCTTCTATACGTACGACAACGTCGGCAACATTGCAAACATCAACGATTATTCGGACACAGGAGCAGGTAAAACCGTGACCTACGGCTATGACGACTTACATCGCCTCACTTCTGCCGTGACAGGTGTTGCGAGTTCGACGGCGTTCGATCACGCCTACGGATACAATGCCCTAGGCAACATCATCGATTTCGATGGCGTCTCCTATTCGTATGCCGGTACAAATTACGCAAATCCGCACGCCGCCACGACCATCAATGGAGTTACACAAACATACGATAATAACGGCAATCTCGCGAATGCAGGCACTAGCGCGTACCTGTGGGACTGGCGCAATCGCCTAACGGCAGGTAGCGGAAGTGCCACTACAACGTTCGGATATGACCATGAGAATCAGCGTGTATGGAAAAAGGTGGGCAGTAATGCAACGACGACATTCGCAAATAAGTTCTACAACATCGCAGGTGCCACCACCACCGTCCATCTCTTCCTCCCCGACGGTTCCCTAATCGCGACGGTGGAGAATGTGACAACTTCGGGAGGCGGATCAGCAACGAGCACGAATCTTAAGGCTCCTTCTGCCACAGGATCTACCTTCAACGAATGGACTACGCCGAGTGATGCATATTCTTCGAACGACACCTATGCCGTTGCAACTGGCCTTGCATCGATGAATGAGCAAGATTATTCTTCGTTCTCATTCAACGTACCGAGCGGTGCCACGATAAATGGAATCGAAGTTAAAGTGAAAGCACAGCGGACACAGATAAATCAAGATCTGACTCTACAACTGTCGTGGAATAACGGCTCCTCATTCACGTCTTCCAAGATCAATGCCATCACCAGTGCCTCTGATGCGACATATACCTATGGCGGTTCGACAGATACGTGGGGTCGCTCATGGACGGATACCGAGTTCGGCAATACCAACTTCCGTTTGTATGCCAAAAACACGACATCAACGAACAGGAATATCAGCATTGACCACGTACAAGTAAATGTGTACTACACGCCTTCCGGTGCGGGAAATTCCGCAACCACCACGAGCTACATCCACGGAGACCACCTTGGGGGTACGAACGTCGTCTCAGGTCCAACCGGGCTCGCGACGGAAGTCACGGACTACTATCCCTTCGGGACACAGCGTATTCACACGGGGACTTTCACAGAACAGCGCAAGTTCACAGGGCATGAATATGACAGCGAGAGTGATCTCACGTATGCGTCGGCCCGTTATCTTGATCAAGATATTGGCCGTTTCCTTTCTCAAGATCCGGTCTTCATCAACCTTGGGGTCGACGAACGAACGCAAGCAGCACTCGCAAACCCCCAGCTCCAGCACTCGGCTCGGACGGCAGGATTGAATTCAATGTCCGGATTCGGATTCGGATTCGGAAATTCCCCCGCAAAAAAGAATTGGACTTCTATTCAGGCTGAATTCCTGCGCGACCCCCAAATGCAAAATTCATACAGTTACGCTCGAAATAACCCTATCAACATGAAAGATCCCAACGGGGAGTTTGGAATCTTTGCGGGTGGTTCCGCAGAAGGAGATTTAGCAATTGGAAATGGAGTCGGAGGGTCGGTCTCTTATATGTCAGGCTTTACATTTGGGCGCTCGGAGGGGCTGTCTTTTGCAGGACTGGTCAACAAAGAGACTTATGTTGGAGGTCCTACTATGGGAAATGTATCTGAATCACAAGTAGCGTTTGGAGCGCATGCTGGAGTCGGTGTTCAATACATGATCACTAATGCAACTAACCCCTCACAGTTAGCAAGCCCTGCATCGTCAGTTTCAATTAATCTCCATATCGGGAGTCTTAGCTTTACTCAAAATATACAGGGAATATGGACATTATCAATAGGAGCTGGACCGGGTGCAGGTGCCTCTATAAACTTTAGTGAAACAAAGACTGAGGTTAATAAATTAGAATAAAATAAATATGTTTAGTGATATTTTTACGTTTTTGTTACCAGTTATTGGTATACCAATCGCACTATTTTTCTTGATGCGATTATTGTTCAGTTACAAACTTACAGAATCAACTATCGAGATATTGCTATTTCACCACATAGCGGTGCTACGAATACCTTACACGGACGTTGTTGATATTCACAGACCATCAGTATTGGAGCTACTCACTCGAATTTTCGCGTGGCATTGTGAGAACAAATTCTATTACAACAGAGTTCTAATTCGACGCAGTCGTGGTATGTTTCCGGACGTGTTTCTCACACCCGATGACCCTGATGCGTTTATCGCAGAAGTGAAAAGGCGCGTGAATGTTCTCAAAGATGGTACTAAATAACCATGGAAGGATTGATTCCTCATACCGGGTGATAAAGTACATGCATGGCAGATCGCGAGGAACGCGGAACCCGAATTGAGCGACAAGAAGCGCTGACACTGCCTCCTCCAGTCGCTGACCCTCAACCTACTCCTCCGCCCTCAGATACACAACCCGCGCCGGCAGAATCTGCACCAGTGGAATAAGGTGGGAATGGAATAAGGTGTCAGCGTGGAATAAGGTGTCAGGAACCTTTTTATGTTAATATGTCCCGATGGGTGGAATAAGGTGTCAGGAATAAGGTGTCAGGAACCTTTTTATGTTAATATGTCCCGATGGGAAGAGCACT
>ERZ1292633.2277-Hain-H41-02um-R1-2277-length-19791-cov-45_pt1 | contig 19791 bp, 14 predicted proteins | sample MGYA00564406_ERZ1292633 | MGnify/ENA primary metagenome ERZ1292633 (study PRJEB36523, sample SAMEA6512639) | groundwater metagenome | collected 2019-01-08 | study: AquaDiva: Metagenomics assemblies of 32 groundwater samples
GTGCGTCCGTCCGCTTTATACACGAACAATTTGGTCACAGTGCCCGTCACCCAATGACCCACGAGCGTACCATTCGAACCGGGTAATCCTGTTACTGTTATATGACCGTTATTGTCGAAGCCCGTATTAGTGTCGCTAGAGACGCCCTGCTCTTTGTCCGAGTCAGTGTTCACTGTAGTGTTTGCTGTAGATGTACACACTCCACTGTAGAGTAGCTCTGCCCCCGCTACTTTCAAGGAGCATTTGTTTGAATAGGTGACGGGATCGTGTTGGCGACACCATGCTGTGCAAAGCGCGCCCGCAGGACAGGTGTTAGCACATCCAGCGGGACGACCGCACACCGGCGCGTATTCTCGCGTGCACGCTGTACTCGCGCTTCCCGTCACCACGATACTCACCTTGTCAGCCACAGCACCGGTTTTGGTAAGGAGTGTCGCCGTATAATTACCTTTCAAGTATGCACGCTCGACGGTACAGTTCATAGGAATTGATTCACTGCAACGCTCGATCTTGCCCTTCTCTTTCGTTCCGTCTCCGAAATCAATCGTGTAATCGCCATAATTATTCATCATAACCGTAAATGTTACGTACAAGGTAGCGGGTCCATTCGTTGGATACGCGTTCAAAAGTTTTCCGCTCACATCAACCGGCTTTTTTCCGGGTGTACATACAAATTGACAGTTGGGACCCGTGCGACCGACAGACCTGCCATCAGGGCACTGCATGGCATCTTGAGTGCAGGCGATGACAGACTGCCCGGGATATGGAATTTGTTTCGGTAGCGTTGGAGACGTGGCCAATGCCCTGCGCGAAATAGGACCTATCGTTCCAGTCGCGGAAATACCCTGACTCGTTTGCCATGAGGCGACAGCACGAGATGTTACAGGACCATAATATCCGGTATCCGTGCCAGCAAAATGTCCTAATGAGCGTAGGTACGCCTGCAATCCGCGCACATCATCTCCGCGTGATCCGATATTAAGATTGCGTGCCACAGATACGTATGTCTCTTTTGACGGAACAGTTACGACGCCCGATACGGATTGTTGCGCACGCAATGCGTCCGCTCGCACTTTCAGCACGGAGATTTGTTGGATCAGTTCCTGAATCTGAGAATAATCATCTCCCGTTACGGCCGTTGCGGATCCTGCCGCGCCAAATAAGCCGACGCCCGAGGCGAACACAATGAATGCAATGAACAAATATCGTTTCATATATTTTTGATTATATGTGATTAAATAAGCGAGTTTTGTTTGAGGGGTGTTTGTGGGCAACTCGACATGAAAGTATTGTCGCGGTTGTTTGTGCGGTGTCAAGCTGTGGGACTGCGCATACTCAAGAGTTGATTATCCACTAGCAAACTTCATTTTCCCAGATCGATTGCCTTTTGCCATGAGTCGCAATACGTCTTTATATACGCAGATTTGTTGGTATCTGAACGATTCATAATGGCAAGCATGCCGTTGAGCCTAATCTTCTCTCTTAATCCAGGGATGTGTATGCTTTTCAGAATAGGCTGTACGTAAGTTTGAATATCCTCAGGGTCGCACAAAAATGCGCTCACATCGTGCTCAAATATCTCTGTGACAATACCGACTTTTGACGACGCTATCATGCAACTGGCGGCCGCCGCTCCTGTAATAACTTTTGAATCCACTTCGTACAATGCAGTTACAAGCAGTACCTGCGCCGTCTTGTAGTACGATGTCATGTTATTGTTTGGTTTTTCAAATACGACGCTTTCTGCGATATTGAGATCGTGTGTAAGGCGTATGATGTGTTTGTGTTGCGGACCCTCTCCGACGATAACCAGACCCACGTGCGGATATGCATGATGAATCTTGGCAAAAATATTGACGGCTGTTTGTACATTTTGTGATTTTGTAAGTGGCGCTACGACAAGAATGATGAACGTGAATTGAGGATACTTGGCCCGTAAATCCACTCGCAATGGCTCGTCTTGGATCGCATGAGTGTCTATAAGATCCGGTGTAACAACGACACGATCGGCGAGCGGCGTGTCGAAATCCGCCAAAGCGGCGCGTATCCCCTCCGAAGTGGCACGTACACCATCAGCAGAAAGCAATAAAAAGCGGGCGATGCGATATCGAATCCAATTATAAAAAGATCCTCGAATGAAAACAGGCGAAAACAGATTCTCCTGTACATGCAAATGCAATGGGCGCTTGAAAGACAGCGCTATAATCCATGCGGAAAACCCTGCCAATCCCGTATCCTGCCCGGTACACACATCTGTTTGCATACGCCCCTGAAAGAAAAGCTCCCGCCTTGCTATGCTTAACGCCGAAAATGGACACATTATTTTAAACCACGAATTACATGGAATGATCCAGAGTGAATCCGATATCTTCTGCGGTTTATAATGATCGCCGTGCGTATTTAACACCAGTACAACCAATCGACGCACGTCTTGCGCATATTCTTTTAACATCGACTGCTCTACAGAGCCCTCTCGCAGTACGTTCATGTCTTGAGTGATCATCAATACTTCCATAATCTATATATGCAATCATAGTATACTGCACCAATGGCAAGCGCGAATGATTACAAACAGCCAAAAAACCGACTGCACGCTCTTTCATCTTTCTTTGCATCTTTCTTTCAAAAAGCCGTGGAGGGGGTACCGACTCTTGCTTCGCGTACACTGCGTGACAGTGTCTTGGGTGTCGATATCGGCACGTCGTCGATCAAAATTGTACAACTTTCCCATGAAAAAGGATCACCCAAACTTGATACTTATGGCGCGATTGAGCTTGCTCCGTATAAAACCCCAGACGTAAGCGTAAGCGCCAGCGTTTCATTGGCGGAAGCAAATGCGCTCGCTGATCTAATGCATGAAGTCAATGCAACCGCGCGAGAGGGCGGATGTTCCATCCCGCTTTCATCAACGCTGTTCTCAATATCCGATATACCAAAACGCGATGACGAGCAAACGCGCGTACTTATTGCACACGATGCTCAAAAATTCATACCTGTACCTATTCAACAGGTGGCTTTAGATTGGAAAGTCATACCTGAGCGAGAAGCTGGTATTGAGGGTTTTGATCGGCTAGATGAAACCAATAATGTTCGTGCTCATATGCAAAAAGTTTTGATCGTAGCTGTAATAAAAGAGGCGATAAATGCGCGTGCGAAAATATTCGCGCAAGCGAATCTATCAATCATTTTCAACGAAATAGAAATGTTTGGCGCTATGCGTGTTTTTCGCGATCATATTGCAGAACCGACACTCATTATCGATATCGGCGCATCGAAATCGAAATTTTATACTGTTAACGAAAAAAACTCGCTCTGTGCGGTAAATTCCATAGATATAGGCGGAGACGCTATAGTGGAGGCGCTAACGCAAAAGATGCATTGGTCTATGAAAGATTCAGAGGAGGCATTACGCAAACGAGGTATGCGAGAATCAAAAGAGTTCTCATCCGAAGCAAACGACGATATGGCCGATATTTTTACGAACGCAATGCACGAAATATGCAAAAATGCCTTGCGTCTCATGGATGAATTCAAGACAGAGTATGCTCGAAGCATCACAAAAATAATTCTCGTGGGAGGATGCGCACGCATGAACGGTTTACCCGAGTATATATCCGAATCATGTTCGGTGACTACTGAACGCGGAGATTCGTTTAAAAGCATCACGACTCCATTTGTGCTTGCGGACTCCATACGCGATGCGGGACCGCAATTTGCCGTCGCTACAGGACTTGCTTTACGCGGATTAGAATCGAGATGATGCCCATCGCGCCCGCAAGAGCATAACGAAAGTCGCCGAGAACGTTCACCAGCGATGGCCTGGTGAGATATTAGACTTTGCTCGAACCCACTTCGCACGCGCTCCGCGCGTGCGAAGTGGAAACTAAAGCGTACGCCCCGATTGCACTGACTACACCTCGACCACGTGCGGACTCGCGCGCACAACAACCCCCGCCGTTTTTAGGAGAAATTATAAAACGGCGGGAGCTGCTTCCTAGTTCTTGTATCCAATCGCTTCGAGAAACTCTTTCGGGCGGTAGATAATAAGCACGTTCAACGCTTTGCATACGTCCGGTATTTTGTGCAAGTCGTCTCCGTTCTTTCGTGGCGCTTCGCGCGAAAATACCGCCAGTTTGTTTGCTTCAGCGTATGCGATGAGATACGTGTCCCCGGTCGATTTGCCGGTCGTCTCGTCAATCATTTTGTATGTGTTGTTTATCTCGGCTCCGCGCTCTTTGTGCGAATCTTCAATGCTGCGTATCAAACCTTTCTTCTTTTGCGCTTCGCACCACCTTTTCAGTCCGTCGTTACCATATCTGATTTCGCCGACCATGACGTCGAGCAATATCCATTCGCCGTTTTGAAGTGCCTCCTCAAACTTCATCCAAAAGTTCTTGTTGAGGTCAATCGGAAGCCAGACCGAAAACTGAATCAGCGTATTGGTATCCAGCACATATACTGTTTTGTTTTCGGTCTCGTTCATACCATTTCGGGAGAGAACCGGAGCAAATTAGACGCCTCGACGTAACCGATTTTGTTTTCAAGATATGACGCATGGATGGTTCGATTGAACAGCGAACCATTGGAATCCTTCATCGAGTTCGTATAATTTCCGCCCTCCTTTGCCTTATCTTTTTCCGCTTTCACGCGAAGATTCTCCTCGGTCTCTCGCTGGATTTGCCTTTCGAGTTCGTCTTGTATCTCTCGGCGAATCTTTCCGAGTTCTTTCAGGCGGTAAAAAATAAACAACTGACTGACCTTGTATTTTTCGGAAATGGTGTCTATGTCTGCCTTGTTATAAAAACTGTTCGTGAAGTCCTGTTCGGGGAGCAAAAGTTCCGCCGCAACCTTGTTGCAGAAAATTTCCTCCGGGTTCACATTGCGAGCAGTGCCCCTAAACTCAAGTGAATTTGAAACCGCGTCGCTTTTACGGAAGAAGTGTGCAAGTTCGTGTACGAACGAGAAAATCTGCGCTGATAGCGCATCGCGCCTGTTGAGTACAATAAATGGGCAGTAGTCGTTGGAAATGAAAAGCCCGCGCAAATCGTCGGCTTCAAGCCGATGGGATGAAACCGTCTTCCCAACGAAAATGCCTTTGCTTTCTGCTTTATCGATTAGATAATTTAGTGCATCTTTGCGGCGCGCCAGCTTCTTGATGTCCGAAAGGTTTACATCTAGTTTTTCAGAAATGAAATTGGCGAGTTCTTTTGGTGTGCGGATGTTGCTACCACTACCTTGCAGACGATTTTTCGTGTATCCCTCTGACTTCAAAAACTTTTCCAGCCATTTCTGACGCGAAATAACGAGGTTGATCAATTTCTTGACCTGCTCATCGTTCTCGTCGTTGATACCCACACGATAATCAGGTATCATCTTGTTTTCCTGGAGCGGCTCGTTTGAGAAAAATAGAAGCTCCGGCACGTTGTATAACTTCGCCAGCTTTTCGACTTGCGACCACGACGGCAATGACTCGCCACTTTCCCATTCGGCGACGAGATTCTTGCTGGACTGCGATATTTTTTTGGATGCAGATTTTGCATCCAATCCCATGTTCTCACGGGCGATTCGCAGATTCTCTCGATTTATAGATTGAACCGTGCTCATGTGTTCATTATACGAAATTTGCGCCTCCGGCGCTTTAGCCGCATCGGAAAACTCCATTCACCAATCGAATTGCCACAATCTAGGGGTGCTCTTCGTGGTAGTCGGTCAGGTAATATTTCTCGTTCTTCTCGCGCATGTCTTTGTAGTCCGCGATGAAGACGTGCAAAAAGTCGTTTAAGTAGGTGATGTTATTATCTTCCATCCATCCTGGCACCGGCCAGTCGTCTTCTTTTCGTTTGTACGGATCAGAAAAGTTGTCTGTCGCCAACATTTCGAGACTCTTGGTGTAGAACTTTTTGTATGTCTTGTTGAATTTGTTATCGGCCGGCGCATCGCCTGCGAATGCGATTTGAAGATAATTATAGTCTGCAATTTCAGCATTGAGTTCTTTCCAGTCTTTCGTCCACTCTTTAGACGGCTCACGCTTCAAAAGTCCTTTATATGAATCGGTTGCGTACATCGAGAGATTGAGATAATGCGTCGGGATTGATTGGGACACATACATGAGCGGGAAAGTCGTTATTGTCTCCCATGTTTTGTATGCCGCAAGACCAGAATCCCTATAAATCTCAGAACTGGTGTCTTTGTCGAAATTTCCAATCTGAACTTTTATCAATCCGTTCACGACGAGAACGCGAATCCTAAGTCCGCTACCAATATCGTGCCAAAATCGTTCCTCTTCCTCCTTCTCCCCCTTGTATTCGTAGGGAATAAAAACCTCGTGCTGGATTGTGTCAGAAAACTCTACTTGTCCGTTCTCCCACAGAGTATTGTTTTTGATGTTGTACTTGACCGAATCCCATAGATACCGAACACCGGTTTTTTCGTGTGTGAAGTCGTCTTCGTTCTTGTATTTTTTCTTGTAGTTATCGATCATCGCTTTTACCCATTCTGATTGAGTCTTGAATCGCGACGCAAACTTTTCATGCTTCTTCAATTTCTCGTATAGCGATGAAATCGCCTCATGGCTCAAAATACTAGCAATGTTTACTTTCAGCTCAATAACGACATTTGAACGTTGCTCCACTTCCGAGTGTCCAACCCCCTCAAAAATTCGTTTGAGGTTGTATCCAAAAAGGCGCGACAAAAACCAGGTGAACAAAATCAATGCAACAATAAAATTATTTGCGTAGAAAAAGTAAACGCTTGCCGCACCGATTACGAGAGTGATGATTTGGCTCATAGAGTTATTATTTCACAAAATAACTTATATCCTTGCCGTACATTTTCGCAAAGCGTTTCAGTTCGACGACATCAACCCTTTGTTGTCCTGACTCGACATTGGATATATGCGACTGCGGACGACCTATTTTCTTCGCAACCTGCACTTGGGTTAATCCTGCTTCAAGGCACGCCTTTTTCAATCTCTCGACGAAATAGGCATATTCCTTTGTGTGGATGGACTTAACCATATATTACTATGCTCTATCCAAATACTCAATATCCAAACTTTAGATACTTGTGCTAAACTAAATCTGATCTCGGCGAAGCGCGTGCGAAGTGGGTTCGAGCAAAGTCTAATATCTCACCGCAATCGATGTATTCCACTGCTTTCCTGACATGATCTTTTAGAACCCACAGCGTATCGTTAGTAGATAACTAGATTCCAAGCAATGTTCTGAAGAGTACTGCGACCGAAGCGACTAGCATCAGTGGATTTTGCATCGACGTTGGAGGTGAAGATGGATGCGGGGGTGGAGGCGGTAGAGGCGTTGTTCCTGTCGGCGGCGGAGGCAAATCTCCTCCCGGCGGTGGATTTCCCATTCCACCCGCTGGCGAGCCTTGCCCTCCATGGGGCGGTCCATATTGTCGCTGTTGTTCATTGTTCGGAGGCGAGCCTTGCCGGTGTTGTTGATATTGCATTTGGAATTGTTCCTGATATTGCTTTTGATATTCGTTTCTATGCTGGTCTTGGAACTGTTTTTGATATTCCGCTTTATATTGCTCTTCATGCGAACCATTAGGCAACATTCCTTTTCCTTCTTCCGACATACTGCCGAAATCGGAAGGATTCATACCCTTACCCGGCATACCGCCCTGCTCAAATTTTGCACGACACGCTTCAGGATTCTGTTTGCATTTGTCGTGCATCGCGCGACATTCCTCGGGAGAGTTGCACGGCGATCCTCTCATCTGCCCCGACGGAACATTGAATCCTCGCCTCTCGTTCCCGCGATCACTTCCTAAGTTTGGCTCAAAGTTCCGACACTCTTCCTTTTTATCACGACAAACCTGCTCGCATTCCTCGGGAGTTTTACATCCTCCCGAGCCACTTGTGCTCGCGTGATCTTCGAAACCTCTCGACGGACGCATGCCCTCGGGTTCGTCATGCATCATTCCACTCTCCTTCGCAAACTCCATACACGCCACTTGATTCGCGGGATTCTCACAGTAGGTTCTGCACTCTTCTCCACGGCATCCACCCGGACCCCCCATCTTCATAAATTCACTACCTCGCTCGGATTCTTCTTTTGTCATGAACCCATTCTCTACAGCAAAGACCATACACTCCTCGTGATGCGCCACGTCTTCGCAGTACGCGTGACACGCCTCGCCCCTACATCCGCCTGGGCCGGGCTTATTACCTAATTTTCTCCCGCGCTCGGCGTCCACTTTAGAGATAAAATTATTTTCCTCGGCAAAAGCGATGCATTCTTCAAGATGATCCGAATTCTCGCAGTACGTCTTGCAAGCGATGCCTCGACACCCACCCGGTCCCTGTCTTCCGGTGAGCTTTTTTGCACGCGCCAAATCCTCTTTCGAGATAAGATCATGTTTTTCGGCGAATACAAGACACTCTTCTTGGTGGTTTTCGGCCTCGCAATACTTTTTACATTCTAATCCTTTGCATCCGCCAGGACCCAGCCTGTCTCCAAGTTTACGTGCAATCTTCGTATCCTCTTTGCTCATCAAGCCGTGGGATTCGGCAAATGAAAGACACGCTCCACGATTCGCGAAGATGTCGCAATATTTTTTGCATGCTTCTTTCGATTCGCAGCCACCGAGTTCTGCGACAGGAAAAACGATTGACCCCTCTTGCGCGAACGCAATCGCTCCAGCACCGATCAGAATGAAAGGGAGGAGCGCAAACAAAAGTTTGCGTGTCATAGTCTAATCAAAGGGGTTTAGCTTCACGTCGTATGGATTTGTTTTTACATCTTCCAGAGGGTTTGTCTTAATATCTTTCAAAGGATTTGTTTCGACGTTTACGTTCGTATCAACAACCTCTATGTTCTCCTTTTTTTCAGCTACGAGCTGTTCGTTGATGGACTGCGTGGCACTATACGATCCAAAGAGATAGCCAACCGTACCTGCGACTAAAAGTCCGACAAACAGAACTGCGCCGAGTAACATGTAATTAGGAGTTGGTTGCATATAAAAAGGTTATTGATAATTCGTATTTAAATGATACCGCAAAACTATTTGTTAAATACGAGCGACTGTTGATAAGTTGGTACGATAATTTTCTTTAACTCAAAGACTCGCGATCAAAACCTGTGACATCAATACGTGTGGGACAAATAAGCGATGACCGCTCAATACTGTGTGAATCTTATTGTGCCCTGATCTCCTCCACGATCTTCCTAGTGAGCGCTCCGAAGAATCCGGTTCCCTTGGTGAGGCCGGCGGGAGCGAGAATGTCTGACTTGTATGCGTTCTGGAAACGGATGAGTGCGGAGACGGTTCCAGAGCCGAAGTACGTCGTCTCTTTGCCGGAAGAACCGTCGCCAGACGCAGTAACTGCAAATCCGTGCGTATTGAGGAAACGCTGGAGCGCGCGGACGTCTTCGCCGCGGTCGCCACGCTTGAGGTTGCGGGTGAAGGAAGACAATCCTGTTGCGGTCGACGATGCTGCCCCGCCGGAGAGTCCCGCCGGAATCGCGATGAGTGTGCCACCGAGCGCGATGATTTTCTTTTGAAGTTCGAGGACTTTGGCGAGGAGTTCTGCGATGAGCGATTGGCGCTGGGTGGCGGAGAGAGAGGACGACTGTGCAGGTGCCGCGGGTGGTGCGACGGACGATACGAAAGGTACGTAAGATCCTCCACCTCCGCCGCCGCCACCTCCGCCCGAGGGTGCGGGTGTAGGAGGAACGGGTGGCGTAGGGGTCGGCGATGCCACGCCAGCCAGCCTTTTTATGTCCTCAGTGCCGAGAGCTATGTTGTATATGCGAGTATCGTCCAAAGCTCCATTGAGTGGTTGCTCCAATATCGAGCCAAAGGCAGCACCGAGGGTGAGAGGTCTCCCGTGCATAAAGCTTATGCTGTTAGAGACGGAACCGGAAAACGTAGAACTGGCGACGAGTACACCATCTACATACAAACGGATGTCGTTCCCGTCGCGCACCCCGGTATAGTGATGCCAGTCTCCTTTCAGAAGCGCGGAGCTTGTGGCTATGATCGTTGTCGGAGCACTGTTGTCAGTGCTCTGCACTTGAAAAACGATTCGGCGATAACGCTCTCCCAGTAGATAGCCAGGATAGCGAGGAACTGCGATATTCTTCGCCACGAAGACATTGTGTGCATCGGACCCTGCTTCGAGCTTAGCCCACGTCGCGATCGTGAAATTGCCATAGTTGAAATTGAAATCATCCTGATCGCCGGCATTAAAATATGATCTTGAACCGTCGAATTTAGCGGCACGCACGCCGATCTTCCCACTCGTGCGGCCGGGCGCATTGACTGCGCGTGCGGTATTATTCCTCTTTGTGACATCTTGCGCCGAACCGGTCGCCTCTTCATAATCCCAGTGTGCAAGCAGGCCTTGCGTCACGTCAGGCATCAGCACGCTCTCATCCACCCATCCATCCGGACCAATGTCAAAATCGACACGCCAACGCTTGACCACTGTAGCACCGCCGTTTGCGGGATGCGGTATTTCCGACCCCCCGAATACCCAGCCACCAACGCCTGCCGATTGCTGGGCGTTTACCGTCGCATCTGATGCAGTCGCATAGACCGCGACATCGGTGCTTACCGTCACGCGCTGCCCGAGCGGAGCATACGTTCGGCTGGGCACTTGTTCGGATTGCAATGAGGACAAAAACTCTTTCGTCTTGATGAACCACGGAGCTGAAAAATCCCACGGTGGCGATATGGTGGCGGAATCCCACAGAACAATACCGTCGACACCACTCTCACGCACGTAATCCAATTGCTCTCTCCAATAATCAATAGGTACGAGTGGGGGGAATATGTTTTCTTTCGGCTTGAATTTGTACTGCCCCCCTCCTGTCGGATTATATCTGGACCACATGAATACGAAGATCGGCTTGCGATACTGAAATGCCATTCCTATATTCTCCCGCGCAAAGACGCGCCAAGCATTTTTGTCATTTAAAACATCGAAAAGGGTATAGAGTGAAACAGTGACGAAATCCACATACGGTGCCAAGCGTCTTAACTGTACGCTTCTCTGTTCCCATTCATTATAATAACCTCGGTATGTTGGGTTGCGCGGGTCCCTATCAAATAGGAGCGGGGCGTAATAGTTGCCCGGTGGCGCGACGCCATACATACCTATTTGCAAATCAGGGTTTTCATCCTTAGTCCATTGCAAAACCGATATGAGGTGATCTATAATCGCATCAGTGTAGCCGCCGGTTTCGGGTTCTATATCTATGAAATAGTACTGCCCTCGTGGCGCATTGCGTGCCCATTTGCGCACCACCTCCTCGGTCGACGTGATGAGCAGCCCTCCGTCTGCGGAAATCCTCGTGAATCCTTCCGGTCGCAGATCCGGCTTCCCGACGAGACCCATGGCATCGAATACTGGGAATACCATTTGTTTCTTCGAACGCGCTATTGAAGCGATTTCACCAACCGACAGGCCTCGATTGTAGATACGCACATCATCTATGGAACCAGCGATGGGATAAGCCATTCTCCAATAGCTCACCGCACCGATTGCCAGCGGATAGTTGGTATCAATCTTAAAAGGTTCGGATCTCGTATAATGACCGGCGAGCGTGGAAGTCGCAATCAAGATGCCATCGATGTAAAGCTTGACGTAATCGCCTTGGCGCACGCCAGCAAAGTGATGCCAGAAACCTCGGTAAGGTGTCGAACTGATTGACACTTCGACAGGATCGAGCCCCTCCGCATCGCTTTCCAGTCGGAACACGATCTTACCCTTTTGCTCTCCAAGCAAATACCCTGGGTATCCTAACGGTGCGCAACACGATCCGCCGAGATTCTTTGCGACGAACGTATTGTACGAACCCGCATTAGCGTTAATCTTGACCCATGCCGCGACGGTGAAGTCGCCCGCGCCCATGTTGAACGTCGACGAAGTTGACGTGGCAAGGATGCCATATTGCGTGGTGCCGTTGAATGCGACTGCGGATCCGGCAATTGCGCCCGGCACCCACGCGGGATCACCGATGAGCATCGCGGCATTGCCGCCCGCAGAAGCATCCGCCGTCGTGGTGCCGACATTTTCATCGAATTTCCAATGGCCGATCAATCCTTTCGTCACATTAGCGGAGACGGCGAGCGGAACCATGAATGTCGCGAATAATAGAAATGTGGCGAATATGCGGAGCATAGGAGAATCGTAACAAGAAAAATACGGTTCTTCAACGAAGATAGTGAAAATATGAAGAGGAGCCAAAAATCTTGTGAGATTTACTGGCGACGTAGAGCGAGTGCCAAAGAGAGAAATCTCGCGAAATTTACTCGAAAGCTCGTATGGCTTTGTCGAAGTCTTTTGGAGTAAGAAATTTCTTTGCAAGTACGACATCGCGAAGGGTTTTGTTTGTTGCGAGAGATTCTTTCACGCACGCTGCGGCCGCGTCGTAGCCGATGATTGGATTCAGGAGTGTCGCGAATGCGGTTGATTTTTCAAGATGTTCTTTGATGCGTGCACGGTTGGCGACAATGCCCAATACGCACTTGTCGGCGAACTGCCGGATCATTTCCGCGGATAGTTTGAGCGACTCGATAAGTCGGTCGGTAATCACTGGCATCATCACGCCAAGTTCCAGCTGTGCACCCTCGGAAGCATGCTCGATAGTGAGGTTGTTGCCTGAGACAAGATAGTAGAGCTGTGAAATTGCTTCTGGCAATACCGGATTTACCTTGCCGGGCATGATAGACGAGCCTGCCTGCAATTCCGGCAAGATGATTTCACCGAATCCTCCTTTGGGACCGCTTGAAAGAATACGAAAATCGCCCGCGATCTTGGATAGATCGATGCAAAAAGCGGTCAGTGCCTGCGAAATGACTACGAAATCGCCGTTACTCGAAGTTTGCGACATGAGATTCTTTCCGGGAAATACCTTTAGTTTCGTCACTCTGCGCAACTCTCGATACAGGTTCTTTTGGTATCGTGAGGACACATTGATCGAATTGCCGACGGCGCTACCGCCCAAATTAAGTTCCAAAAGTTCTCTCCTTGCATTCACGATTCGCCTCTTCCCCCTTTTCACATATTCTGCGTACGCGGCAAACTCACTGCCAAGCGTTATGGGAACGGCATCCTGCATGTGCGTACGCCCGAGTTTTAGGATTATTTTAAACTCCCGCGCCTTCTTTTCGAGAGCGCTGATTAAAATATCAGTTGATGCTAGAACACTGTCTACAAGACGGACGGCCGTGATCTTGAGCGCCGAAGGCATTACATCGTTCGTCGAATGCGACATGTTGACGTGATCGTTCGGATGTACAACAACTTTGTTTTTGAGAATCTCCGTTGCACGAGAGGCGATTACCTCATTGACGTTCATATGGTTCGAAGTGCCTGCCCCTCCTTGAAACGACGGGAGCACGAATTGATCGTCGAATTTGCCGCTGGAGACCTCATCGCACGCTTTACTGATTGAAAGAGCGCGCGCACTATCAAGTTCTCCCGCCAATCTGTGCGCCCCTGCAGCAGCTTTCTTTATTTCTGCAATCGCGTAGATGAATTCTTTTGATGTCGCGCGAAATGAAAACGGAAAATTCTTAATCGCCTTCTCAGTCTGCATGCCATAATATTTCTTGCCCATACAATAATAGTACGATTATCATACCGCGACAGAATAAGGTCAATGTGGTATTTTAACCTCTCGGGAGGGATGCGTGAATGGTTAAACGAACAGATTGCTAATCTGTGGGCCTCTAAAAGGGCCCTGTGGGTTCGAGCCCCACTCCCTCCGAAATTGAGTGAGCTGGTGCAGAGACCGAGCCGAGTGGCGAGGCGAGAGTTGCGGGCGAGCCCCACTCCCTCCGCCTTTGTCACGACGTAGCTTTAGCGAAGTCGGATTCGCCAAAGCTACCTCGCGACTTCGGCGTGACGCAGTCCGCCAGATGTCCAAGTTAGAACCCTATCAATAAAGAGTTTTTGTGAGGTTATAAAACTTTTCCTGTTTCCTACAGGTTTTTATTGCTATAATTGCAATATGTCAAAAAACGAGAAAAAAACTGAAAATTTATCTCGTAAACTTCTAACTAAAGCTGGCATCTTTGATAACAGTGATTTTATCGTGGAAGAACAAAAAAGTGATAATCCTGTAATTCAAAAGCTACTAAAGAGTGCTAGCAAATCAGGTACGGGACTTGGAAAGCCAGAATTCATAATTCGCAAAAAGGACGATAATGATTTTTTGATGGTCATTGAATGCAAAGCAGACACCAAATATCACGAATCGAAAAATCGAGATATTTACAGAGACTTTGCAGTTGATGGTGCACTCCTGTACGGAAGTCATTTATCAAAAGAGTTTAATGTTATAGCTATTGGAATTAGCGGGGAAAATGAGGATGATGCAAAAATCAGTACTTTCTTATACGCCAAAAAATCTCCCACCTATACCGATCTAATAGATGAAAATAATCAAAAAATCAAAGAAATCTTAAACTGGGACAGGTATATTGATCGTGCAAAATTTGATCCTGTGCTCGCAAAATCTCGACATTCGGATTTAATGCGATTTTCTCGTGACCTTCACGACTACATGCGTGATTACGCCAAAATCACTGAGGCTCAGAAACCTCTCCTTGTTAGTGGTGTTTTGCTCGCTTTGATGGATAGAGGTTTTGAAGTTGCATACAATAAATACGAAGGAGAGGAGTTAGCGAATGAAACATTCAATTCAATAAAAAAGATTATAGAGAAAGCGGAGTTAGGAGATACTCACGAAACAAAGAAAAAAGCTGTCATTAATGCTTTTAGTTTTATTGCACATCATCCTGAATTACAAAAAATTGATGCAAAAAGAAATGAATCACCACTTTTGCGTATTGCTCGTGATTTACATATCCATGTACAGCCATTTACCAAAGATCACTACGACTTTGACATCATAGGTAATTTTTACGGTGAATTTATTCGATATACGGGCGGAGATGGTAAGGGTCTTGGTATCGTTCTTACCCCAAAACACGTAACCGATTTATTTGCTGAACTAGCGAAACTTGATAAAAATTCTGTAGTTCTTGATATTTGTGCCGGAACAGGAGGATTCCTTATTTCTGCAATGAAGAAAATGACAGAGAAAGTCTCAGCCGAAGAAAAAAGAAGAATACTATCAAATTCGTTGATTGGCATTGAGCAAGAGCCTCAAATGTTTGCCCTTGCTGTTTCAAACATGATTCTGCGGGGTGACGGAAAAACAAATCTTTACCAGGGTTCATGTTTTGATGACTCTCTTTTTAATAAGATTAAAGGAAAAGCAACGGCTGGATTTATGAATCCCCCGTACTCGCAAAAAGGAGATAACTTACATGAGTGGGACTTTATCATTAGGATGCTTGATGGGTTGAGTAAAAATGCAACTGGAATCGCTATTGTTCCTATGTCTCTAGTGATGGATAAAAATCCTCTTCGAGAAAAACTCTTAAAAGAACATAGGCTAGAAGCTGTAATGAGTATGCCCGATGATCTTTTTTATCCCGTGGGGATCGTAACTTGTATAATGGTTTTTACTGCTCATACGCCTCATGACAGCGACAAACATCATGAAAGTTGGTTTGGATATTGGAAAAATGATGGTTTCAGAAAAGATAAAATTCTCGGTAGAATTCCAAAGACTAACGACAGTTGGAAAATTATAAAAGACGAATGGCTCGAAATGTTTCGCAGAAAGGAAATTCCAGGAAAAAGTGTCTGGAGAAAAGTATCAATGAACGATGAGTGGTGTGCAGAAGCCTATCTTGAAACAGATTATTCAGATGTCACTGAAAAAGATTTCGATATAGAAGTCAGGAAATTTTTGTCTTTTGTGGTTAAAAATGAAGAAAGACTAGATATATGAAAGAAGTATCAGAATATTTTTCAGCTTCATACGGTAAAATAAAAGAACCATTTAGTTTTTTGCCGGAAGGTAAAACACCGTTTATTTCTTCTGGAGACACAGACAATGGAGTTGTTGGATTTTTTGATATAGAACCTAGTCACAAAAAAGTTATTTCGGTTGCAAGAACAGGTTCGGTTGGAAGCGCTTTTTACCATCCTTATAGCTGTGCAATTAACTCTGACTGCATAGTACTTCAGCCGAAAAAAGATTTCTCCGATGAGCAAATGTTTGTTTTCGTCAGTTTACTTCGTAGAAATGTTTACCGTTATTCTTACGGTAGAAAAGTAACACCCGAGAGGCTTCTACTTACAAAAATGCCGGATAATATAAAATATTCAAAGGAGATTAATTTTAAGAAAAAAATCGACGAGGTTGCAAAGTCTTTTTCTGGTAAAAAAATCCTTCTTAACGTCAAAAAAATGAGTCTTTTTAGATTAGCCGATCTATTTACTTTTGAAAGAGGAAAATGTGGAAGTGCTGAAAAATTATTAGAGAAAGGAGATGAAATCTCTTATGTTGGCGCAAAAAAGGACGACAATGGCCTTATGTATATGGTGATAAAAGATGAGGGTTTTGTTACTAACGGCAACTGCATAGTTTTTATTGGGGATGGCCAAGGGTCAGTTGGGTATTCAACATATCAAGAAAATGACTTTATAGGTTCAACCACTTTGTCGATGGGAAGAAATGATCATTTGAATAAATATAATGCTCTTTTCATTATAACGTTGCTTGATAAAGAGCGTTTTAAATACTCATTTGGTAGAAAATGGAATGGCAATAAACTAAAAAATACAAAGATTAAACTTCCCATGGATACCGACGGAGACCCGGACTGGATATTCATGGAGGATTATATAAAATCTTTGCCATATTCAGCGCGCATATAGTGACATAAAAATGAAACTCGATGGCTATATTATTCGCTCGATCTCCATCTCCACTTGATTCTGCAAAAGCATCCTTTCGTACACATCTTAACTATATAAAATGTTTAGAAAGGTTATTTGCAAGCAACACACTTTCCGTATCTAGGAATGGCACATTTACAAAACGAACTGTAGAAATTACACGATTCCTAAAACTCTACAAAGTCACATTAAAAAGTATTAAGAAAGATATTGAACTAGCACGAGAAGATCCGGCTTTTGCAGTTATTGCGACGCCATAGTTTCCGGTTAAATGTTACTATGCGCTTTATTATCTAGAGAGCGTTTTGACGCATTTGCTAGATGGGAGTACGCAAGGGTTCGGGAAAGGAGGTCATGCTGGAATGAGGAAAAAGATTTATTCACTGGTAGATAGTAGGGCTATAGTATTTTCTGTGCCAGAACTCAATCATGTTTATGAGCTTACAAAGATACGCGCATTACCTACTATAAACGCGGGGCAAAATGCACACTCTGATTACTGGCAGAAAAATGATTGTATAAATTCGGTTGCAAGAAAATTGATGGATTATAAATTGCATGATGCAAAAATAGGTCGTAAATGGAATTTGCACACAAAGAAACATCGAGACGAGCGGAAATTATTTATTGGAACAGAGCGTCTAATGATTGCTGATTTTTTCTTCTGGTATCGTATTAAAGCTAATTACCGCGATTTGGATTATATAGACTTCGAAAATGGTATTACAGAAACCGAGGTGTTGGAGTATTTAGAAACCTATAACAAAGTTTTTGAGCATTACCGCATACAGTTGGTAAAACAGATTAACCCTCTGTTCTAGGAGTTAATTGAATAATCCACCACATTTTGCCCTTTGTTTGATTTAGGTTTTGGCACCTCAAACCACTCCGGGTGAATTTTGTAGATAGCTCTTAGTTTCTGTATACTTTTATCAAGATTCTCGAAATTGAGCCGTACTTTCGGCTCAAAGTTCCGGAAATCGCCACCGCCAGTCTAGGGCAACGGTGTTTATGGACTACCTGATCTCGTAGGTAACACTGACGTTGGAAACTATTTTGTTCTCGCCTACGGGAATTTCCAGAGAGGCCATTTTCGAGTCGGCGCTTCCAAGAGCCATTTCCGCACGAGCGTATATCGGCGGAGATCCGCCCCCACTCTCCGAAAATCCAACTACGCGCACGAGTGAAACACCGAGCTGGCCAGCCAATTGCCCAGCCTTTTCGCGCGCCTTCTCAACAGCTTTCCCACGCGCCTCAACCTGAAGCGCATCTTCATCATCGATCGTGAAAGAAAGACCCGAAACCGATGAGGCTCCGAGCGAGCCCACTCCACTTAGCAGATCGCCCGCTTTTTTTGTGTCGCGCACTTTCACATTGAGAGTTTGGGAAACTTGAAAACCTCTCAACACTTGCTTGCCTCCCGGAGGACAGTAACTATCACGGCATACGCCAGCTTGTACATAATCATACTGAGGATGGACGCTATAATCGGCTGTTTTGATGTCTTTTTCTTCCACCCCCTCCTTCTTTAGATACGCGATTATGCTGTTCGATTTCTTTGTGGCGACTTCCTGTGCATCTTTAACTTCTTTTGCTTCTTCTTGAATAGTCACCGAAAAAGTAGCCGTATCGGGAACAGCAAATACCTCACCCTCACCAGAAACAGTTATGGTGTTGGTTGCTGTGACACCGCTTCCGATGAAGCGATACTCCTTGAGTGCCGAAACAGCCAGGATCAATAGGAACACGGCGAGCATACCGAGCGCAGATGCCCCGGCCTTCACCATCAAATCGGGCGGAACAAGATGCAATTCTTTCTTTTCTATGTCCATAAAAAGTAATTAGGATATTAATGTAATGAATTGTAGCACGTATAAATAAATAGTGTGTAGTAATACCAAAGTAACCATTCACCCGCTCCCAGTGAACGTGAAAAAATGACTCATTTATATCAGATGTCACTTTGTATTTTCACGATTTTAAGCCACCAAATTCCTTCCACTGGGAACGGCTGAATACTTACCTCTCTTCTGTCAAGTAGCCACGGCGACCTACGACAAAAGAAAAGCCTCTAGCGAGAAGCCAGGGGCTTTTCACGCTAGAGGCTTACCGACTTTAGTCGACATATGTCTAGTTTTTGTACTGTAGTTCTTGAAGTTATTCTCTGTACTTCATATTCCATTCCCCGCTTGCCCAGTTAACCCCGGGTTGAGCAGTGACAGACCCAACAGCCACTCGGTACTGTGGATGGAGAATGTCCCAGATTTCCTGTAGCCCCACCGCCCCAGTACCCTTACCATGTAGGTGACTGATAAAGCCAGTTGCAACCGGAGCACTAACGTTTCCATCGTAGGTGTGCATAAGCCACACTTCGCCCGGTACAAGGTCGAGGACCCGCTCCAACCGGTGTTGAACATCGCCAGAAGGATTGCGAGAGGCGATCCCGAGCAACGCGAGTGGCGTGGCACTCAGGTCGATAATCGGCTGGGCGAGCCTCTACACGTCCCTGCTTCTTGTAGATAGGTGCATTTACGAGTGCCTCCATAATTTCCGGAGATTTCCGATCAATCGACTGGAAGGGATTTTCCTTCGTTTCCATTTTTGGAGTTTCCATAGACATATACTTTCTTTGTTAAAAATTAATTTGTTAATTTTTTATAGAAAGTGGACTAGACTTTCTATGAATTTATTTGGATTAGAGATTAAAAAATTTTCTTCCCCCAAAATGCGAAACCGTCAATTCGTTTTTACCCCCAAATTGAATACAGATTAGTTCGCCGAGCGAAGCGAGACAAACCAAAACTCTTTGACTCTTCCTGCTTGGTGCGAGCGGAAGGAATCGGACCTTCGGCCTCGTTCTTATCAGGAACGCGTTCTACCACTGAACTACGCTCGCATACAAGCGATACTAACAAAAATGATCAGATTTCTCAACACAAAGTCATTCGTGTCGGAGCAAAGTAATTATTGCATCTAGCGGGCGATCAAAAATCGTGGCGCAA
>ERZ1292633.1841-Hain-H41-02um-R1-1841-length-22403-cov-15_pt1 | contig 19787 bp, 17 predicted proteins | sample MGYA00564406_ERZ1292633 | MGnify/ENA primary metagenome ERZ1292633 (study PRJEB36523, sample SAMEA6512639) | groundwater metagenome | collected 2019-01-08 | study: AquaDiva: Metagenomics assemblies of 32 groundwater samples
AGGAGGATGGAGGCGGCACCCGGATTCGAACCGGGGGATAAAGGATTTGCAGTCCTCTGCCTTACCGCTTGGCTATGCCGCCGCAGCAGGTATTCTTTTCCGGCACCCCACTCCCTGTCAAGGTATTCCGGTTCTGCGGTACTATTGGTGGGAGCAGGGGAAAGAAATCCCCGGAGGTCCCATTGCCCCGCGCCGTCTTCGTCACCGGTGCCGCCGGCTTCATCGGCTCGCACGTTTCGGAAGCCCTCCTGGCCCGGGGGGACCGTGTCTTCGGATTCGACAACTTCGATCCCTTCTACGACCGGCGGATCAAGGAGCGCAACCTAGCAAAGCTTTCGGCGCACCCGTCGTTCTCCTTCCTCGAGGGAGATATCCGCGACGCCTCCGCCCTCACCCGCTGGGGGGAGGGGATCCCTCCCGACGCGTTGATCCACCTGGCCGCGAAGGCCGGGGTGCGCCCGTCGGTCGCCGATCCCGTCGGCTACGCGGACGTGAACGTCCACGGCACGATCCGGATGCTCGAGTGGGCGCGGGAGCGGAAGGTCCCGAAGGTCCTCTTCGCCTCCTCCTCGTCCGTCTACGGCGGCAACACGAAGGTTCCCTTCTCCGAGGACGACTTCGTCGACCACCCGGTGAGCCCCTACGCGGCGACGAAGAAGGCGGGGGAGCTTCTCTGCCACACCTACTGCCACCTGTACGGGATGAACGTCGCCGCCCTGCGCTTCTTCACCGTGTACGGCCCCCGCCAGCGCCCCGAGATGGCGATCCACAAGTTCACCCGCCGGATCCTGGACGGGAAGGAGATCGACCTGTACGGCGACGGCTCCTCCCGGAGGGATTACACCTATATCGAAGACATCGTCTCCGGGGTTCTCGGCGCGCTGACCGCGCCCCCGGGGTACCGGGTCTACAACCTCGGCCAGTCGGAAACGATCTCCCTTTCGGACCTGGTCGCGCTGATCGAGGTGGCGTGCGGGAAGGCCGCCGCGCGGCGCCTCAAGCCGCCGCAGCCCGGGGACGTCCCCATGACGTACGCGGACATCTCCCGCGCGAGGAAAGAGATCGGCTACGACCCGCGCACGCCGATCGGGCGCGGCGTATCCCGTTTCGTCGAATGGTACCGGCGTGAGGAAACGACAAGACCAACCTGAAAGGAGGCTTCCATGAAGGTCACGCTGTCGGTCATCAAGGCGGACATCGGTTCCATCGGGGGGCACATCCGGCCGAGCGCGAAGCTGCTCGAAACGGTGCGGTCGAAGGTCGACGAGCTCGGGAAAGGGCTCCTGATCGACACCTACATCGGTTTTACCGGGGACGACGTGGCGATCCTGATGTCCCACACCGGGGGGACGGGGAACGCGAAGGTCCACAAGCTGGCATGGGACGCCTTCATCGCCGGGACCGCGGTGGCGAAGGCCCAGGGGCTCTACGGCGCGGGCCAGGACCTTCTGAAGGACTCGTTCTCCGGCAACGTGAAGGGGATGGGCCCCGCCGTGGCGGAGATGGTGTTCGAGGAACGCCCCAATGAACCGTTCGTTCTGTTCGCGGCGGACAAGACCGACCCCGGGGCGTACAACCTGCCGTCCTACCTGGGCTTCGCCGACCCGATGTTCTCCTCCGGCCTGATCCTCTCCCCGAAGTTGGGGAAGGGGTTCACCTTCCGCATCATGGACGTCGCGAACACGGAAGGGGACAAGGTGATCGACCTCTCCGCGCCCGAGGATCTCTACGACATCGCGGCGCTGCTGCGCGACCAGGAGCGGTTCGTCGTCGAGTCGATCCGTTCCCGCGCCACAGGGGAAATCGCGGCCGTGGTCAGCACCACCCGGCTCCACAACATCGCGGGGAAGTACACCGGGAAGGACGACCCGGTGATGCTGGTCCGGACGCAGGGGAACTTTCCCGCCACGGGGGAGGTGCTGGCCCCCTACACCATCGGCCACCTGGTCGCCGGCTTCATGCGGGGAAGCCACCATGGGGCGCTCATGCCGGTGCCGCGGAACACGGGAACCTCCTTCTTCGACGGTCCGCCGATCGTCTCGGCCCTCGCCTTCTGCGTGAAGGAGGGGCGGTTCACCGAGCCGGCCGACGTGTTCGACCACCCGTACTGGGAGTACGTCAGGGGGCGGGTGTCGGCCAAGTCCGAGGATCTTCGCCGGCAAGGGTTCTTCGGCCCCGCGATGCTGCCGTACAGCGAGCTCGAATACGGCGGGATCGTGGAGCGGATGAAGGCGATGGAGTCGAAGTTCCGCGTGCTCGAAGGGAAGGAACCCGTCGAGGCGTAGAGCGGATGTTTCGGCGGAGGGAGGGAAGGGAAATGGGCGACGGGATCCGGTTTCGCTTCGATTTCTCCCTCGTGGGAGAGAGCAACCTCCGGGGAGGGGACGGGGTCGCCGCGCCCGACTTCCGGAAGATGATGGCGCTGGTCGACGACGCCGTGGAGACGCTCGCGGGGAAGCATCGGCGCGGGGAGATCGGCTTCCCCGACCTGCCGTTCCTCGTGAAGGAGGCCCGGGCGATCTCCCGGGACGCGGCGGCCCTTCGCGCGAAATGCACCCACCTCCTCGTCCTCGGCATCGGCGGCTCGGCGCTGGGGACGAAGGCGGTGCACGAGGCGGTCGGAGACGCCGCGGGACGCCCCGGGATGGCGCTCTCCGTGGGGGACAACGTCGATCCCGACGCCTTCTTTCCTCTCCTGGCGAAGCTCCCGATGAAGAGGACCGTCGTGGTGGCCATCAGCAAATCGGGCGGGACGGCGGAGACGAACGCCCAGCTCGCGCTCGCGATCGCCGCGTTGAAGAAAGCCGTCGGGAAACGTTGGAGGGAGCGGCTGATCCTCGTCACCGATCCTTCGAGGGGGGTTTTCCGCCGGATGGCGGACGCGGAGGGGCTGAACAGCTACGCCGTGCCGCCGAACGTAGGCGGCCGCTTCTCCGTCCTCTCGCCGGTGGGGCTGTTCCCGCTCGCCGCGGCGGGGGTCCGCGTGGAGCGGCTTCTCGCCGGTGCCGCGCAGATGGAGGCGATCTTCCGGCACACGAAGGGGACCGACAACCCGGTCCGGTTCGCCGCGGCCGTCTACGCGTACTACCTCCTGGTGAAGCCGAAGGCGGTGCAGGTCTGGTTCACCTACGGGGCGGGGCTGGAGCGGATCGCGGAGTGGTGGCAGCAGCTCTGGGGAGAGAGCCTGGGGAAGGAGCGCGAGGGCCGCGCCCCCGTCGGGCAGACCCCCGCGCGCGCGGTGGGGGTGACCGACCAGCACTCCCAGCTCCAGCTCTACCAGGACGGCCCCGCGGACAAGGTGTTCACCTTCGTCCGGTGGATGACGGGAAGGGAGAAGGGGAACGTTCCGAAGGCGGGGTTCGCCCCGGACATGGCGATGCTCGGCGGCCGTCCGCTGCGGGATCTCTTCGACGCGGAGTTCGAGGGGACGATCGGCGCGCTGTGGAGCGTGGGACGTCCCATCGTGCGGATGGAGATCGGAAAGCGCGACGAGGAGCACGTCGGCGCGTTCCTCCACTTCTGGGAATGGGTGACGGCGATCGCGGGGACGTGCGCCGGGGTCGACCCGTTCGACCAGCCCGGCGTGGAGGAAGGGAAGCGGATTTCCCGCGCGCTGATGGGAGAGAAAGGCACGGAGGCGATCCGCGCGGACTTCGCGGAGAAAGTCTCGCGGATCCGCCGCGCCGAGATCCGCATCGGGGAGGATCTTCCCGGCGTTCCCCCCCGCCGCAAGGGTGGGAAGTAGTTGACCTCCCGCATCCGGCCGCTGCCGGACGACGTCGTCAACCGGATCGCCGCGGGGGAGGTGGTCGAACGCCCCGCGTCGGTCCTCAAGGAACTGCTCGAAAACGCCGTCGACTCCGGCGCGGGGAGCGTCGAGGCGCACGTCTCGGGTCCCTTCCCGTTCTCCCTCCGCGTCACCGACGACGGGTGCGGCATGTCCCGCGAGGAGGCGGAGCTCGCGGTGCGACGGCACACGACGAGCAAGATCGCGTCGGCGGACGACCTCGAGCGGATCGGTTCCTTCGGGTTCCGCGGCGAGGCGCTCCCGTCGATCGCCTCGGTGGCGAGAGTCTCCGTCGTCACGAGGCCCGCGGAAGAGCGGAGCGGGACGGAACTGGTCGTGGAGGGGGGAACGATCCTCTCCGTCCGCGACGCGGGCACTCCCCGGGGGACGACCGTCACCGTCTCGGGGCTCTTCGAGAACGTCCCCGCCCGCCGGAAGTTCCTGAAAAGCGAGCGCACCGAGATGTCGCACCTGTGGGAGGTGTTCCACGGCGTCGCGATTCCCGGGGAAGGGATCTCCTTCCGGATCATCGATCCCCGCGGGACGTTCGCGTACGAGAGCCGCGAGTCCGCCCTGGACCGCGCGAAGCGCCACGCGGGCGACGACGGGCAATACCTCGTCCCCGTCGACGTCTCCTCCGCCTTCTTCCGGATCTTCGGCTGGGCGGGGTTGCCCCAGGTTTCCCGCGCGGGGGCGGGCGGTCTCTGGTTCTTCGTCAACGGCCGGCGGTTCCGCGACCGCGGCCTCTACGCGGCGGTACGGGAGGCGTACCGGGGGATCCTGCCCGGCGACCGCCTCCCCGTCCTATACCTGTTCGTCACCTGCAGCCCGCGGGAGGTCGACGTCAACGTTCACCCGGCGAAGACGGAGGTACGTTTCCGTTATCCCCGCGACCTGAACGAGCTGGCGCGCCACGTCCTCGGCGGGGCGCTCGGGGAGGCGCCGTTGCGCGCGGCATACCCCTTTCGCGTCTGGGAGGAACGGACACCGCCGGGAGGGCATCGGCCGGCGGGATCGCCGCCGGACATGTCGCTCGAGGGCGTCACCGGTTCCCCCTTCCCCCTTCCGGCGGCCGGCGCGTCACTGGCGGGGGAGCTGCCGTTCGCCGAACGGGGCGGCGAGGCGACCGGGGTCCGGTTCTTTTCGTCCCTTGTCCCGATCGGGCAGGTGCTGGGGACGTATCTGGTCTGCGAGGAGGCCGACGGGATCGTCCTCGTCGACCAGCACGCCGCCGACGAACGGATCGTCTTCTCGCGCCTGAAGGATCGGTACCTCGGGAAGAGGGCCCCGATGCAGCGATGGCTCGACCCCGTGGAGGTCGCGCTCCCGGGGGTCCTGTCGGATACGGAGGAGCGTGCGGCCGTGGAGACGTTTCTCTCCCGGACCGGATTTTCCTTCGAGCCGGCGGCGGGGGAGCGGATCCGCCTGACCGGCGGCCCGGCGGCCCTGCCGGGGTTCGACGCGCGGCGGTGGTGGGAGGACCTGTGCGAATCGCTGCGCGCCCAGGAGACCCTCCCCAAGGACCTGTTCGACGCGGATCGCGAGCTGTGGCGGATGGCGTGCCACACGGCCGTGCGCGGCGGCGAGCGGGTGATGACGGAGCGCGCCCGCCTCCTGCTCGCGGAGCTCGACGCGGCGATGGCCGCCCACAGCTGCCCCCACGGCCGCCCGGTGTGGATCCGCATCTCCCGGGCCCGTCTCGACGCCCTCTTTCACCGCACCGGATGAAGATCGTCGTCCTCTCCGGCCCGACGGCCTCGGGGAAATCGGCCCTGGCCCTCGCCCTGGCGCGCGAATTCCCCCTTGAGATCGTCAACGCCGATTCCCTCCAGGTGTACCGGCACTTCGACATCGGCACCGCGAAGCCCACCGTGGCGGAGCGGGGCGAGGTTCCCCATCACCTGATCGACGTGGCGGATCCCGACGAGCCGTACGACGCCGGGAGGTACGTCCGGGAGGCGGAGCGGGCGATCGGGGAGATCCGGGCCCGGGGAAAGGTCCCGATGCTGGTCGGCGGGACGGGGATGTACATCCGCGCGCTGCTGCGGGGGCTGGACCCCCTCCCCTCGGACCCGCGCGTCCGGGAGGAGTTCTCCAGGCGTTGGGAAACCGAAGGGGGAGCGACGCTCCACGCGGAGCTGGCGCGCATCGACCCCGAAACGTCCGCGAAGGTCCATCCCTCGGACCGGCTCCGGGTCCTTCGCGCGCTCGAGATCGCCGCGGTCGCCGGGATCCCCCCCAGCCGGGCGCGCACGGCCTGGATCTCCGCGGGGGCGAGGCACGGGTGCCTGTTCCTCGCCCTTTGGCCGGACCGGGAGACGCTGTACGGGAGGATCGCTGCCCGGACGGAGGAGATGTTCCGGCGAGGGTTGGCGGGAGAGGTCCGGGGACTGCTCGCCAGGGGGTTCGACCGGTCCCTCAAGCCGATGATGGCCCTCGGGTATCGCCACGCGGCGGCGCATCTCCTGGACGGCGTCCCGCTTCCCGAAACGGTCGAGGCGGTGAAACGGGACACCCGGCGGTACGCCAAACGGCAGGTGACCTGGCTCTCCTCGGAACCGAATCTCGTTCATATCGTCCCGGGCGAGGCGTCCCGTCTCCCCTCGGAAGTCGTCAGAATGTACTTGTCCTGACCGTAATTCCGCATAAAATACAGGTTTACGATATTCCATGAAGGAGCGCGGATGATCCTCCAATACCTCGATTTCGAGCGGCCGATCGTCGACCTCGAAAACCGCCTCGAGCAGCTGAAACGCCTCGACGACGGGACGGACAAGGGCGTCAAGGAAGAGATCGGGAAGCTGGAACGGAAGATCGGGAAGATCCGCAAGGAGGTCTTCTCCAACCTCACGCGCTGGCAGATCACCCAGCTCGCGCGCCACCCGAACCGGCCGTACCTGCTCGACTACGTCAACCTCTGCTTCAAGAATTTCATCGAACTGCACGGGGACCGGGCGTTCCGCGACGATCCGCCCCTGGTGTGCGGTTTCGCCGAGCTCGAGGGGCAGCGGGTCGTCCTCATCGGGCAGCAGAAGGGGCGCAACACGAACGAGAAAATCCAGCGCAACTTCGGCATGGCGAATCCGGAGGGGTACCGCAAGGCCCTCCGCGTCATGAAGTTGGCGGAGAAGTTCCGCCTCCCCGTCATCACCTTCATCGATACCCCCGGGGCCTTCCCCGGGATCGGCGCCGAGGAGCGCGGCCAGTCCGAGGCGATCGCACGCAACCTCCTGGAGATGTCGCACCTCAAAACCCCGATCGTCGTGGCCGTCATCGGCGAGGGGGGGAGCGGCGGGGCGCTGGCCATCGGCGTGGGGGACGAGATCCTGATGATGGAATATTCCATCTACTCCGTCATCTCCCCCGAGGGGTGCGCCTCGATCCTCTGGCGCGACACGGCCAAGGCCGAGGTGGCGGCGGAGATGATGAAGATCACGGCCCCGGATCTGAAGAAGTTCGGGGTCGTCGACCGGATCATCCCCGAGCCGCTGGGCGGCGCGCACCGGGACCACAAGGCGGCCGGCGACGCGTTGAAGGCGGCGCTGCTGGAGGTCCTCCCTCCGCTCCTGTCCATGCCGATCCCCCAGCTCCTCGAGCGGCGCTACCGGAAGTTCCGGGAGATGGGGGCGATGAAGCGGAAGGCCGGGGGAGCGGCTTGACGCAGGACCGCCTGAAGGAGCTCCGCGTCGAAATCGACGCCATCGACGACCGGATCCTCGAGCTGCTGAACCGCCGGGCGAAGACGGCCATCGAGGTCGGGTCGATCAAGACGGAGCGCAACCTCAAGTTCTACGTCCCCGAGCGGGAGGTGGAGATCCTCCGGCGCCTGACCGCCGCGAACGAAGGGCCGTTCCCCAACGACGGGTTGAAGGCGATCTACCGGGAGATCATCTCCGCGTCCCTCTCCCTCGAAAAGCCGCTCTCCGTGGCGTTCCTGGGCCCCCAGGCCACCTTCACCCACCTCGCGTGCCTGAAGCATTTCGGCGAGAGCGCCGAGTACGTTCCCCAGATCAACCTCTCCGGGGTGTTCGACGCGGTCGACCGGAACGCGGCCGACTTCGGGGTGGTGCCGATCGAGAACAGCAGCGAGGGGATCGTCAGCAACACCCTCGACATGTTCGTCGATTACAACCTGCTGATCTGCGGGGAGATCCTCGTCGAGGTGGCGCACGATCTCCTGAACGTCACGGGCGACATCGACCACGTGAGGAAGGTCTACTCCCATCCGCACGCCATCGCCCAGTGCCGCGGCTGGCTCGAGCGGAACCTTCGCGAGGTCCCCGTCTTCGACGTCGAGAGCACGGCGCGTGCGGCGGAGCTCGCGGCGGACGACCCGGCGGCGGCGGCGATCGCCGGGGAGGCGGCGGCCAAGATCTACGGGCTGAAGGCGATCCGGAAGCGGATCCAGGACAACACGAACAACTTCACCCGGTTCATCATCCTCGGGAAGCAGGCGTCCGTCCCCACGGGGGACGACAAGACCTCGATCCTCTTCTCCGGCCGGGACGAGGTCGGGGCGCTCTACCTGATGCTGCAGCCGTTCGCGAAGCACAACGTGAACCTGACCAAGATCGAGTCGCGCCCCGTCAAGACGAAGGCGTGGGAGTACCTCTTCTTCCTCGACATGTCGGGCCACCTCACCGACCCGCCGGTCGCGAAGGCGCTCGAGGACCTCAAGGAGCGGGCGCAGTTCATCAAGATCCTCGGCTCCTACCCCCGGGCCATATAAAGGAGTATACGCATGATCATCGTTTTGCGCGCCGGCGCCACGGACGAGGACGTCCGGCAGATCGAGGAGACGATCAAGGGGAAGGGGCTGACCGCGCACATCTCGCGCGGGGTGGAGCGCACGATCATCGGGGCGATCGGCGACGAGCGGAACCTGGACACGGACGCGTTCGAGGGGCTGCCGGTCGTCGAGAAGGTGCTAAGGATCCTCGCTCCGTTCAAGCTCGTCAGCCGGGAATTCAGGAAAGAGGACACCGTCATCACGGTGAACGGGAAGTCTGTGGGGGGAAAGGCCCTCGCCCTGTTCGCCGGTCCCTGCTCCGTGGAAGGGCGCGACATGATGGTGGGGCTGGGGGAGCGCGTCGCCTCGGCGGGGGCCACGTTCCTCCGCGGCGGGGCGTTCAAGCCGCGCACCTCCCCGTACGCCTTCCAGGGATTGGGGGAGGAGGGTTTGAAATACCTCTCGGAGGCCCGCGACCGGACCGGACTGCCCGTGGCCACCGAGCTCATGGACCCGCGGGACATCGACCTTGTGGCGCGGTACGCCGACATCATCCAGATCGGGGCGCGGAACATGCAGAACTTCCGCCTCCTCACCGAGGTCGGGAAGCTCGACAAGCCGGTGATCCTCAAGCGCGGGATGAGCGCGACGATCCAGGAGTGGCTCATGTCGGCGGAGTACATCGCCTCCGAGGGGAACCAGAAGATCATCCTGTGCGAGCGCGGGATCCGCACGTACGAGACGGCCACCCGGAACACTTTCGACGTCTCCTCCATTCCGGTGGTCAAGTCCCTCTCCCACCTTCCCGTGATCGCCGATCCCAGCCATGCCGCCGGGAAGATGGCGCTGGTGGAGCCGCTCGCCGCGGCCGCGATCGCGGCGGGGGCGGACGGCCTGATGATCGAGGTCCACCACCAGCCGGAGAAGGCGCTCTCCGACGGACCCCAGTCGCTCCGGCCGGACGCGTTCACGCAGATGGTCGGGCGGCTGCGGAAGGTGGCCGAGGCGGTGGGGAGGACGTTGTAGCGTCGTGGCGCGGGAACGTGTTGGCATCCTCGGCCTCGGGCTGATCGGCGGTTCCCTGGCGCTGGCCCTCAAGGGAAAGCGCGGCGCCCCGGAGGTGTGGGGGTGCGACCGCAGGAAGGAGACCGTCCGCCGGGCGCTTTCCGCAGGCGCGATCTCGCGCGGTTGCACCGAGGCGCAGCTTTCCGCGTGCGACATGGTGATCGTGTGCGTCCCGGTCCTTCGCGCCGTGGAGGCGATCCGGCGTCTCGGTCCGCGGATGCGGCCGGGGACGGTCCTCACCGACGCGGGGAGCGTGAAGTCCCGGATCGTCCGGGAAGGGGAGCGCGCCGCGGCGAGGGGCGCCTTCTTCGTCGGGGGCCACCCGATCGCGGGGACGGAAGCGTCGGGATTTTCCGCCGCCGACCCGGCCCTTTTCCACGGGCGCTCGTTCATCGCGACCCCCACCCCCCGGACCGACGCGGGCGCCATCCTCCGCGTGGAGCGGATCTGGAAACGCGCCGGTTCCGCGGCCCTGCTCCGGATGGATCCGAAGATCCACGACCACGTCTTCGCCTACGTCTCCCATCTTCCCCACGCGGTGGCGTACGCCCTCGTCCACTCCGTCGCGACCTTGCCCTCCAGGGTCCCGCTCGGCTACTCCGCTGGGGGGTTCCGGGACTTCACCCGGATCGCGTCGAGCAACCCGGAAATGTGGAAGGACATCGTGCTCGAGAACCGGGCCGAGATCCTACGGGCGCTCTCGCACTATCGCCGGAACCTCGCCCTCCTCGAACGCCGGATCGCCGCGGGCGACACGGACGGGCTCCTCGAATATTTCGGGCGCGCGAAGAAGACGCGGGACGGGCTGCTGTCGTCATGAGCGGGAAAACGGTCGTCCGCGGGGAGCTATCCGTCCCCGGCGACAAGTCGATCAGCCACCGCGCCGTGATGTTCGCCGCGCTCGCGACGGGGGTGAGCCGCGTCCGCGGGTTCCTCCACGCCGCGGATACGCTGTCCACGGCGGGAATGATGCGCGCCCTCGGCGCGCGGATCGAGGAGGTTTCGCCCACCGAGCTGCGGATCGAGGGAAGGGGGCTGCGCGCCCTTGCCGAGCCCGAAGACGTGATCGACGCCGGGAACTCGGGCACCACGATCCGGATCGGGTCGGGGATCCTCGCCGCCCAGCCGTTCCTCTCGGTCGTCACGGGCGATCGGTACCTTCGCCGCCGCCCGATGGGCCGCGTGATCGACCCGCTGACGCGGATGGGGGCGTCGATCCTGGGGCGGGACGGGAACCGTCTCCCGCCCCTGTGCATCCGCGGCGGGGCGCTCCGGGGGATCCGGTACGAAATGCCGGTGGCTTCCGCGCAGGTGAAGTCGTCCCTGCTGCTCGCCGGGCTGTACGCCGACGCCCCGGCGACGGTGGTGGAACCGATCCGGTCGCGCGACCACACCGAGCGGATGCTGACCGCGATGGGGGCCAGCGTCACCCGGGACGGGAACGCGGTCACCGTGGCCCCTTGCGAGCGGCTCGATCCGCTGGAGATGACGGTTCCGGGCGACCTCTCCTCGGCCGCCTTCTTCCTCGTCCTCGCCGCCGTGACCCCGGGCTCGTCGCTCACCGTCCGCGGCGTGGGGGTGAACCCGTTCCGCACGGGAATCCTGGACGTGCTCCGCCGGATGGGGGCCGACATCCGTCTTGTCGGGGAGCGGATCGAGGGGGGCGAACCGGTGGCGGACCTGGTCGTTCGGGGCGCGGAGCTCGTGGCCGCGCACGTGGCCCCGAAAGAGGTTCCCGGCCTGATCGACGAAGTCCCGATTCTTTGCGTGGCGGCGGCCTTCGCGGCCGGCCGGACCGAGATCCGCGGCGCCGGGGAGCTGCGCGTCAAGGAGTCGGACCGGATCGCGGCGATGGTCAACGGTCTCTCCTCCCTCGGGATCCCTTGCGGTGAGTACCCGGACGGACTGTGGGTGGAGGGGCCGGCCGCGGTGCGCCCCTCCGGTCCGTGCGACAGCCGGGGGGATCACCGGGTCGCGATGTCGCTGCGGATTCTCGGCGCGGCGGCGGGGGTTCCGGTCGGGGTGACGGACGTGGATTGCATCGACACTTCCTTCCCGGGATTTCAACCGTTGCTTGAAGGGTTGACGCGATGAGGAGCCGTCCGGTCGTCACCATCGACGGGCCCTCGGGAGCGGGGAAGACCACGGTGTCGAAACGGCTCGCGGAAACCGCCGGGATGGTCCGCGTCGACACGGGCGCGATGTACCGGGCGGTCGCCCTGGCGGCCCGAAGCGAAGGAGTCCCATGGGACGACCCGGTTCGTCTCGGTGGGGTGGCCCGGGAACTGGACCTCTCGTTCCGGACCGTCGCGGGGGCGCCGCGCGTCTTCCTGTCGGGAGAGGACGTGAGCGAGGCGATCCGCGCGCCGGAGATCAGCATGGGGGCCTCCGCGGTTTCGGCCCACGGCCCGGTCCGCGAGGCGCTGGTGGCGAAGCAGCGGGAGATGGCGCGGGAGGGGGGCGTCGTCCTCGAAGGGCGGGACACCGGCACGGTCGTCTTCCCCGACGCGGAGGCGAAGTTCTTCCTCGACGCCGCGGCCGCCGTGCGCGCCCGGCGTCGCTACCTCGAGATTTCCCCCCCGGGGAGCCAGCCGTTCGAGGAGGTCCTGCGGGACGTCCTCCGGCGCGACGTGCAGGACAGCACGCGGGAGCGCTCCCCCCTGCGGGTGGCCGACGGCGCCGTGTATATCGACTCGACGACGATGACGGTCGACGAGGTGGTGGGGGAGATGATCCGACGCCTGCCCGGGGTCCCGCGGTGACGAAGAAAGTCCTGATCGCCAGGAGCGCGGGCTTCTGCTTCGGCGTGAAGCGCGCCATCGCGATCGCCGACGAGACGGCCGGGAAGCGGGAGGCGGGGGACGGGAAGGAAGGCCCGATCCAGTCGCTCGGCCCGATCATCCACAACCCGCAGGCGGTGGAGCGGCTTCAGGAGAAGGGCGTGCGCGTCGTCGAGACGGTCGACGAGATCTCCTGCGGGAAGGTGATCATCCGCTCCCACGGGGTGACCCGCTCCGACCGGGCGGCGCTGGAGGGGAAAGGGGTCACGATCGTCGACGCCACCTGCCCCTTCGTGACGAAGGCCCAGGAGCACGCCAGGACCTTGAGCCGGGACGGGTACGCCGTCGTCGTCGTGGGGGACCCGAACCACCCGGAAGTGAAAAGCATCATCAGCTACATCGAGAGGGGGGTCCCCGTCTTCACCTCGATCGCGGAAGTCGCGGCCGCGAAAGGGGTGCGCAAGGCGGGGATCGTCGCCCAAACGACGCAGTCGTTCGATAACCTCATGATGTTCGTCGCCGCGGCGATGAAGCGTTTCCCCGAAGTCCGGGTGTTCAACACGATCTGCAACGCCACCGCCCTGCGGCAGCAGGAGTCGACCGGTCTCGCGGGCATGGCCGACGTGATGTTCGTCCTCGGCGGGTACAACAGCGCGAACACGCGCCGCCTGGCGGAGATCTGCAAGGCGATCAACCCCCGGACCCACCACATCGAGACGGAAGGGGAGCTGACGCCTTCGATGGTCGAGGGGGCGTCGGTGGCCGGGGTGACCGCCGGGGCGTCGACCCCCCAGTGGATCATCGCCGGGTTCCTCGAGCGCCTGAAGGAGCTTTGGAAGTGCGATACGATTGAGGTATCCTTTTACCGGTAACGGGTTACGGTGTATAGTAATTAATTCGGAATCCAACCACAGGAGCACGGAATGGACGACAAACCCTACCCAACGGACCTTCCCGGGGAGATGGACCCGGAAACCCCCGCCGCCGGTGCGCCGGCCGGGGAGGAAGATTTCGCGCGGATGTTCGCGGCCAGCCTCCAGTCCACCGGGGAAGGACAGGTCATCCACGGCAAGGTCATCAAGGTCCTGAAGGATTTCGTCGCCGTAGACATCAACAAGAAATCCGAGGGGATGCTGCCGCTCGAGGATCTTCCGGAGGAGGAGCGCGGCGCGCTCAACCCGGGCGACCCGATCGAGGTGATGACCGAGGGGTACGACGCGTCCCTCGGCGCCATCCGCCTCTCCCGTTCGAAGGTGATGAAGATCCGGGTGTGGGACGACCTGCAGAAGGCGTTCGACGACGGCACGCCGGTCCAGGGGGCGATCGTCGCCAAGGTCAAGGGCGGCTACACGGTGGACATCGGGGTGAAGGCGTTCCTCCCGGGCAGCCAGGTGGACCTCCGGCCGGTGCGGGACACCGACCCGGTGATCGGCATCTCCGGGAAGTTCAAGATCCTCAAGTTCTCCCGCAAGAAGGCGAACGTGGTCGTCTCCCGCCGCGCGTTCATGGAGGAAGAGCGCGAGGTCCAGCGTTCCGGACTCCTCGACCACATCAAGGAGGGGGACGTCATCGAGGCGCGGGTGAAAAACATCACCGACTACGGCGTCTTCATGGATCTCGGGGGGCTCGACGGCCTGATGCACGTGACCGACATGAGCTACGGGAAAGTGGGGCACCCCTCCGACCTGTGCAAGGTGGGCGAGCTCTACAAGGTGAGGGTCATCCGCTTCGACCGCGAGCGCGGCCGCATCTCCCTGGGCCTCAAGCAGACGAAATCGGATCCGTGGCTCGATCTCGACACGAAGTACCAGCCTGGGATGCGCATCCACGGAAAGGTCACCAACACGACGAAATACGGCGCGTTCGTCGAGATCGAGGAGGGGGTGGAAGGGCTGCTCCACATCTCCGAGATGTCGTGGAGCAAGCGGCTGAAGGACCCGTCCGAGGTGATGAAGGCGGGCGACGCGGTCGAGGTGGTGGTCCTAAAGGTCGACAAGGCGAACAAGAAGATCTCCCTCGGGTACAAGCAGCTCCTCTCGAACCCGTGGGACGAGCTCCGCGCGCTGCACCCCGAAGGCTCGATCGTCGAGGGCGTGGTGAAAAACGTGGCCGACTTCGGCGTCTTCGTCGACGTCGGGAGAGACATCGACGGCCTGGTCCACGTCTCCGATCTTTCCTGGAACACGCGGGTGAAGAACCCGTCCGAGCTGTTCAAGAAGGGGGACCACGTCCGGACCAAGGTCCTCAAGATCGACCCCGAGGCCCAGAAGTTCTCCCTCGGCATCAAGCAGCTCGCGGAGGACCCGTGGGCGGGGGTCGAGAAGCGGTTCAGGAAGGGCGACATCGTCAAGGGGAAGGTGACCCGCGTGGCCGACTTCGGTGCGTTCGTCGAGATCGCAGACGGGGTCGAGGGGCTGGTCCACGTCTCCGAGATCTCCCGGGAGAAGATCGAAAGCCCGGCGGCGGCGCTCAAGGTCGGCGACGAGGTGGGCGCGGTCGTCCTCGGCGTGGACCGGTCGAACAAGAAAGTCTCCCTCAGCATCCGGGGACACGCCGACGAGCTCGATCGGAAGAACATGCAATCGTACCTCGGGAAACAGGCCGAGTCCCCGATCGAGAACATCGGGGCACTGGGCGAAGCGCTCCTGGCCAAGTTCAAGGCCAACGGAGAGCAGAACCACTGATCCCCGATGGCTGACACCTACCTCTCCGCGCCTCCGCGCCGGAAACCGTTCCTGCGCGGGTGCCTGACCGTGCTGCTGGTCCTCGGGGCGTTCTTCGTCCTCCTGGTGATCATCTCGCGCATGGACGACCTCCCCCTGGCCCGGGGGGAAAAGGTGGCGGTCATTTCGGTCTCCGGCCTCATCTCCGACTCCGAGCCGACCATCGAGCAGTTGAAGAAGTTCGGCAAGGACGACTCGGTCAAGGCGATCGTCCTTCGGATCGACTCCCCCGGGGGCGGGGTGGGTCCGTCCCAGGAGATCTACGAGGAAGTGAAGAAGGCGCGGGCGAAAAAGCCGGTCCTCGCCAGCATGGGGGCGCTGGCGGCCTCCGGCGGCTACTACATCGCCTGCGCGGCCCAGCGGGTGTACGCGAACCCCGGTACGATCACCGGCTCCATCGGCGTCATCATGCCGTTCATGAACGTGAAGGACCTGGTGGAGAAGATCGGCGTGAAGGGAATGACGGTGAAAAGCGGCGCCTTCAAGGACATGGGATCGCCCCTGCGCGACATGACGGCCCAGGAGCGGGAACTTCTCCAGGGGGTGGTCGACAACGTCCACCTGCAGTTCGTCAACGCCGTGGCGGCCGGCCGGAACCTCAACCGGGAGGATGTCCTCCGGATCGCCGACGGGCGGATCTTCACCGGGGAGCAGGCCAAGGGTCTTGGGCTGGTCGACGTCCTCGGGAACCTCGAGGACGCGATCTCCGACGCGGGAAAGCTCGGGAAGATCTCCGGGGAGCCGAAGGTCGTGACCTCCCCGAAGAAGAAGATCTCCTTCCTCGAACTGCTCCGGGAGGAGACGCGCACCCTGATCGACGAGAAGCTTTCCGGAAATCATCTTCGGCTGGATTTTCTTGCCCAATAAATCCTTAGGAGGAATCCCTGGCATGACGAAGAGCGACCTGGTCGAGAAGCTGTCCGAGTCACTGACGAACCTGACCAAGAAAGAGTGCGAGGTCATCGTCGACACCGTCTTCCTCAACATGAAGGACGCCCTCCACCGCGGAGAAAAGATCGAGATCCGCGGGTTCGGCAGCTTCACCGTGCGGACCCGGCGGGCGAAGGAGGGCCGCAATCCGAAGACGGGCGAAAAGGTCGCCATCCCCGAGAAGCGGATCCCCTTCTTCAAGGTCGGCAAGGAACTGCGGGAAATGGTCAACGGCTGAGTCCGGTGGACCGGATCTTCTCCCCGTGGCGGATGGAATATATCCGCCACGCGTGCGCGGGCGGGGGGACGGCGCCGTGCGTTTTCTGTGTCCGGGACGGCGACCTCGAAGACCCCGGTCGGCTCCTTGTCGGGCTGTACCCGAACACCGTGGCGATCCTGAACCGCTACCCTTACAACAACGGGCATGTGCTGGTCGCGCCCCGTCGACACGTGGCGAACCTGTGGGACCTGTCGAGCGAGGAGTTGCGCGAGCTCTTCTCCCTTGTTTCCCTTGGGACACGGGGACTTGCGCAAGAATATCGAGCCGAAGGGATGAACGTTGGAATGAACCTGGGCAAGGCCGCCGGCGCCGGGATCGCCGACCACCTCCACGTCCACCTCGTTCCCCGCTGGGCCGGCGACACCAATTTCATGACCCCGGTCCAGGAAACCCGCGTCCTGCCCGAGTCGCTCCTCGAATCCCGCCGCCGACTATCGGCGGTCTTCGGCCCCTTGAACCCGTAGCCGGGCGCCGGGTCCTCCCCGTTCCCGATCCGCGATGAGCCTTCCGCTGACCCCCGCGATGCGGCAGTACGTGGAGATCAAGTCCCGCCACCGGGACTGCATCCTCTTCTTCCGCATGGGCGATTTCTACGAGATGTTCTTCGAGGACGCCCTTCGCGCCTCCCGTCTCCTCGACATCGCCCTGACCTCGCGCGACAAGGAGTCGAACATCCCGATGTGCGGGGTGCCGCACCACGCGCGGAACGCCTACCTGTCGAAGCTGATCCGGCAGGGGTGCAAGGTGGCCATCTGCGAGCAGATCGAGGAGCCCGGCCAGAAGGGGATCTTCCGCCGGGAGGTGACCGAGGTGGTCACCCCGGGGCTGGTCTTCAGCGAGGAGTGCCTCGACGCCCGGGGGAACAACTTCCTGGCCGCCGTCCGGTTCGTCGCCCCGTTCGCCTGCGCCGCGCTCGACGCCACCACCGGCGAATTCTTCCACGAGGCGTGCGACACCGAGGAGGCGCTGGCGGACGCCCTGTTCCGGATCGCGCCCGCGGAGTTCGTCGCGCTCGAGGGGGAGGGAAACCCGACCACCTCCCGCGGGAAGCGGCTCCTCGAGGGGAAGCTGCTCACGCTGCTGTCCCCGTCGGCCGTCGCGGCGTTTCCGGCTCCGCCCGGGATCGGCGGGATCCCCCCCGCGGACCACCCGTCGGGGGGCGTCGTCCGGGCGGCCCTCTACTACCTGTTCCTGCACCAGCCGGCGGCCCTCTCCGAGATCGGACGGGTGGCGGAGCGCGAAGGGCGGCGCTACCTGGCGATGGACGAGACCGCCGTGCGGACGCTGGAGATCTTCTCCACCATGTCGGGGGAGCGGAAGGGGAGCCTTCTCTGGGCGGTGGACCGCACGCGGACCCCCATGGGGGCCCGCATGCTGCGCGCCTGGCTCGCCGCGCCGCTGCTCGACGTCGAACGGATCGGGGAGCGGCACGACGCGGTGGGAGAGCTCCTCGAGGCGCACGCGATCCGCAAGTCCCTTTCCCCGCCGTTCGACGCGATGGGGGACCTCTCCCGGCTCGCCTCCCGCCTGGCGCAGGACCGTTCCGGCCCCCGGGACGTGGCGGCGCTGCGCGACCACCTGGCGGCGATTCCCGCGATCGGGGCCGCCCTCGGGGAGCCGTACGCGAAGCGCCTCCGGTCCGTGAAAGGGCTTCTCGGGGACCACGCCGCGGTGGTCGACCGGATCTCCTCGGCGCTGGCCGATCCGCCGCCCGTGGGGTACAGGGAGGGGGGCGTCTTCCGTCCGGGGTACGACGCCCAGGTCGACGAGCTGACCCATCTCCTGACCCACGGCAAGGGGATGCTCGCGGAGATGGAGGCGCGGGAGCGTCGGCGCACCGGGATCGGCGGCCTCAAGGTCGGCTACAACCGCGTCTTCGGCTACTACATCGAAGTGACCCGGACCCACCTCGACAAGGTCCCCGCCGACTACATCCGCAAACAGACGCTGGCCAACGCGGAGCGGTTCATCACCCCGGAGCTCAAGGAGTTCGAGGGGCGGGTGCTGCGCGCGCAGGAGGGCCGCGCCGCGCGGGAGGAGGAGCTCTTCCTCGCCCTGCGGGATTCGCTGAAGGGAACCCTCCCGGCGGTCTACGCGGCGGCGGAGGGAATCGCCGAGCTCGACGCGCTCCTCTCTTTCGCGGAACTCGCGGCGGAGAACGTCTACGGGCGTCCGCAGGTGAACGGCGGGCGGGAGATCCTCATCGAGAACGGGCGCCACCCCGTGGTGGAAAAGATCCTCGGGCGACACGCCTTCGTCCCGAACGACTGCCGCCTCTCGCCCGAAGGGACGCGCCTCGCCGTCCTCACCGGCCCGAACATGGCGGGGAAATCCACCTATATCCGCCAGGCGGCCCTCATCGTGCTGCTGGCGCACGCCGGCTCCTTCGTCCCCGCGGACCGCGCGGAGATCGGCCTCGTGGACCGGATCTTCACGCGCATCGGCGCCTCCGACGATCTTTCCCGTGGGGACAGCACCTTCATGGTGGAGATGCGGGAGACGGCGCGGATCCTCCACGGCGTCACCGACCGGACGCTGGTGGTTCTGGACGAGGTGGGGCGCGGGACCAGCACCTACGACGGGCTGAGCATCGCCTGGGCGGTGGCGGAGCACCTCCACGACTCCCCGTCCCGCCCCAAGGTCCTCTTCGCCACCCACTTCCACGAGTTGACCGACATCGTGTCGACGTGCGCGAACGCGCGCAACTTCCACGTGGCGGTGCGGGAGTGGCAGGGGGAGATCATCTTCCTGCGGCGGATCGACGAGGGGAGCGCGAGCAAGTCGTACGGGATCCAGGTGGCGCGGCTGGCCGCCCTGCCGGCCTCCGTGCTGGACCGGGCCCGGGATATTTTGAAAAACCTCGAATCCGCCGAGTATAATGAGTACGGGCTTCCGACGCTGGCGGGCACGCGGGCCGCGAGTGAATCCGCCAACGCCCAGATGGAGCTGTTCTCCCGGCGCGCCCGGGGGGACGAGGACGCGGTCCTGGACCAGATCCGCCGGTGCGAACCGGAGCGGCTCTCCCCGCTGGACGCGTTGATGCGCCTCGCGGAATGGAAGGGGAGGCTGGGGAAAGGGTCGACTTGACACTCCTGCGGCGACACCTCGGCGCGGCGATCCTCGCCGTCTTCCTCTGCGCGGCAGGTCTTCCGCTCGCCGCCCCGCCGGCCGACGCCGTCGCTCCCGGCGTCCCGCGCGTCTCCGACATCCGGGCCTGGACGAACGAGATCTACACCCGCGTGGCGATCGACACGGGGGACGAGGTCTCCTGGCAGGCGAACACCCTACGCGCCGACCCTTTGCTTGGCCTTCCTCCCCGGATCTTCATCGACATCCGCGGGGCCGGCATCCGGGACGAGATCCTCCGCAAACCGGTCGAGGTCCGCAACGGCCTGCTTCGGCAAGTCCGGGCGGGGCGGTTCGACCGCGACACGGTGCGGGTGGTGATCGACCTCGAGCGGGAGAGCACCTACCGCGTCTTCGCGCTCCCGGG
>ERZ1292633.2279-Hain-H41-02um-R1-2279-length-19771-cov-7_pt1 | contig 19771 bp, 21 predicted proteins | sample MGYA00564406_ERZ1292633 | MGnify/ENA primary metagenome ERZ1292633 (study PRJEB36523, sample SAMEA6512639) | groundwater metagenome | collected 2019-01-08 | study: AquaDiva: Metagenomics assemblies of 32 groundwater samples
GAAGTCAGCCTATTCCTCAATAAGTTGGTGGGTGTCCCAAAGCGGAAGTCAGGAAGGGCGGGCGCGTCGTCGCGCAAGCCGAACAATTCGCGCAGTTGAAGGAACGCGTGCTCTCCCATCGAGAATCCTTGACTTTCATATTTGCGGCGCCCGCGCGCAGCGAAGCGGGAGTCTAGATTTGGAAGTCCCGTCCCAAGTATAGCTCACGGGCCTTGGGGTCGTTGAGCAAGTGCGTGGCCGAGCCTTCGACAAGAATGCGGCCGTCGTAGATGAGGTAGGCTCGATCGATGATGGGAAGGGTTTCGCGAACGTTATGATCGGTGATTAGAACCCCGATGCCTTGGCCGACGAGTTTGCGGATGATGGCTTTCAATTCCCCGACGGTGATGGGGTCGATGCCGACGAAGGGCTCATCGAGCATAATGAGCTTCGGTTCCCCGATCATGCAGCGCGCGACCTCGAGGCGTCTTTTTTCTCCACCAGACAACGTCCAAGCCTTTTGACGGCGTAAGTCCCAAAGGCCGAACTCCTCCAGCAAAGATTTAACGCGGCGCATCTGCTCGAATTTACTGGAGACGGTGCGCTCCAAGACGGCGCGCAGATTCTCTTCCACGGTCAATCCTTTAAAGACCGTGGGCTCTTGCGCGAGATAGCCCAGTCCCAATCGCGCGCGAGCGTACATCGCAAGCGACGTCACGTCGGCGCCATCGATGACGATGGCCCCTTCCTCGGGAGTGACGAAGCCGGCCAGGCTGTAGAAAGTCGTGGTTTTCCCGGCGCCGTTGGGGCCGAGCAACCCGACGATTTCGCCCGTCGAGACGCTCAAGGAAATTCCCTTAACAACCATTCTTTCGCCGTAAGTCTTGCGAATATCTCGCGCTTCAAGTTTCATTTGGGGGAGCCCTCGAGCTTGATGGTATCGCTAAATAGGATCCAGCCGGACGCCGCTCCGCGCGCGTCGAGGCGACGCGGGGATTCGTAGGCGTCGATCTCGTCGGCTTTAAGCGCGGCGATCCATTCACCTTGGAGCGTATGCACGACGGGCCTTCCGCCGCGCAGGGTCAACTGGCGCAGGAGGCGGTCGTAGATGGCTGTATCGGACGCCACTTCTAAGCGAGGGCCCCATATTTTCACGCCGGACGATATTGTAACGGTGCGTTCGTCGTTCCATGAGACTCGACCTCCATCGCCGTAGTCGGGTTCGCCGCCGGGCAGGGTTCGAGTAAAACGGATGCGTCCGCCGGGGGCGGGCTGCATGAAGCCTTGCTTGGCCTCTTCATTGTGGCGGGCGAATTGACCGCGGGCGGTCATTTGCGACCCGTCGTCGAACAGGTGGCGGACCGTGATGGCGCCGCGGGCTTGCCAGGTCCGATCGCGATGCGTATACAGCGCCCAATCGGCGGAGAGACTACGTCCCGCCGATTGGTAGCGAACGTCTCCTATGAACTCCTCTTCTTTGGCGTTCCCCCGGCGAATGACCCACTGCTTGCTGCGCACCACGCTACCGGCGACGGTCACCGCAGCAGCCTGCGTGGGCGCGCATTGAAGCGCGAGCATAAGAAGGAGGATCATTAGCGTTTTTCGTGAAAGACGGAGCGTTGGTCGAATATGCGGATTTCGCTGAGGTCGGGCGAGGCGTCCAGCCCGCTGCCGCGAAGCACTCCCTCAGGGCGTTTCAACTCGATGGGGGAGGCGGTTGCGATGCGTTGACGGCTCGACGAGTAGGTCAGCACCGATGTCGTCATCTGTGAACGATCCTCGTAGGAATTCAAGACGACGTTGGACGATAAGCGGACGTCGTGCGATTCGGTATTGACTTCGCCAGAGAGCGCGGTCACATGCGAGACCGCTTTGCCCTCGCGGTAAAACTCCATTTCGGGATCGCTCAGCAGGGCCCGCTGATCGTCCTCGCGTAAAAGAGCCAGTCTTGACTTGAGGGTCCAGGCTGGAGAGCCCTTCATGGATTGACTCAAGGTCACACCCTCCATGCGTTGGCGCCGTTCCTCGCGCGAGGTGTTGGTCTTGACCTGGCAGGCTCCGCAGCAAAGAATAATAGCGAGGCTCAGTCGATTCACTTGGTCGGAGCCGCCGGAGGGCGGGGGTCATTTGGAGCACGCAGTTCCTCCTCGGAGAGATGAACCTTCCCGCCAGGATGCAGCCAGGGAGTCATTTCCATGGGGATGCGGCGCAACTGATAGGGTTTGGGAAGCTTGGTCAGAAAATAGGAAATCGTGAAGTAGGCGGCGGTCAAGACGCCGTAGATGATCGCCAAAGTGCGCGCATGCCATTTCGCGTCGGGGAACCAAGGCGGAGCGAGCAGCGCCTCTTGGAAAGCGGCTTTTTTGGACTTATACTTTTGAGGCTGGTTTGGGGTGTTGGGCTGGCTCATGCTCGCTCCTTGGAAACTGCGTCGAAACGGCGAATGTCGCGAAGAAATCCGGGCACGTGGGATAGGGGAAGGGAGTTCGGACCGTCGGAGAGCGCCTTGTCGGGGTCGGGGTGAGTCTCAAAAAAGACTCCGGCGACGCCGACGGCGGCCGCAGCTCGGGCGATCGGCAGGACGAATTGCCGCTGGCCGCCGGTCGTAGCGCCTTTTGCGCCCGGGAGCTGAACGCAGTGGGTCGCGTCGTGGAGCACGGGGAAGCCAAATCCCTTCATGATCTCGTAAGAGCGCATATCGACGATCAGGTTGCCGTAACCGAAACTGGCGCCGCGTTCCGTCAGTAGAATCCGTTTGTTCCCCGTTGACAAAATCTTCTCGACCGCGTGCCGCATATCCCAAGGGGACAGGAACTGGCCTTTTTTGACGTTGACCGCTTTGCCCGATCGGCCGCAGGCCAGCAAAAGGTCCGTTTGGCGGCTGAGAAACGCGGGAACCTGGAGCATGTCGACGAACCGCGCGGCGATGGTCGCCTGCGCCGGTTCATGGACGTCGGTGACGCAGGGAACATGAAACTCGGCGGCGACTTTGGCCAGCGTGCGCAGACCCTCTTCGAGCCCGGGGCCGCGATAGGATTTTAACGAAGTGCGGTTGGCCTTATCGAAGGAGGCCTTCAAAATAAGGCCGACTTTGAGTTCGCGGCAGATCTTATGAAGGGTTCGCGCGACCGTGCGCAACAGCGCTTCCGATTCGATAACGCAGGGTCCCGCGATGAAGGCCGCCGGGAGCCGGTTGCCCAAGGAGACGGCCCCTATTCGAACGATGTTGTCACGCATGGAGGGGGTTGCGAGAGCGGTTCTCGCTTCGTTCGACGCAGGCCGCGACGAAATCCCTGAACAAGGGGTGCGGAGCTTCCGGGCGGCTCTTGAATTCGGGATGGAACTGGCTGGCCAAAAACCAGGGATGGTCCTTGAGCTCTACGATTTCAACGAGATTTTTGGGCGCGTGGACTCCGGCGATGGTCAGTCCCGCGTCCTCGAGAAGCTTGCGGAATTTGTTGTTGACCTCGTATCGATGGCGATGCCGTTCGGATATGTTGAGCGTCCCATAGGCTTTGTGCGCCAGGCTCCCCTTCTTGAGCGTGCATTCATACGTGCCCAGGCGCATGGTCGCACCCATGCTCTTGACATTTTTCTGCTCGGGCAGGAGATCGATGACGGGATACCTGGATTTTTTGTCGAACTCGGTGGAATGGGCCCCATTGAGTTTCAGGACGTTGCGGGCGAACTCGACGACCGCGATCTGCATTCCCAGACAAAGGCCGAAATAGGGGATTTTCTTCTCCCGAGCGAGCTGGGCGACGCGGATCTTGCCCTCGATGCCTCGGTCGCCGAAGCCTCCGGGAACGAGGATGCCGTGCACTCCGTCGAGCTGCTCATTGATCTTGGGGTCTGTCGTGTCGAGAAAACGAATCTTGACGCGCGCCGAGTTGGCTATGGCTCCATGGACGAGCGCTTCATTGACCGATTTGTATGCGTCTTTATAGTCGGTGTATTTTCCGGCCAAAGCCACGACCACTTCATGCCGCGGGTTCTTGAGGCGGTCGATGACGTTGTGCCAACTCTCGAGGTCCTTGGCTTGGGTGCGAAGACGCAGGAGCATCATGACTTGGTCATCGAGACCCTGTTTATGGAAGACCATGGGGACTTCATAAATGCTGTCGACGTCGGGAGCTTCGATGACGGACTCCTTGGGAACCGAGCAGAACATGGAGAGCTTCCCGCGCATATCCGAGCCGAGAGGCTTTTCCGTCCGGCACACCAAGACGTCGGGCGCGATTCCAATTTCCCTAAGCTTTTGGACCGAGTGTTGAGTCGGTTTGGTCTTAAGCTCTTCGGAGGCGCGGATGTAGGGAATCAGGGTGACGTGCACGTAAAGGGAATTTTCCCGTCCGGCCTCGAGTCCGATTTGACGGGCCGCCTCAAGGAACGGCAGGCTTTCGATGTCGCCGACCGTCCCGCCAATCTCGACAATGGCGATGTCGGCGCCCTTGGCGGCCGCGCGGAACCGGTTCTTGATTTCATCCGTGATATGAGGGATCACCTGGACGGTCGTGCCGAGGAAGTCGCCGCGGCGCTCTCGTGCGATCACCGTTTCGTAGACCTTGCCCGCGGTGAAATTGTTGTAGTGATGCATTTCTTTGTTAAGAAAGCGCTCATAATGGCCCAGATCCAGGTCCGTTTCCGCCCCGTCCTCGGTCACGAAGACCTCGCCATGCTGGAACGGATTCATGGTTCCGGGATCGACGTTGATGTAGGGATCGCATTTGAGCATCGTAACGTGAAGACCGCGCGCCTGCAGCAGCTTCCCCAAAGAGGAGGCAGTGATGCCCTTGCCGAGGGAACTGACGACTCCGCCTGTGACAAAGATGTATTTGGTCATGAATGTCCTTGACGTAAGATGGTTTGGGCGCGCCTTAAATCCGGGGGGGTATCGACGGCCACGGGGACTTCGCGAACGATGGCGGCGCGAATGCTCATGCCGGCCTCGAGCGCGCGAAGCTGTTCGAGTTTTTCCAGGCGCTCCAAAGGGGACGGGGAAAGGCGGACGAATCGCTTCAAGCTGTCGCGGCGGTAGGCGTAAAGTCCCAGATGTTCCCACGAACTGACGTCGCTGCGTGAAAAATACAGACAACGCCGATCCTTGGTCAGGACAGCTTTGACGACGTTCCTGTCTTGGAGGCGGCTGGGGTCGGTGATCTTGATGACCGCGGTCGCGATATCGCAATGGCTGTCCAACGCCGAGACGGCCGCGCGCAAAGTCGCCGGTTTGATGAGCGGCATGTCTGCCTGGAAATTCAAGATGACGGACTCGGTGCGGTTTTTCGCGGCCCACCAGACGCGATCGGAGCCCGAAGGGCACGAAGGCGGGGTCATGATCGCCAAGCCCCCGAACGAGCGCACGGTCTTAGCGACTTCCAAGGAGTCGACGGCGACCAGAACGGGGCCAAGCCGGGCCCGCACGGCGGCGCGCCAGCACCACTCGATCATCGGCTTTCCATCGAGGTCGGCCAGGACTTTGCGAGGAAAGCGTGTCGAAGCCAGGCGCGCGGGAATTATCGTTAAGCAGGAATTCATCGTATCGAGGCGGCCAGTTCCTTGGCGTCCGTCGTGGCGGTGCCGAGTTTTCCAACGACGATTCCCGCGGCATAATTGGCCAGCGCGGCCGCTCGACGCACCTGGGCGTGCGAAGCCAGAGCGAGGGTGAACGTCGAAATGACCGTGTCGCCGGCGCCCGACACGTCGAAGACCTCGCGAGCGCGAGTTGGGATATGGGTGATCCTGCCTCCCTCTTCAAAGAGGCTCATGCCGTCGGCGCCGCGCGTGATAAGGACCGAGCGGCTCTTAAGGATTTTTAGAATATCGAGCCCTAAATCCGAGAAAGCCGTTTGTCCTGGTTTTGGAGTGCGGCGCATGCACTCCCAAGCCTCCGCGGTGTTGGGTGTGACGCACGTGACTCCTTTGTAACGGAAAAAATGCTCCGGTTTAGGATCGACCGTAATGGGAATGCCGCGTCGTTTGGAAGCGGAGATGGCAAAGCGCAGCAGCCTCGGGCCGATCACTCCCTTGCCGTAATCGGAGAGTATGACGGCCTCGGCGCGGCGGAGGCTCCCTCTCAAAGAATCAAGGAGACGTTTTTCGCTCGGAGCGCTCAAGGCGGCGGTCGTTTCACGGTCGAAGCGCACCACCTGCTGGCGTTCGGCGATGACACGGCACTTCTGGGTGGTGTGTCTGCGAGGATCGACATAAATTCCCGAGACATCAACGCCGCGGTCCCGGAAATGTCCGAGAAGGCGATCGCCCGCTTCGTCTTCGCCGACGACTCCCAGCACCGTCACGCGAGCTCCCAGCGAAGCGAGATTGTTGACGACGTTGCCCGCCCCGCCGGGGATGTCATTCTCGCCGGTGACGCGCACCACGGGAACGGGAGCCTCCGGCGAAATGCGGGCGACCGAGCCGCGAACATATTGGTCGAGCATCAGGTCGCCGACGACGAGCACCCGGCGCCCTGCGAAGCGGGCGACAATCCGCGACAGTTCCTTTCGTTCATCACGGGAAGTGGTCATTGTCCGAGGAGACATCATAACATGTCTCGAAGGGCCGCCGTGATATGTCCAAAGAAGACCTCGACTTTCATCAAAACGGGACGCTTATGGGCGTCGTCGCTCAGCCAGAGCCTCAAACGTTTCCCTTTTTGAACGAACAAACCTTCGCGGCGCATCGCCGGTTCGATCAGGACGGTCGCGAACTCCCCTCTGGGGACGCGAACGGTCTCGCGCTCCACGACTTTCACGATGAGCGGCCAGTTGTCTGGAGTATTGACGTCGATGGTCACATCTCCTCCCGCCAGGAGGGGCTGGGTGCGGGTGAAGTAGATGCTCGAAAGAATGTCTTGGACCTGAGTCGGGATGGTCCCCGTACGAACGACAAACGTGGAATCGCGATTGGTCCGGCGCGCGACGAATTCCTTCGTTTCCCAGTTATAGAGCACCCATTCGTCCCGGAAAAAACTTCCTTCGCGCAGCTTTTTGGAGTAGCCCAGGGAGGTCAACGTTTGCGCGTCAAGCCAGGATTCATTGATATCCCTGACTTTGTAGAACGTGTCGCAAAAAGCGTTGGAATGGGCTTCGCTGACGATGTGATAGGCCGGGCGTCCGTTGAAAAGGACGATTTCGGTCACGTTCAATGAGGATTGGCCGACGGACAATGGCCCCCAGGAAATGGAATAGGTCAGCGCCTCCGGGAAGACGGGAAGAGGCTTGAATTCCGGCGAATAAGGCACCGTGCTGCCGATCAGCTCCGCGGGTGAAATAATCGAGGTCGTGATCGCCACCTGGGCCCGGGAATTGACTGAAAGTAAAGCGTAACCAACGGCGCAAAACGCCAGCCGGAGCGGTTGATTCATGATTTTCTTCTAGACGAAGCCAGTGATTCCAGAACTTCATTCCAGACGTTGCGCCCCTTGAGCAGTTCCAGCTTGATCCCTAAAACGTACACCTCGCCGCTGAGGCGGTCGCGCCAATCGGAGGGAAGGCGCACGAAATCTTTATGGGTCGTCACCAACGGCAGACCGCCTCTTAAATTCTCGATGGAAAGGAGTTCCTTGACGGTGTAGGGGTGGTGGTCCCGGAATTGCCAGGATTGAGCGACGGTCGCGCCCAGGCTTTCGAGTTGGGATTCAAAGGAGAGAGGGTCGCCGATTCCCGAGAGAGCCACGACGGATTTTTCTTTAAGGCGCGACAGAGGGAGTTTCGCCTCGGTTTTGACGTCGAGAAGATGATCTGGGCGGTGAGCTGATTCCAAAACGGGGGCACGAGGCTGGACGGCGGCGATGTCCTCGCGCAGCTTCGTCAGTTCGGCGGCGGGGACGCGGTCGGCGTGCGTGATGACGATGAGGCCGGCACGACGCAGCGCCGAAATTGGTTCGCGCAGGTCGCCAAGGGGCAGCAGGCGCCGACCTCCGAAGGGATTGCGAGCGTTGATTAAAACCACATCCAGATCCCTATGGAGCCGCCAATGTTGGAATCCGTCATCGAGGATCAAAAGGCGGCTGCCGTACATCTCGATGGCCAGTTCTCCGGCTTTGGCGCGATCAGGGCAGGCCAGCACAGGGATGCCCTGACCTTGCAGGGATTGGTGGATCATCCAGGGCTCGTCTCCACAAGACCGCCAATCCGTTTGGCGGCCGTCGATCAACACGCACACCTCTTTTTTCGAGCTTTGCCCGCCGTATCCGCGCGAAAGGACGGCGACTTCATGTCCGCGTTTTCGCAAAGTCTCGGCGGCGAGAAGGACGGCGGGAGTCTTGCCGGTTCCGCCCGTCGTTAAATTTCCGATGCAGATGACTTTGGATTTGAGCCTCTTGCGGGAGATCGCGCCGAGGCTGTAAAGTCCTCGATGTGCGAGGACCGCGCCGCCATAAATAAGAGACGCGGTTCCAAGCAGCAGCCGGCCCGGAAATCCTTGCCGCAGGCGCTCCCGGCGCTTGTTCCAATTCATTGGGAGACTCCAACGCGCTCAAGCAGCTGCGCGACGGCCGGCAAAACGCGCTCGGCGGGAAGCTGAGTTAAACACTCAAGATTATACGGGCAGTCGTTGAGGCCGCAGCCGATGCAGTGCAGCTCGTCGACGCGGACAAAAAGATGGTCGCGGTGGGGAGGCGTCCAGGAGGCCGGATCGGACGAGGAATGGATCGTCACCGTGGGCACTCCCAGCGCCACGGCAAGATGCTTGGGCCCCGAACAATTCGTAACGACCACGCGGCATTCAAGCAATTCCTTCGCGAGTTCGCTCAGAGCCCTTGTTTCGCCGGTCGCGCAGGCCGCTCGCCCGATGCCGCGCACGACCTCGGCCGCGAGGTCCCGTTCGCCGGGACCCCAAAACACTTTGAGGCGACAGCCGTGTTGATCGCGCAGGAGTCTGCCGAGGCGGGCATAGGAGGCGGCGGGCCAGCGCCGGGTGTCTTTACGGGAGGGGGGAACCAAACCCACGACATTGTCGGCTCGCTGGGGGCGTTGGCCGATGGAGAGGCGAGGGATCGTGTCATCAGGACATGGAGGCACGCCTAACCCCGAAAGCCAGCGGACTTTTTCAACCGCGCCGTAGCAAGCCTGAGGGGACTGACGCATGAGATGATTGTAGGCCCAGCGCCGGGGCACATGGGCGGGGCCGGCCTTGACCGCGGCCCCGGAGAAGGCCGTCAGAAGCGCGGTGCGAGGGTTGGCGAGGAAATCAATGACCCAGTCGTAGCGGCGGGAACGAATCCGTCGAATCCACTGGAGCGAGCCCCTCATTGAGACCGCATCGTAGATCAGCACCTCATCGAGCGCCGCGCAACCCGCGACAGCCTGCGCTCCCGGCGCTTCGACGAGCAAATCCAGCTTGGCCGAGGGGAAGCGTTTCTTCAGGGCCTCCAAGGCCGGCACGGTCAAAATAACATCGCCCAGCCGGCGAAGTGCAATGACGAGAATCGAACGGGGATCTTGCATTAGAGGCGGGCGCGCCCGCGAGTCATGTTGAGATGAAAGTCGAACATCGTGTCATCGCCCCGAATCAGAAGGCGCCGCACGGCCTCCGTCTCCGTCTCCCAGGGAAGGATCGTGATGCCCTGTTTGATGGAAAAATCAAAGCGATAACCGGCGTCGAGCGCCGCGCGGCGCACCTCGGTCCGATAGGCGCCGGCGCCGTAAGGGTAGGCGAAGGCGAGGATCTCCCTGCCCAACGCGTCTTCAAGCCGCTTTTTGCTTTCGGTTAACTCCCAACGGACCTCGTCTAGAGGCAGTTGCGCGAGATTCCTATGCCGCATAGTATGAGACCCGAATTCGATCACTCCGGAATTCTGCATGTCCAGGATTTGCGGCATGGTCAGCATTTTAAGCCAAGGCTCTCCGACCGGATCATGCCAGGCATTGTGACGATCGATCGTCTCGTAAACAAGGAATATCCCCGCTTTCATGTTGAATTCGCGCAGAATCGGGTAGGCGAATTCGTAATTATTCATATAGCCGTCATCGAAGGTGATCAGGACGGGTTTTGATGGCAACGCCTTGACCCCGGTTTCCGCGTCGCGCCAGTCGCGGAAATTGATGGAGGTATAACCCCGCTTCTTCAGATACCCCAGTTGTCGTCTGAAATCAGCCGTCGAAACCCACAGTTTCGCGAGGTTGGAGCCCGGGGGAGGATCCCCGATTTTGTGATACATCAACACCGGAATCCCGCCTCTCACGCGGGAACGCCACCAATTCCAGCGCGCGCTGGCGATGGCCGCGGCGCCCAGACACGCGGCTTCAACGATCACGGCGTCTGCCCCCGCTGCATCTCGGCTAGTTTGGCATATTTCAACCAGCGATGAAACGCCGAGAGCCCCGCCCAGGTCAGTCCGGGCCTGCCGTCGAGAAAGCCGAGTTTGAGGACCACCCGGGAAAAAAAGTCCCAGGGCAGAAGCAGATCGTGAAGCGCATGTGCACGCTGTCTGGCCTCCAGGCGCTTGAGCGCAGCCAGCGTCGTGTAGCGGTCCAGTTTAGAAAGGTAATCGGGGATATCTCGGTAGGGTTCATGCACGATGCGCCCTTTGAGAAGGGCTGTTTTCCCATCGACGGCGAGGCTTTCATGCAAAAGGCCACCGACGAATTTTCCTTTCGATCGGCGAAACAAGCGAAGATGCGTTTCCGATCCCAGACCCCCCCAACGCAAGATTCTGCCGAGGAAGAGGACGGAAAACGGAATATGAAAGCCGTCCACGGAAGGGCCCGCGGCAAGCGTTGAGCGGATCTGCGCGGCCAAAGAGGCGGAAACCCGCTCATCGGGGTCTATCCATAAACACCAATCGCTGGTCGCGGCGTCCAAGCTGGCCTGGCGCATGCGCGTGTAGTCGTCGAATCGGCGGTGCACGACTTTCGCGCCGTGAGCCAGGGCGATCTGCTCGGTCCGGTCGCTGCTGTCGTCTGAAACGACAACCACCGTTTCGCGGGCCAAGCCGGATAATGCCGCCAAGCATCCCGGCAAATCGACCTCTTCATCCTTGGCGATGAGAATGGCGCTAAGTGAAATGCTCATAAACCGTCTCCATTGTGTCGGCCATGCGGCTCAGTCCGAAGCGGGAGACCTTCCGCACTCCTTGGGCCGCCAAATCGCCCGCAAGCGAGCGATCGTCGATCAGGCGAATGATCGCGTTTGCCAGCGCTTCGGGGTGGCGGGGCGCGACGAGCAGGCCGCTCACTCCGTTTTCCACGACCTCGGGGATTCCTCCGGCGGTGGTCGCGACAATCGGCACCGCGCAGGCGGCCGCCTCTATGAGAACCGAGCCCATGCCTTCACCCCAGGAGGATTGGACGTATAGATCCAGCGCCTGCAGAAGAGGCAGCGGGTCCGGCCGATGCCCCAAGAGTATGACTTTGCCCAGCATTCCCATGCGTTGGATGCTGTTGAAGATGCTGGTTTCTTCCGGTCCGCGGCCGGCGATCAAGAAGCGCGCTCGCGGCCGCTTAAGCAGAACGATCAAGGCCGCGGCAAGAAGCGTTTCATGGTCCTTGTGAGGAACGAGCGCCGCGATATTGCCGATCAGCGGGCTATCCTCGGGAAATCCGAATTCCCGAGAGAGGTCTTGGCGGTATTTGGTCCGGCATTCGCCCGTAGCCGGCGAGAACGGATTTTTCTCCCTTCCCACCCACCGGCACTCGTGGGCATCGATGGGCAGTCCATCGGGAACGACCACGATCTTTTCCTTCGGGATCGAGGCACGAACCAAAATCTCGGCGATTGCTTTCGACACGCTCACCAGCTTCCCGGCCCGGCCGTATTTGAGGCGAGCGCTGAGTTGGGAGACGGGGAAATCCACGCGGCGGTGGACAACAAGGTCGGCGCCTGCCGCGGCGGCAAGCGCGGCGACCGCGGCTGTGTGCGCGTTGTGGGCGTGAAGGATGGCATTCTCCCGACGGGCATCCAGCTTGAGACGGCAAGCGCTGAGAACATCCCACTCGCCGATGAACGGCAGCGACCTGACCTCCAGGCCGAGCTGGGCGGCCTCGGCGGCGAGCGCGCTGCGCGCGCGGGTATAGACCACGCCGCGCCTTCGGCGCGCGTGAAGGGCCGCCGCCAAATACAGAAGTTGGCGCTGACCTCCCCTCATGCCGACTTCGGAGTCAAGATGGAAGATTGGACGAGGCTGCATCGTAGGCTCTTTGGGTGGATTCGTAAAACCGAGTCATGCTGAATTGTTCTTGCCAGCGCAGGCGAGCGGCACGGCCCATCGATTCCGCGAGCCCGGGGTCATAAAGCAAGCTGGAAAACGCCCGGGCCAGGCCGTCACTGTCTCCGGGGTCGACGAGCAGACCGGAAACCCCGTCTTCGACGAGATCGGGAATGCCCCCCACTCGCGATGCCACCACGGCCCTGCCCGCCGACATCCATTCCAGAGTCGCCCGTGAGACCGCCTCGGAGGAAAGGGATGGGACCGTCCCGATCCGACAGGAGGCGATAAAGGCTCCCGGGTCCTCGACGCGACCGGGAAAAGCGATCCGCGAGCCAAGCCCTGCGGCGTTGGCCTTGGCCCGCATGGCATCAAGAAGCGTCCCGCTTCCAGCGCAGGCCGCGCGCATGTTGGGCGTGGTCTCCTTGAGTTTGCTCATCGCCGCGATAAGGACGTCATGGCCTTTGACCGGGTCGAAACGGGCGAGCATGCCGACGATGGGCTGGCCGGGCAAGGGGGGGGCGATGTCTGGCCCCGTCACGCCTTGGGTGATTTTGGTCACCCGCGCGCGAGGGTGGGCCTGGATCAAGGAGGCCTCCAAGGCGGAATTGGCGGCGATAAAGAGGCTGGTACGGGCGGCCGCAAAGCGGGTCAAAGGAGTCGCCCGCGCCAAGCGCGCGTCGCCGCGGGTACGGACGACGGCGCAGGATCGTCCCGCGGCCAAGACGATGGCTAGGCACTGGCTGGAGCCGGTATGAGCGTTGATGACGCGGGGATTGAACTCGGCGGCGCGGCGAAGTTGAGACAATACGCCGAGGCGGTTCCACCCCGAGGCCTTGAGTCCCAAAGCGCGAGCGGCGTCGACGACGGGGGAACCCTCCCGCCCCCAAAATTCGACTCGATGCCCGCGCCTGGCTTGTTCGGCGGCCAAGGTTAAAGCGTAGTGCGCGATGCCGGAATCCCAAGGCTCATCTTGCAGGTGAAGGATATTCACGCGATGCTCGCATCGCAACCGCCTGCGCGAGTGCTGTCCTTTACGGCGTCGCGGCACGCGTTCAAGACCCTATCAACGGTAATCGAACGCATGCACAAAAAATGTCCCCTTGGGCAGGAGCGCGCCCCGTGCAAGCCGCATGGACGGCACTCGAGTTGGGTCTCGACCACACGATGGCCGGCGCCATAGGGAAAAAATCCGAGTTCCTTCGTGGTCGCTCCAAACACAGCGACAACCGGAACCCCCGCGGCCGCGGCCAGGTGCATCGGACCCGAGTCATTGGTCACGAACAGGCACAACCGCCCCATCAGGGCTTTCAATTCCTCGAGGCTGGTCTGTCCGCAAAGGTCGACGGCGCCTTCGCAGTGGCGGGCGATCTGCGCCCCCAAAACGGCGTCATCGGGCCCTCCGACGAGGACAGGCCGCATCCCGTCCGCTTTCAGCCGGCGGCACAGTTCCCCGAAGCGTTCGGGCAGCCAACGCTTGGTGTTCCACGCCGAGCCGGGATGCACGCCAACGAGGCGCCCTTGGGCTTGCGCCGCGGCGGTCGCAAGAAGTCCGCTGAGCCTCTCGCTCAAGGCGGGGGGAACGATGTAGCGGGGGGCGGGCGAGATCGTGGCCGCACCTAGGGCCTGGGCGAGGGACACGTTGCGTTCGAGGTCGTGCATGGCCCACGAAAAAGGAACCGTCTCGGTCAGGAACAACTTCCCCGCGCTGGAGGCAAAGCCGATTCGGCGGGGGACCCCCGCCAGAGCGGCGATCAGGGCGGATCGAAACGAGCGATGCGGGATCACGGCCAAATCAAATTCATTGCGGGCAAGCTCACGCGCGATCCTCCACGGGCCCAAGAGCCCGCCGTGTTTGCCTCGCTTGTCGTCTATGATGACGGCGTCGCACCAAGAGGAGCCTTGAAAAATCCCCGCCGTTTTGGCCAGCGTTAGGACGCTCACGTGAGCTTGCGGCAAAATCTCCTTGAGCCGACGCAGAAGCGGCAGCGTCAGCAGGCTGTCTCCAAGAAAGGCGCTTTGCAAAACGAGGGCTTTTTTAACGCAGCGCGCGGTGATGCCCCATCGGGCGAGGGCTTCATAATAACGGTCGACGGTGTGCCTTTGGAGCGAGGCGGAGGGTCGACGCCAAGACACGAATAATCTTCGAGCCAAGGCGTCTTTGCGATACACCACCGTATTCGGAACGCGGGCCAAGCTGCGAATCAACAACGACCTCAGATTGTCATGAAGGTCCAAGACATGCGTGTAGCCTCCCCGCCTGATCAAGCGCGCGGCATCGAGCACGCCGCGAAAGGGCACGATCTCATCGACCTCAGGGTGGCCGTGCAAGGCGGCCGCGAACTGAGGCTTAACAAGGACCGCGACGTGGGCATCGGGCCAGCGGGTTTTTAGACTCGTATAGACCGGCCCGGAGAGGACGACGTCGCCGAGCGAGGAGAGCCGAATGACAAGTATTTTGGGCGACAACGGAGATTATATCATTTCCCTTCAGGGAGGTCTTCGAGGGCGCTGAGCAGACGTCCGCTCGCCCCCTGCAGCCTGTTTGCGGTCGCCTTGGCTTGGGCGCCGATGACCTTGGACAGAAATTCGTCGCGGCAGAAGCGGATGACCTGAGCGGTCAGTTCTTCCTCGTTTTGAACCCGGTAACCGCCGCCTTCCATCTCCAGAAGTTTCGCCGGGCGATCGATGTGTTCCGTGTAAGGCCCAAAGAGAACGGGAACCGAGGCTAAAGCGGGTTCCAGAAGATTGTGACCCCCGACTGGGACAAGGGTGCCCCCGACAAACGCGGCTCGGGAAAGAGGATAGAACGCGCTCAGCACGCCCATTTCATCTAGCAAAAGCGCGTCTCTCCCGGGAACGCCAGCCTCGCTCCATCGCGCCAGGCGCAGTCCGGCCTTGGTCAGGAGAAGGGCCGCCACGTCGCTTCTTTCCAAGTGACGCGGAGCCATGACCAAGCGCAAAGTGGGCAAGGACTGGCGAGCGTTCAAGAAGGCGGCTAGGAGGATCTTTTCTTCCGGGAGATGGGTGCTGCCGGCGACAAAAATAGGAGATTCATCCCAGCCCAGGTCGCTCAGGCGAGCGCGCGCCGCGGAATTCGTCGCGGGCAGGCACGTCTGGTCGTACTTGGAATTGCCCGCGACGAGTATACGCTCGGGCGCGATGCCAAGAGCCTGGAAGCGCTCGCTGTCCTCTTTCGTTTGAACGGCGACAAGGGTCAAACCGCGCAAAGCCGGGGCCAAGATTGACGAGATAAGACGGTAGCGTCTCAGGCTTTGGGCCGTTAAACGCGCGTTGACCAGCGCAGGAGACAGTCCGCCCTTGGCCGCGAGAATCAGGGCTGTCGGCCAAATTTCGGTCTCGGCGACGATGAGACGGCTGGGCACGAGGCGGTTGATGAACCTGCTGACGCAAGGCCACGCGTCAAGCGGGGCCAATTGAGCCCACGCCACCCCGGGAAGAGCGCGCGCGGCGTCTCGTCCGGAACGAGTGGTGGAGGTGACGACGATGGCGGGGGCCTCGGGCTTGCGCGAGAGCGTGGAAATGAGCGGGGCCAAGCCGCTGACTTCTCCGGCTGAGGCGGCATGAAACCACCAGACGTCGCGTTCGCCCAGGCGCGTCAACACGGATGGAGGAATGCTGCCAAGACGCTCTGGGAGTTCGTGGACTAGGCCCGAGAGCCTTCCTCGTTGCGAGGAGAAAAGAAAAGACAGGACAAGCCCGACGGCCGCGATGGGCGCCATGAGAGTTTCAAGAATCAAGATAAGGAAAATCAATGGACCAGCCGATCGGCCGCTGAAGAAATACGATCAAGGGCGATTTTAAGTTCCGCCGCCTTGAGATCGAGGTCATCGCCGCTGGCGACGCGAATGGGCTCGTCGTGAACGATCGCGACCCGCGAGAAAGGAAGCGGGACCTGGAATCGATCCCAAGTCGATGAAATCTCGAGCTTCAAAGACAGCGCGTTGGCGATCGGCAGAATTGGAGCTCCCGAGATCTGAGCAAGTCGAATCACGCCCTCCTTGACTTGACGGGAGGGTCCCTTGGGACCGTCGGGAGTGATGCCCACATCGCGGCCTGCGCGCAACATTGCGGCCATTTCCCGAACCGCCGCGGCTCCGCCTCGCGATGAAGAGCCTCGTATCGTTTCGACCCCGAACAGGCGCAGCGCCTCGGCGATCATTTCGCCGTCCTTTGATTTGCTGACAAGAACCGCCGCCGCCGCGTTTCGGTGGGACCAGACGAAAAAAACCTGCTGCTGATGCCAGAAGGCATAAATAATGCGTTCATCGGCGGCATGAAGACGTCGCGCGATGTCGCCTCCAACCGTGCGTAAACGAACGGTCCAGCCCACCAAGTGCACGTACCCGTAAACTAAACGTGGGATCAGGGCGCGCAGCACTACTTGCGGCCCTTGACCTTCGACTTGGACAGCCAAGATTGACTCACGGCCAACGACGCGACGGGAGAGAGCTTGCCATCCATCAACGAGACGCCCAATTTCGCCTCGCCATCGAGCTTTCGCAGGGCGGCTTCAAGCGCGACCGGGTCATGAAGAGTGGTCAGGGGGGAAAGCTCGCATGCGTCTTTTTCCGCTTCGTCGGCGATGAGGCCGGAAGCAAATCGCACGGCCTCATCAAGGGCATGCTCTTGAAGGACGTTCCAGAGGGGTTGCGGAACGGAGGGGTGCGAGACCACAAGGGTCTTAAAGCTCTCATGGAGAGTGGCGAGGATCACGCTGTAAGCTAACCCGGGGATCGAGGACAAAACGGCTTGGTCGGGGTCTGGATGCCCGAAAGTCTCGAAGATCACTCCGGGAACGACGGTCTTGCTCGCGGCGTCGAGGAATTTGGCAAGGGGGACATCGGTCAGCCCGGCGGCCTCAAGGTCGATGCGAGACTTCTTGGCTCGCCGCTTGACCTCATGCGGCCGCAGCGTCAGTTTGAAGCCTTTAATCTTCCTCACTTGCGGCGGCGACCTCCTTCCTTCACTTTGATCGCGGGTTCCGCGACGGGGAGCGCAGAATGGCGCTTGGATCCGAAGCGGATCTGGTATTCATAGACCAGCGGAACGGCCACCCCAATTGTGGAATAAGTGCCGAGCAGGTTGCCCACGACCATCGCCAGGGCGAAATTGTGCAGGACCGGACCGCCGAAAAACAGCAAGACGAGGCTGACGATCTGCACGGTCAGCACGGTGATGATCGTGCGCGATAAGGTCTCGTTTATCGAGGAGTTGATCAAATCGATCAAAGGCATGTCCCGCTCGTAGCGCAGCTTTTCGCGCATGCGGTCGAAAATGACGATGGTGTCGCTAATCGAGTAGCCGGCGATGGTCAGCAAGGCGGTCACGATCAGAAGGTCCATGGGTAATGCCATCGCTGAAAACAAACCGGCCACGCCTATGACGTCGTGGAACAAAGCCACCACGCCGACGACCGCCCATATTGGATTTTCGAAGCGGTAGGCCACGTAGACGACAATTCCCAAGAGGCTGAGGACGATCGCCCATACGGTGCGGCGACGCAGATCCTTGCCCACCACCGGGCCGATCACGTCCTTTCGATCCAGGCTGGGCGTGAAGGAGGGAAACATTTTCTTCAAGGTCGCGATGGTGTTGTCGGCGAACAAGGTCGCCGCCGCCGTGTCGGTCGCCTGTTCGCGCAAAAGGAAAATAGGCCGTTCGGCTTCCACCGATTGGATCTCGGCGTGCAGGTCGTGGGACTTCATGGCGTCGCGAACCTCTTCAACCGTTATCTTGGCGCCGACGGGAAACCCTATCTGCAGTAAAGTCCCGCCCGTGAATTCGATCGAGTAGTTGAAGCCCTTGAAGGTGATGGATCCGACACTGAGGATCATGACCAGAATGGACAGGCCGATAGGCAGCCAGCGAAGTCCGATAAAGTCTATGTTCGGCTTTTTGAATATTTCCATTAGATCGATAGCTCCTCAACCTCGTTGTTGGCGAGGTAGTAGTCGAAAATCATCCGGGTGACGACGATCGCGGTGAATAAAGAAAGGATGAGTCCGATCGTCAGCGCGACGGCAAACCCCTTGATCGGCCCGGTTCCGAATTGGAAAAGAAACGCCGAGGAGATCAGCGAGGTCACATGAGAGTCGAAGATCGCCGAGAATGCCCGGTCGTATCCGACCGCTAGCGCCATCTTGATGGGTTTTCCCAAGCGCAGCTCCTCTCGAATTCTCTCGAAGATCAGGACGTTGGCGTCAACGGCCATCGCCAATGACAGGATGATGCCGGCCATGCCCGGCAGGGTCAGCGTCGCTTTCAGGTAGGCCATCGTCGCCAAGAGCAGCAGCAAGTTCAGAGCCAGCGCGATGATGGCCACTATGCCGGAGCCTCGGTAGTACACCAGCATAAACAGCACGACAAGGGCAAAGCCGATTGCGCTCGAGCGGAATCCGTCTTTAATGGAATCTTCTCCCACCGTGGGACCGACGACGCGCTCTTCAATCACCTTGACCGGAGCGGGCAAAGCTCCGGCGCGAAGCACGATGGCCAGCGATTTGGCGACATCGGGCGTGAACTGGCCTTCGATGATTCCAGAGCCGCCGGGGATGCGGCCCTTGATGACGGGGGCGGAATAAACGATTCCGTCCAGTATGATGGCCATGCTCTTATCGACATTCGCGGCGGTCAGCGCGGCAAACTTCCCGGCGGCGTCCGGTTTGAATTTGAAGGCGACCACGGGCAAGCCGTACTGCCCGCCGGTCTCGACTTTGGCGGTTTCTAGAGAGGCGCCGGTCAGGGGAATTTCTTTCGAGAGCAGGTACATGGCGCTGTCCTTGCCTTTGAACAATTGCAGGCCCTCGGGAACGAGCTTGGCGGCCGCCGTCGAGGCGACGATCCCGTCGAACGGGTTGCCCAATTCGAGGATTTTATTCATCGCTGTGCGGGATTTTTCCGAGTCGTCCACCATGCGGAATTCAAGAAGCGCGGTTTTTCCCACGAGCTCCTTGGCATGCTGGGAATCCGTCACGCCTGGCAGCTGAACGACGATCAGGCGCACTCCTTGGCGAACGATCAGGGGTTCGGCCACGCCGAACTGGTCGATGCGGTTGCGGATGATCTCGATGGCCTGGTTCATGGCGTCGTTAAGAGGCGTCTTGGCGTCGAGCTTGTCGACTTCCAGTTCCATGACCATGTGCGTGCCGCCCTTGAGGTCGAGGCCCAGGTTGACGAGCCAGTGCGGGCGCTCGCGCAGCGTCTCCAGCTTCGTGCGTTCGGCGGCGTCCAACGAATACCAGTTAACCGAAGGATAGAGCAGGAAAACGGATCCTACCACAAGAGCAAGCAGTCCGAGCCATTTGGTCTGTGTCTTAGTCATGTCGATTCAGTCCTGTTATGCGGAAACTGGAAAGGATTTCAGATCGCGACGCGAGCGGCGGCGGGCGTCTCCGTCGTGATCAGCCGGGCCACGGCCGAGCGCGCCAGCGTGAGCTTGACGGTGTTGGAGAACTGGACTTCCAGATCATCGCCCTTAAATCCCACGATCGACCCGTAGAGGCCTCCGGTCGTCAAGACCTTGTCGCCCGTCTTCAGGTTTTTGAGCATGGTCGCGTGTTCTTTTTGCTGCTTTTGCTGGGGGCGTATGAGTAAAAAATAGAAAATGACGAAAATCGCCAC
>ERZ1292633.2283-Hain-H41-02um-R1-2283-length-19706-cov-7_pt1 | contig 19706 bp, 16 predicted proteins | sample MGYA00564406_ERZ1292633 | MGnify/ENA primary metagenome ERZ1292633 (study PRJEB36523, sample SAMEA6512639) | groundwater metagenome | collected 2019-01-08 | study: AquaDiva: Metagenomics assemblies of 32 groundwater samples
AGGGACTTGGGTACGATAAAACAGAGTGTTGATTACGACACAGACTGATGCAGTCGGTAGTATTATGCTGCGTTATCCCGTTGGTGCGGTATTTTCCTAAGTCCAACGGATATTTCTAGTTACGATGACCTTTCTGCTGGCCATTGGTACGCTGATTTTTATGCTTTCCTTTTCCCTTGTGCAGATCCTTGTCATGCCCTAATCCAGGATTGTTATAGTTCTGATCATTGTAGCCGCGATTATCATGAAGGTTAGTGTGGTGGCGATTGGCAGGAGGAATATATTGACCACCATTCAGATTAACGTAGCCACCGCGTTGATCACGCAGCAATACATTTCCATTGGTGTCATATATATTTCCGGATCTATCAGTTAACGATATTGAAGGTACTGACTGTGCTAGCAGTATTGCATCATGTGATTCTGCCGTGGCAGGAGTGAATGTCATCAATACCATCGCTATAAAAATAAGTAGTCTCATTATCTTTCTCCTTTAATTTGGACTCTTTACTGTAGAGCCATACCTGCCAATCAGCTAATCATCTTCTTGCGAAAATTTACCTGAGTGCCGGACTCATATATTTCTGACCTTATCGGACTGATATTAAAGAATCTTTAGTTGATTAAAGGAGTAATTCCAGAATAGGAATATTTCAGAGTAATCTTGGGGTTATTTTGTAGGGATAGATAAGAGAAGTCTAATCTATCATATGTAATTCTATGTTAAATCAATGGGTAATATGGATTCATTCCATGAATTTGTCTGATTATAAGGTTTGATGCCTTTACTTCTGGAAAAACAGATTGTTTGTAGCCATGGGTTCTTTGTAAGTGCTGATAGTCATGATTTGTGCAATTAAAACTAGACTATCTCACCCGAATAACTTAAGGTTTACACTGATCAATCTGTTCTTTCAGTTTTTTGATTTCCTCAGTTGCATATACACGCTGCGTAATATCATACTGGACCCCCAGGAAGTAAAGTAAATTTCCCTTTGAGTCAAAAAGTGGGGACATTAATAAGTGGTTATAAAATAATTCACCATTTTTTCGATAATTTCTAAGGGTAACTTCAACGGTTTCTTTATTTTGTATTGCTTTCCGCAATTGATTAACACCCTCTTGCTCATTTTCTTTACCCTGTAAAAACCGACAATTCTTACCGAGCACTTCAGCTTGCGTATACCCTGTCATTTTTTCAAATGCTTTGTTCACATAGACCAGTGGCATATCTTCCTGATCAGGATCGGCCAGTGTTACTCCATTTACGCAAGAATCAAGAATCTTGGACAATACTTGTGGAATCAATCCAGGGTCCTTCTCAACAATAAAATCCATGATTTTTCTCCAAGTTGCTCAACTGTTCGTTATAAAAACAATAAGATTTTTAAGAACCTTATTTATTTCTCTTCAATTAATCTTTTGATATTTCTTACTGTTCTTTCAGTGCCATCTTGAATAGCAATCCGAACAAGTTTCTCAAATGGCCTTATATGCATATCAAGCTTAAGTAATTCAAAAATAAAAATAACACGACTGTCCGATAAATTAACAGGCTCAATAATATAATCACACCGATAGGGATTGGAAACGCCTTCAAGGCAAATTCGAGACCCTGGTTCAAAAACTGTAACCTTAAAAGTTGACTCTGAACGATTGCCTTGATCAATGCGTACCTGGCGGCATAACGTTCCTAGCCTTATAGAGCCATCTGTTAGTTTTTCCAATTCTCGTACTTCAGGTGACCATTTAGGATAATTATTAATTAAATTGATCCCAATAAAGCTAAAAAGTTTGTCATTCGAGCATTGAATTATTGTACTTGCCTTACCAACGACAGGGGTATCTTTAAACAAACCAAGCATTATATTTCCTCCTGCGTAGATATGGTTAAACCAGACGGGTAGCTACACTGCTCAAAGATCATATTACACTGCTACTGATTTTTTAGTTAACTAAAGTTTCCGAATATCTATCAAACTCAAGAAGAATAAATTTCTGATATTGGTTTGATTTAGGTAATTATAGATCTACTTGGAATAACGCATAGCTCCTGAAAATTACGAACTGCTGGAAATACTACAAATCAGAACATCCATTAATTTATAGTTGCTGCATAATATTTACCATTTGTTTGAATGTATGCCTTTTAAGTGTTGGGACTGATTGTTGAGTCTCTCCTGTAGAATTTTACACTGGAACTAATACGATGATTCCGTGCGAAGAATTAAGAAACTTTTTCATTGAACTGTGAATAATCCTATTTATTTATACAGATCAATCCAGATAGTCTGGAATCAATAAGTAATTAATAAGCAATCATTCAAACTTAAATCTTCCATGCACTGATGCTAATATAAGAGCTTGATGAAATTGAACGATCTTAAAAACTGGGCCGACTATTGGGAGCGATTGCGAGCAGAGTTGCTGGAGCCCAGAGTTGACGAGAAATTACTACAAGCATCTTTGCGCGAAGCGCGCGTCAGGATGCCAGTGCCCGTATTGTGGTTGCTGGGCAAGACGCAGGCAGGTAAGACGTCGATTATCAGAGCGCTGACGGGTAGCGAAGCGGCTGAGATCGGCAATGGTTTTCAGCCATGCACCCGCAGTTCACGTTTTTATGATTTTCCGGCGGATGCCCCGGTTGTCAGGTTTCTGGATACGCGTGGCCTGGGCGAAGTTTCCTATGATCCAGATGACGATATTCGTTATTGCGAATCTCAAGCACATTTACTGATGGCGGTCATGAAAGTGGCTGATATCAATCAAGCTGCGGTATTTGACGTGTTACACACTGTTCGTCAGCATCACCCCGAATGGCCGTTGTTGATTGTACAAACCGGTTTGCATGAACTTTATCCCAGAGAGTCTGGGCATGTGCAACCCTGGCCTTATGCGGATGAACCATTACCGGAGACAGTTCCGGTTGATTTGCGCCGCGCTTTACAAGCACAATGCAGCGCCATGAAGCCATTACCCGGTTTTGCCCCGGTGCGCTGGGTGGCAGTCGATTTGACGCTACCTGAGGATGGATTTGAGCCGCCGGATTATGGCATGGAAGCGCTGTGGCAGGCGATTGAATCCATGTCATCTCTGGGTTTGCAAAATCAATTAAGCGGAGATAAAGAGATTCATGATCTGTATGCGCGCACTGCTCACCAACATATTGTGGGCTATGCGCTGACAGCCGCTGGGTTGGGTGCTTTGCCTGTAGTGGATCTGGTTGCAGTGTCAGCGATCCAGGCAAAGCTTTTGCATAGCCTGGCAATTCTCTATGGGCAACGTTGGGATAAGAGCACCATCACGGAATTTCTGGGATTGGTGGGAGTGGGGATCGCATCTGGCTACCTGACGCGGATGGTGAGCCGTGCTGTGGCCAAAGTGATTCCTTTCTGGGGACAAACAGTAGGTGCGGTATGGAGCGCCAGTTCCAGTAGTGCGACTACCTATGCGCTGGGTAAGGCGGCGGTATATTTCTTTGTCCGGCGCAAGGATGGCTTGAATGTGGATCCTGAGTCGTTACGCCGCATTTATGCAGAAGAGCTGGAGCGCGGCGCTTCGATACTCAAGGATCGGTTGCGGGGTAAATTCGAATGAAAACACGGTTGCCTGCGATTGATCCACTGCGATTATTTGTACTTATACTGATGATATTGCCGGTATTGGCATTGCTTGGTTTTGGCCTGCTCTGGTTGTGGCAGAGCGATTATATACAGTATTGGTTGATTGCCATGGTGGCGTGTGGCAGTCTGGGTTATGGTATGCAGCAATGGCTAGTGCGGCGTGAGCGCCAATTATTAGCGGAAGCTGTGACTGAACCCAATCCGGATTGGCCGCCGAGTGCCGATAAGGTGTGGCAGCAGGTCGAGGCACTGGCGGAAACCTGTGATCCTGAGGATTGGCCACTTGAAGATGGAGCGTGGGTGCTGGAACTGGGGCAAAGGGCGATGGAAACTGTTGCGCATTGTTACCACCCGGATGTAGAAAAACCACTGCTTGAACTGACGGTGCCGCATACTTTATTCATTATCGAACGAGCGAGTCGTGATCTGCGCCAGGATGTGGCCGAAAAAATACCTTTCAGTAATCGCCTGACCATTGGTGATCTGTTCCGCATACAGCGCTGGAAAGATAAAGCAGAACAAGTATTTAATATCTACCGGGCAAGCCGGATGATTGTCAATCCCGTCAATGCATTGCTTGGTGAAGCCTGGCGGCATTTGCGCGAACGCAGCTTTGATCAGGCCAGGAATGAATTACACCGCTGGTTTCTGCGTGCTTATATCTGCAAGGTGGGTTATTACGCCATTGATCTTTATAGTGGCCGTTTGCCGCTAGAGGATGAAGAGCCTACTGCATTTCCGACACCAGTGTCTAAAGTGGATCTAAACCAAGTTGAAGAAACTGCAAAGATGGTTGCGGAACCGCTGCGTATTCTTGTTTTAGGGCGGGCAAATGTGGGCAAATCCAGTTTGATTAATGCGTTATTTGGAAAGCTTGCAACGGCTGTTGATGTGTTGCCTGATACAACCCAGGTGCTGAAACCATTCATTCTGGCACGGGAAGGATTAACCCGGGCGTTGATCTTCGATAGCCCGGGTTGTGACAGTCTATTATTTGACAAAGAACAAATGCTGGCAGCGGCCGGAAATGCCGATTTAATTTTATGGGTCAGTTCAGCTAATCGTCCGGATCGACAGACTGAACGTACCTGCTTAGATGCCTTGCGTGTATCCCAGACGGAACGTATGGATCGACGCCCACCCCCTTTGCTGGTTGTGGCCAGTTGTATTGATCGACTACGGCCGGTGAGTGAATGGCGTCCACCTTACGATTTAAAAAATCAGCAGAATAGTAAAGCAGCGAATATCAGCGCCGCAGTGCAAACAATTGCTACGGATCTTGCGGTGCCGATTGAACGGGTTATTCCTGTTTGTCTGCTGGAGGGTAGAATTTATAATGTGGATGACACGCTATGGGCTACGATACTGGACTATCAGGATGAGGCACTCAGAGTGCGCCTGATACGCTGTCTGGATGCAAGAAAACGCGCGGAAGACTGGGTCATGCTACACCGCCAGGTGGCCAGTGCAGGGAGATTTCTAAGGAATTTACCGGCGATGCTGAGTAAAAATCCAGAATGATACGCGGGTCAATACTGACTCAATTTCATATGTTAATCCTTGGCACCCATTTCCAGGGCTAGTTTTCTGGATAATCTGGCAGTCTCGTCGGGCACTTCGATATCCAGCCATCCGTGCAGATGAGAGCAGGTAATATCAGCCAACGCCTGGATCCAGTCATTACGTTCGTTGAGGCAAGGAATATAATGAAATTCTTTGCCACCCGCCTGAATAAATGTATCTTTTGCTTCGATGGCAATTTCTTCCAGGGTTTCCAGACAATCAGACACAAATCCGGGGCACACTACATCAACACGTCGTGTCTGATCCTTGCCCAATTGTTTTAATGTGAGGCTGGTGTAGGGGGTTAGCCATTTGGCTTTGCCAAAACGTGACTGGAAACATACTTGATATTGATGTGTTTTCAGGCCCAGAGCTTCCGCTAATAAGCGGCCTGTTTTATGGCATGCGCAGTGATAGGGATCGCCTTTATCCAGATTGACTTGCGGGATGCCATGAAAGCTGATGATCAGCTTGTCAGGCTGGCCCTGTTCTGCCCAATAGTCGCGAACATTCTGTGCCAACGCGGCAATGTAGGCCGGATGGTCATGATATTGTTTAACGGTGCGGATGGCTGGCAGGTTACGCATTTGTTTTAATACTGCAAAAACATTATCCATGGCTGCTGCTGTACTGCTGGCTGCATATTGAGGGAAAAGGGGAAGGATGAGAGTGCGCTCGCAGCCTTGTTCCTGCATTTTTGCCATAACCGACGCAACCGATGGTTTGCCTATGTTCATGGCATATTCGATGATGGGTGGGTTTTGCAACCGACTCTGCAATTCCTTGCGTAATAATTCTATCTGTCGTTCGGTATGAACCTTGAGCGGAGAACCTTCCGGCATCCAGATTTGTGCATATTTCGCAGCCGATTTCTTGGGGCGGAAAGGCAATATCAAGCCGTGCAGGATGGGCCACCATATCAACCTGGGGATTTCAATCACGCGAGGATTACTTAGAAATTCTTTAAGATAAGGGCGCAATGCCTGGGCAGTCGGCGCTTCCGGTGTACCCAGATTGATGTATAAAACACCGGTCTTGGCAGAGGAGCCATGGTGATAGATGGATTTAGAAGTCATAGATGTGAGATTTGATTCAAAAAAGAAATAAATTTCTGTTGTGGATCAAGTATAAGAGCATGAATAGTATGCGCTAATTTTGCGATAATCCGGTAGATAATAGTTTGGCCGTGATATCTACGATCGGAATGATCCGTTCGTAGGCCATACGTCTGGGGCCGATAACACCGACTGTCCCCACAATTTCACCTTCCATTTCGTAGGGAGCCGTAATAACACTGAATTCTTCTAGAGAAGCAACATCCGATTCGCCACCGATGAAAATCTTTACACCATGGGCCTGACGACTGAGTTCCAGTAACTGAAACAGCTTGCTTTTACGTTCAAAGAGTTCGAATAATTTTTTTAAACTGGATAAGTTATCTGATAAATCCTGAATGTTCAGAAGATTCCGCTCGCCCGCCAGAACCACCGCTTCACTGCTTTCATTCGCTGCATCACCCCCTGCGTCGATCGCAGCATTGAGGAGGCTGATCATATCACTGCGGAGCTGTTTTAATTCAGTGTGAAGACGGCTGCGAATTTCATCCAGGGTACAGCCTGCGTAGTTCTGGTTAATGAAATTACCTGCTTCAATGAGATCAGATTGGCTATACACAGTATTTGTGAAAATGATCCGATTTTGTACATCTCCCTCGGGTGTCACAATAATCAATAAAATACGTTTTTCAGATAACGCCATAAATTCAATATAGCGAAATACTGCACCGGAGCGTTTGGGGGTCACGACAACGCCGGCAAATTGTGTGAGCTCTGACAGCAGTTGTGAGGCCACATTAATCAGGCGTGATGGATTATTCGGATGCAGTTGGTTTTCCAGATGGTTGAGCTCCACCTTGTCCAGAGTTTTGACCACAAGGAGCGTATCAATAAAGAGACGGTAACCCTGTGGTGTTGGTATTCTTCCGGCCGATGTATGGGGACTGGTAACCAGGCCCATTTCTTCAAGGTCAACCATGACATTGCGAATGGTTGCAGGACTCAGATCCAGGCCGGAGTATTTTGAGAGCGTTCGTGAACCGACTGGCTGACCTTCATGGATATATCGTTCAACCAGAGTTTTTAATAAAATTTGCGCACGATCATTTAGCATAGTGTAATTCTACACGAATCAATAAACTCCAATGTCTCGATGTAAGCAGTGATTTCTCTTCATATATGATAAACTTTCTCCGAACACGCGTCTTGGAGTGCGGTGGGCCTTATTGTACGACAGGGTGTGCGGTTATGATTCATTGTTGCCCATCTGGTATAAACTAATTTTACATAGGTACTTTGTGGTTAGTTAAAAATATGCATTTCTCTACGGTAACTTTAGTGTTTTTATTTAACTGTGACCCAATAGCTGGTCGTATTATTCAGTAATGAGTTTTCCATTCAAAACCATCGCACTGATCGGGAAGCATAAGAATCCTGAAATTGCAATACCGCTCCTTAATCTGGCCGAATATCTCACCACTCACCACTATCACGTATTACTTGATCACTTGACAGCATCTCAGGTGAATTGTGCTGAATATCCGGCGCTAACCCTTGAGGAGATTGGACAGCAGGCTGATCTTGCTGTTGTCATGGGCGGAGACGGCACCATGCTTAATATCGCGCGCATGCTGGTAGCTTATGACGTTCCCCTGATTGGCGTTAATCAGGGGCGGCTGGGATTTCTGACCGATTTATCGATTGATACGATGCGGGAAACCCTGGATGAAATGCTGAAAGGGCATTACACAACTGAACATCGCATGTTGCTGACTGCCGGGGTGTTTCGTAAAGGAGAGGACATTTTCAACGCACTGGCATTCAATGATGTTGTGCTGTATCGCGGAATGAGCAGTGGCATGATTGAATGCGAAGTGAGAGTGAATAACGAATATGTGAATACGCTGCGTTCTGATGGCCTGATCGTGGCGACACCAACCGGATCAACGGCCTATGCGCTATCATCCGGTGGCCCCATTCTGCATCCTGGACTGGATTTGATCGCTCTGGTGCCGGTTTGTCCGCATACCTTAAGCAACCGGCCTATTGTGATAGGGCCGGATTCCAGCGTGGAAATTCGGATGCATGGTTCATCCAGTGTCCGTCTTCATTGCGACAGTCACTCTTTTTTCGATCTGGAGCAAACTGACACGATTATTGTCCGGCGCTTTCCAAAAACAGTCAGATTGCTCCATTCGGTCAATCATAGCTATTACCGCATGCTGCGCGAAAAACTGGGCTGGAGTGAGTTTCCCTGATGCTAAGGCACCTCAGCATCAGGGATTTTGTGATTGTTGATCAGATCGAACTGGATTTTATGCCGGGTTTTACTGTGCTGACGGGTGAAACGGGCGCCGGCAAATCTATCCTGATTGATGCACTTTCGCTGGCTTTGGGTGAACGCGGTGATTTGAGCCAAATACGGCATGGGTGTGAGCGTGCCGAGATTAATGCCGATTTCGATGTCAGTGCACAATCCGGACTCATCGACTGGTTACGTGATAATGACTTGCAGGGTGATTCCGATATCTGTCTGATACGGCGTATTATCGATACCAATAGCCGATCCCGGTGTTATATCAACGGCCATACAGCCACTCTGCAACAACTGCGCGCAGCTGGTGAATATCTTGTATCCATTCACAGCCAGCACGCCCACCAATCCTTGTTGCAGAAGGATGCCCAGCAAGATTTGCTGGATGCTTTCGCAGATTGTGGTGAATTGACGAGGGCCGTTAAAACGGCCTATCAGTCCTGGCAGGATTTATATCAGCAAAGGATATCGAAAGAGCAGCGTGCTGCAGAATCACAGGAAAAACGTGAGCAGCTCGAATGGCAAGTGCGTGAGCTGTCTGATTTGAATTTTACGCTGGAAGAATGGCAGAACTTACAGGCGGATCATAGCCGCCTATCACATATGGCAACGTTACTGGAAGCTGCTGAGACAGGATTGGATCGATTATCCGAAAACGAATTTGCTGCGATTACGCAGATAAATGCGGTCAATGGCCAGCTGCAAAATTTGTTGGATTATGACAATCAGTTAAAGTCAATCGTTGATTTGCTGGATTCAGCGCAGATCCAGTTACAGGAAGCGATTTATGAACTCAAGCATTACCGGCAGCATCTGGAGCTGGATCCTCAGACTTTGCAGGATATTGAGTACCGGGTAACAGCAGTTCATACACTTGCCAGAAAATATCATGTGACGCCGGAAGAATTAGCTTTCCTGCTGGAAACAAAAACGCATCAACTGGCAGAACTCGGATCAGAGACTGATCTGAGTCAGTTGGCGATAAAAGAAACCCTGGCGCAGGAGAATTGCCGGAAACTGGCGCAGGATCTGAGTACAGTGCGTCATAAGGCAAGCAAAACATTCGCACAGCAGGTGAGTGCATCGATGCAGATGCTGGCGCTTGCCGGAGGTAAATTTTCGATCCAGTTGACACCACTGGAGCATGGTAATGCAGCCGGGCTGGAGCAAATTGAATTTCAGGTTTCTGCCCACCAGGGCTTGCCACTGAGGCCTTTGGCAAAGGTGGCATCGGGTGGCGAATTATCAAGAATCAGTCTGGCTATTCAAGTCATTACCAGTAAAGTCGGTACGGTACCCACATTGATTTTTGATGAAGTGGATGTGGGAATTGGCGGGCGTGTTGCAGAAATTGTGGGTAAGCTACTGAAGAAGTTAGGTAAAGAGCGTCAGGTTCTTTGTATTACACACTTGCCACAGGTTGCTGCCATGGGCGATCAGCAATGGCAGGTGATCAAATCAGCAACCGCAACTGACAGCCAGCAGATCCTGAGCCGGATTACTGCGCTGGACGAGGGAGGGCGTGTTGAAGAGATTGCGCGCATGTTGGGAGGGATGACGATCACTGAAGCAACGCGTATCCATGCAATCGAGATGTTACAGACCGGTCAGAAATATTCCTGCGAGTAGTATTCCTTCAGCATTTTCTAATACTGTTTTGATAAGACCCGGATGTAATGCGCTCTGATCAAACAGATTCATATCGTACAAAACCGCCTTCAGCGACACTGACTAAATCGGTCTGACCCTGTAAAACAGAGCAATGCGACATTATGTCGCATTGCTATTTGTTGGGGGCAACCTGATAATTTCATCAGTGTTAAAGCGAACCAATTTGGTTTTATACACGAATTCCGCGCTTTAAGAGCGTATTGAGAAATTTGCAGGGAGGGTTTTACGATTAGACAAAATAAAGTGGATTTTAAAGTCTGTTTTATTTTGTCAAGGCATCGCGAGTAGTTTGGAAGTATTTAATAAAGCTGGCGCTGCTGAGAAATGAGTGAAGGGAGCAATCGTGTCGGCACCTGAAGCAGGTATTGCTGATTTTTGGATAGATTGTCTTCAATTAAGTAAATCTCTATAAGATGAAATAATGCAATGATAAAAAAATTCAACAATTATTCCAGCTATTTAATAGGAAGCAGTTTACTGGTTTTGATAGCACAAGGCGCATTTGCGCATACCCGGCTGGAAACATCGGCGATACCTGAAAATACACGGGTTACCAATAACATTGTCATTGGGCATGGCTGTGGCGATAAATCGATCATGGGTACCAGTGTGGTGTTTCCTGATGGCATTGATTCCACGATTACCGTGGATGGTCAGCCGCATACCGGTCCTTTGACTGATTATGTGCAAAACTGGACTAATGCGAACCAGAAAATCTATAGCCGGGCAGTATTTACGCATCAGGATGAGAAAACGGATAGTAATAGCAATGTGGTTGGTTTCTGGGCGGGTGGGGAATCTTTGCCGCATAATCTTATTGGATTTGTTCCATTCAGAACCAGTGCCGTGATCATTGAGCCGACATCTTGTGCCAAGAGCGTCAAATTTTATATTTCGATTGCGGATATTTGCGAGATCACGGATGTTGCCGGTTTCAATGAATTGACCGTGAATTTCTGGACGCATAATGCGCTGGGTACGGTTTATGACCGCGTCAGTGCAACTGATGATGGCCCGGCATCATTGCAGATTAATCGAACCAGTGCATTGCCAGAATCGTGTGGTGCCGGGGTTGCGGTCGAGGTTAAGCCTTCTGCAGCGCAAATAAGTCGTGATATGCCGATTAAGATTAACGGTAATCAGGTTTGGCCAAAGTGATTATCCGCTTGGTTTTCTGTTTGAGGAAATATTAATTAAGTTCTACCAGGCTCTCGTTCCTTCTTTCCCAGAACGAGAGCTTGACAAGAAATCAGATCAGAACTGATTTATGAACAGACGGTAATAACGATAAATTCAATGATGGAAACAACAATCATAAGGAATACAGGATCATGCAGCATACATTACTCAATCAAACCTTGACGGCTATTTTATTTGTAATCTTCCTGGGGTATACGCAATTCAGCAGAGCGGATGAAGGGGGAGCGGTGATGGATCCAACGGGTACTGTCAGAAATTTTACCGGTTTTGCGAAAATTACCTGTTTTGACGATGGTGGCGGACCAGCTGATTATCTGGAAGCCAATATTATTGATAAATCCGATCCAGTCGATGGTTTGCTGGTTAATTTGCAGCTGATCAAGGATCACCGGGCGGTCAGTATCAGCGATACGGTTTCAGGAGATGCCAGCGCAAGCCCGTATATCAGACTACAGGGCGGGAATGGGATTTATTTATTACTGGTGAACAAAACCGATGCAGGTGCAAGGCAGTTTGTCGTTACTTATCACTGTAAAACGGCAACAGGTATTCATACCGGGACAAGTATTGCTGTCGAACAATTTGAGTAATCCCTGATTCATCAGATGATTTACGTAAGAAATGAGGTATTAATGCAATGACTAACAAAATAAGAAGGGTATTTTTTATAACCCTGCTGCTGAGTCTGGTCGCAACGACAGCGATGGCAGAACATCTTGACGAGATTTCGGCCGCCTGTACACTAACTACATTGGATGGCGCACCGGCACATAATTTAAGGGAATTGAAAGGGAAAGTGATCTACATGGATTTCTGGGCATCCTGGTGTCCTCCCTGCGTAAAATCCTTTCCTTTTTTAAACGAACTCAATCATGACATGAAGGACAAAGGGTTGCAGGTAATTGGTATCAATCTGGATGAAAAGGTATCTGACGCTCAGGAATTTCTTGCAAACCATCCGGTGGATTTTTCTATTGTTGCCGATCCAAGCAAGCAATGCGCCAAGGGTTTTGAGGTGATGGCGATGCCGACATCCTATCTGATTGATCGGAAAGGGAATATACGCCACATCCATCGTGGATTCCGTACAGGTGAGACCGAAGAATTGCGTGCTCTAATCGCGCAACTCGTGATGGAGAATCCATAAAAGCCTGCGGTAATCGCCCTGACTGCCCGGAGATCATGAAAGAAATTCACTATGTGATGATTAAATCAATGCTTGTAGTCAGTATTGGTTTGACGGGTTGCGTCAACGTAGCGCCCTGGGAGCGGGGCAATCTTGCGAAACCTCAGATGGCATTGGATCCACACCCCCTGCAAAGCGAAATACAGTCACATAACTACAGCAGTCGCGAAGCGGCACCCAGCCATAAATCCTCCACGGGTGGTGGCGGTTGCGGGTGCTACTGAAGTTCGATTGAATTCATTCAAAGATAAAAGATAGTTCTTGTTAGCGTTTAAAGCTCGCCATGGAATTGTATGCCCAAACATCACGGTAGCTATCATTCCATCAGTGATCTGAAAGAGTCACCTATCAAGCCCAAGAAAACACTGCAAGCGTTCACCTCCGCTGCACTGGTATTACCCGGCCTGTTGTTGACTTCTGCGCATGCGGCCGATAAAGACCGCATTAATTTTCAATATAGTCGATATCAGGAAGGCGAACGCAATCTTTTTGGTGTTCCCAATAATCTAAAGCCGATCAGCGCAGATGTTTTGCATGGAAGCGGCAGTCTTTCCTTGACCGATCGCACCAAATTTTTTTATAGTTACACGCAGGATACCTGGTCTGGCGCAACACCGATTACGATCGCACCGCTGGCTGCGAATAGTAATAATCCTGTCCTGCGGGATAATCCATTCGGTGGCACCACCATAGTGGGTGCTTCTCCATTGATCAATAGAACAGTTCAATTGGACCATGACTTGAATCCTCTTCGGCAAGATCCAAGAACCGGTCAGATTACGGGTCAGGATAGCCGGTCGGTGATGGTGCTTTCTTCCGCATCTCCTGAAACGCGCAATCAAGGCAATTTTGGATTAAGCCGGGAATGGAACGAGGCAGCGGTGAATATGGGTGGAGGGTTCTCCACGGAGAGAGATTATAAATCCAGCTTTGGCAATATCGGCGGGCGGCTGGATTTTAATCAGAAACTGACCAGTCTGAAATTTGGTTCGGGTTATACGCACAGCGAGATTGGTGCGATTCTGGATCATGATGCCTCGCCGTATATTACTAAAACAGCATACGCCCGGCAGATTGAAAGAAAAGGCGGATCAGAAATTCTGCGGGGTGATCGACAGGATTGGACAGCAAATATCGGGTTGACGCAGATTTTAACTAAAAGCGCGCTGGTTGATGTCAGTGTTGGTTATACCCATAGCAACGGATTCATGGAAAATCCCTATAAGGTCATGTCGGTTATTTTCATCGATCCTGTTGCGTTGAATAATAATCTTGCCACGCCGATTTCCGGCGATATGCGTGCCTTGATTGAACAGCGTCCGAATATCCGTAACCAATTGGCTTTTAATACCAAGTACATTCAATATATTGCGCCATTTGATGCGGCATTGCATTTGAATTACAAGTTTACACTGGATGATTGGGGAGTTAATACCAATACCTTTGATGCCAACTGGGTACAACCGTTCGGTAATGAGTGGACGTTTACACCGCGTATTCGATACTACTCTCAGGATGCCGCCAGTTTTTATCAACCTTATTTATTTTCCCGGCAAACTGTTCAAATGAATAAATTCGATGCCGGGAAATTACCTGATAATTTTTCCAGTGACCATCGACTGGCTGGTTTTGGTGCCTTGAGCGGAGGAGCTACGCTCAACAGGAGATTATCCAAAGGGATAAATCTGGAAGCTGGTTTTGAATACTATACACGAGCCAGTGCGATGCAAATAGGTGGCGGTGGCGGCAATAGCTTTGCGGATTTTGACTATTATGTGGCCAGCGCAGCCTTGAGACTGGATATGGAAGGGGTGGGTACTTCGAGACCGGGTGCGGGTAATTCGTCGCATAATCAGCATTCAGTTGTCCACCATCAACACAAAATCCCGCCGGCAGGCATTATGTTTGGTCATATGCTCGATAAGCCGGGTGATTTCATGATGGGTTATCGGTTGATGCTGGGTCGAGCGGATGGGCATATGATGCATGGCTCACATAAAGCGAGTGACCCTGTGATTGTTGAGCAAGGCTGCAGCGATACGTTGCCGTGCCGGTTCACACCCACTTATATGAACATGAGAATGCATATGCTCGACATCATGTACGCTCCCACCAAATGGTGGAATGTCATGCTGATGCCCACATTCATGGATATGGATATGAATCTGCGCAGATTGGACAAGGCGCCGCCGCCTGTGCCGGGTGTGCATGAGCATCAGGGCATTGCCGGCCATGAGACTGGCGCTGTTGGCGATACGTATTTTTCATCACTCATTAAACTGATTAGTATTCCGGGTCATCGTGTTCACATGAATCTCGGATTCAGTGCGCCAACCGGAAAAGTGGATATCGAGTTGCGGCGTATGGCCAAGGTCGATGGGGGATTGATTCATTTTGGCATGCAATTGGGGAGCGGTACATGGGATTTTATGCCCAGTCTGACCTATACGGGTGAGAAAAACCGGTGGTCGTGGGGCGCACAAGTCAGTGGTGTCAAGCGCCTTGAAGAAAAAAATAAATCCGGTTACCGGCTAGGTGATCTGGCGCAGGCAACAACCTGGGGTGGATACGATTTGACACGCTGGTTAACTGCCTCGGTGCGGGGAGCATATACCTGGCAAGGTGCTGTACAGCGTGATTTCGACTCGTTTAATGCACGCATTGGTCCGATGGATTTTCCTGCCAATTACGGCGGACAATTCTGGGATATCGGTCTGGGAATGAGCGCCGTTATTCCTGGTGGACGGTTTGCGGGCAATCGCTTCGGTTTTGAATGGATACAGCCTGTCAGGAATGATTTTAATGGATACCAGCTTGACCGGAAGGGAATGCTCTCAGCAACCTGGAGTTATCGATTTTAGGTTCGTAATTATTATGTTTACGCCTGTAGAACACATCAAAATTGACATCGCTAAAGTATTATCAATATGATTTCAGGGCAATGGGTTCACCATGTGCCATTCAACTGTATGCTAGGAATGAAGAAGCAGGGAGACTGGCTGTACAAGCAGCGATTGACGATGTAAACCGACTGGAATCCATGTATTCTCGATACTGTGAAGATAGTTTCTTGTCAAAGATTAACCGTGTGGCGTCAGTTGGCGGAAAAATTTCTGTGGATGAAGAAACGGCTGGTTTATTGGATTATGCGGAAACCTGCTACCACCAGAGTGATGGATTATTTGATATTACTTCTGGAATTCTACGTCGCGCATGGAATTTCAAGTCAGGAAACATTCCGCCGGATGACATAATTCAGCAACTCATGACCCGGGTCGGATGGCATAAACTGGAATGGCATCGCCCGACATTGACATTCACTGTGCCGGGAATGGAAATTGATTTGGGTGGCGTGGTTAAAGAATATGCAGTGGACCGCGCTGCGGCTTTATGTCAGGAAATGGGCATACTGCATGGTATTGTTAATCTGGGTGGCGATATCAGGGTTATTGGCCCACATGATGATGGAAGTCCTTGGAAGATTGCTATTCGGCATCCGCGCAAGCCCGATGCCCTATTGCAAACACTGTTGCTCCATTCGGGTGCACTGGCCAGCAGTGGTGATTATGAACGATGTATCGTACTCAATGGTACTCGCTATGGGCATGTGCTCAACCCAAAAACCGGATGGCCGGTTAACCATATGGCAGCAGTCAGTGTGATCGGTGAGTTCTGTGTGGTCGCGGGCAGTGCTTCAACAATCGGCATGCTGAAGGAAGCACAAGGACCCGCATGGCTCAATGAGTTGGGTTTGCCGCATCTATGGGTTGATGTGCACGGGAACATAGGCGGGCCTCTTGCGGTCTGAATTCATACTGGCGATAATAGTGGGCAGTTAATGCTATTACGCATTTAAAGCTGACAATACCTGTTTCTTTAAGGTTTTAATAATTTTCATCTCATCAGTAGAGATTCCCTCGGGAGCTTCCTGCTGGTGGTCAAGATAGAAGAATCCAATCGACTTACCTTTTATTATCAATGGCAAGATTATAAAGCTCTTCGTGTCTGGAAATAATTCAAGGTACCAACTGGGCAACATACTTTGAATCTTCGTATCGGTAGAGTTCGATATGGATAGATCAATATTTCTTTTGATAGCCAAGCTGAATAAATCAGATGTTGAAATATCTGAGAAAATAAAATGTCGCTGGAGTGAATGACTGTTCCTGCCTAATGATTGGCGTGCCCGATATTTATTGGTTTTGATATCTCGCAGGCAGATGGCTGCAAAACTGAAACCTAAACTTTTATACAGTATCTCCAGAGCTAATAACATTAATTCATCAATTTTATATCGCTTGGTTGTAGTCATTTTGGTGACGTCGAGTATGCCGGTTAAGAGTTGATCCAGTGCATTGTATGGCTTTCCGCTGGCATGCCGCAGGGTGGCGGTCGGTAAATCATCAGCATCACTGGGCTTAAATATCAATCCATTCAACAGATCATCAGGCGAGCTGTCAGTGCTTTGTAAATCTGAATCTTCAGTATTGTTTTTTACTAAAACAAGCGATTGCAAATGTGCCTGATTGCCGAGTACACGAGCCTCTTCAGCCGCCTGGGTAATGAGTGTATCAAGCTGTGTCTTGTCTAAATTTAATGCAATGCAAAAACGATTAAGGATCAATTTATCCAATGAGTTATCTGCAGATTTGTCATAGTCAAATATTAATTGAGCGGAAGATTCACTGAATTCTGCAACCTGCTGCATCCATTCCTGGCGATTTCTGGGTGGTTTTAGTGCTCTGGCTGGCATCAACTTCATTGCATTGATAATGGAATCAGGAATCAGCCATTGGCGCATGGCAATTTCTGTAAGCGTGTCAAAGCTGCAGCCAAGTACCTGTATTGATGCTTGAGCCTGGGTATGCGTTCCCTGATTCGCTAATTCCATCGTTTCTCGATACAGCTTGTGATCAAAGGCAGCTAAAAGCAACCGCCCCATATTTCTAAACAGCGCTGCAATTGCAACCTCTTCAGCATTGGGGAAGAAGCTGCGTTTTGCTAACTGTCGGCCAATTAAACCTGCGGTCAGCGCAAGCATCAATTCCTGGCGAACACACTGCACATGTTTTCCAGGCATGCCATCAACTAGGATCATGGCTAAAGCACAAGCCTTGATCGTATCCAGGTCTAATAATTGGATGGCTCTGGTAATACTGGTCACGATCTGATTGGTTGAGCCACGAAATGTCACTGAATTGGCCAAGCGTATAATTTTCTGTGTGAGGGCCACATCGACCAGTATCAGATTTGCCAGTTGTTCTGTTGACTCGTCTTCAGATGAAGAAAGTTGTACTATCCGCGACATGGAACTTCCTAACGAAGGAAGATCCGGATTATTACAGATCATGTCGATAATTTGGCCTTTGACTGGCGTGACATCATCAGGTTTCAGGCATGAATTCATAGTAGTATTTTGGTCGACTAAAGCAATGTCTTTTCTAATCGGCAGAAATCAGTGAGGATTGATGATAATTTTATGCCTTTTTGCAGGTGTTGTTCAACGCTATGAAAATACGCGAAGAATATTTTTTATGATGTGATCAGTTCGTATAAAAGCTAGAGCGATTGATCGTTGAATAACATCGAATAACAGAACGAGTCTGTCTGAAATGTATATATAAATCTGACCGGAGCAGCTTCCGCAAGGAGGAAGTTATATTTCTTGTGTTCCTGACCCCTTTGTTCCTTTGTATCCGAGCGCCAACCTGTTCTTGATCACTCAACCGCCATCAAGAATTCGCAATTTTATGATGAATTTCAATTCCACCCTTTTTTTTTTAGTGTTATGCTCTTAATATGAATAAGTTGTTTTCTTATTCATTTTGAGACCATGTCTCTCTAGTTTAGAAGATCGAAGGTTGCAACATAATGATCTTTTAGTAGAAGATCTTTTTCTATGAAAGAGAAATTCATCCTAGACTAAGATTTTTTGGATATGGTTTGTAGCTGATGAAGTTTCAACGTGACATTAGATTTGTTGATAAATTTTTTATTTTAATAACAAAGGAGATTCTCATGAAATACACACTTTTAGCTGCTGTCCTGTTAGCTTTTACGAGTACAGTCGCGTTATCTGGATGTGGTGAGCCTAAGCCAGGCCAGAAACCCCCAAGCTTATATCAAGATGAATCAGGCGAAAGACAGGGTGCCCCTTCTGGTCAAAAATAATTAATACCCGGCAAACCCCCGGCTTTGCCGGGGGTTTGCCGAAGGCTTGACCATTGCAGCAATCGCCGTACCGTTCTCATCCCAATCACGAGATGAGGAGTCAAGATGGAGGAGTGCCAAAGTTTGAGCCATATGCGCTGGGATTGTAAATATCATGTGGTGTTTATACCCGAGCGGAGAAAGGAGTTGATATTTGGCAAGCTCAGAAAGCCTGCAGGAAAAGTGCAATAGTACTAGCGCGTTCAATTGGGAAGAAGAAAGAGCTTCATGGGAGAAAGCTTTTGGGCATATGGCTATCGTGTTTCGACTGTGAGTTTGGATGAAGAAATGGTCAGAGTGTATTAATACGCATAAATAATCAGAAAAACTCAAAAGATATTTCAAGCTACTCTGAGAAATCACTAAATTCGATTCTTTATTGGCAAATTTTGTATCCAGAAAGAGTTGCAGTCAAACCAGTACAATCAACGAATGTACTGGTATTGACGCTAAGAAGATTATTCTGAGGGTTATTTAGTGTTTATTTTTCTAGAATTTGTAACCCCGATGCAATGCAACGATACCAGCTGTTAAATTAAAATATTCCACACGTTCAAAACCGACCTGTTCCATCAGTTTTTTTAATTCATCCTGTGAAGGATGAACACGGATCGACTCAGCTAGATAGCGGTAACTTTCGGCATCATTGGCGATTATCTTTCCCATCGTTGGAAGTAATTTGAATGAATAGGTATCGTAGACGGGCTGAAGCGGTTTCCAGATTTTAGAGAACTCCAGAACGATAACAGATCCGCCAGGCTTTATGATACGCAGCATTTCCTTAAGGGCGATATCCTTATGGGTCATGTTTCTGAGGCCAAATGCAACGCTGACACAGTTAAAATAATTATCCGGAAAAGGCAGTTTCTCGGCATCGCATTGTG
>ERZ1292633.2287-Hain-H41-02um-R1-2287-length-19694-cov-7_pt1 | contig 19694 bp, 17 predicted proteins | sample MGYA00564406_ERZ1292633 | MGnify/ENA primary metagenome ERZ1292633 (study PRJEB36523, sample SAMEA6512639) | groundwater metagenome | collected 2019-01-08 | study: AquaDiva: Metagenomics assemblies of 32 groundwater samples
GCCTATATCTATGAAATGGCGCCGAGCCGGGAAAAATCAGTTGCTTTGCCTCCTTGTCACACAATGTTTCATTTCAATGTTTTGGGTAATCGACTAAATTTGCAGCTTTATCAACGGAGCGCCGACATTTTCTTAGGAGTGCCTTTCAACATTGCCTCTTATTCACTATTACTTCTCATGGTTTCTCAGATCGTCGGAATTCCTCCAGGTGACTTTGTCCATACTTTTGGCGATGTCCATACTTATTCTAATCATCAAGATCAAATAAAAGAACAGCTAAAAAGAAAGCCACGGCCATTTCCGAAAGTAAAATTAAATCCGGACGTGAAGAATATAGATGATTTTAAATATGAAGATATTGAGGTTGTTAATTATAATCCCTATCCGCCGATTAAAGGAGAGGTAACTGTTGTTGGCGGGTTTTAAATAAAGACAGTCTTATTTAAGACTGTCTTTAATAAGAGTGTCCTTATGATGATATGATGATAAACATAATCGCCGCAATCGGAAAAAACCGGGAGTTGGGAAAAGATAACAAGCTTCTGTGGCATATTCCTGAGGACTTCAAAAGGTTTAAGGATCTAACCTCGGGGCACGTCATCATCATGGGGAGAAAAACTTATGAGTCGTTACCGGAAAATTTCCGACCTTTGCCAAATAGAGTAAATATTGTTATCACTAGAGATAAAAAGTTTACCATCTCTTCACGATCGAAAAAAGATGGTAATTCTGAGGTAATAATTTGTAATTCCTTAGAGGAAGCAATAAAAGTTTCGGATTTCGAGATTAGTGCTTCGAATTTAAACAACGAAGTCTTTATAATTGGTGGTGCCAGTATTTACGAACAAGGAATAAAACATGCAGACAAACTTTATCTAACTTTGATTGACAAAGATTATCCTGACGCTGACGCTTTTTTTCCGGAATATGGGGAGTTTGGGAAAGAAGTAGTAGTTGGAGAAGGAGTGGAAGAAGATTTGAGATACAAGTTTGTGGAGCTGATTAAATAGTTTTTTTAACTGTTTAAGTTTTAACCTTTAACTGTTTAATTTATGTGTTATTATTTTATTAACCATGGAAAATTTTACTCCGATTGCTACTCTTAAAAAGAAAAAAAAGATTAATAAACTTCTAATTATTGGGAACCTATTTTTAGTCATCATTATGGCCATTGGAGGCTATTTTTACTACAACAATGTTTTGCTGACGAAAGAACAAAAGGCAGAAGTCCCTTCTGGAATTCCTGAACCCTGGCCCACGAATAACAAATGTCCCGATGGTAGTGAACCTTCAGCTAGAAATCAAACTGAGGGATGTCCAGGTGGAGGATATCTTATAGAAAATATTTGTGGAACAGGTGAAAATAAAAAATGGTATACCGTTAGTACAGCAAATTGTGGACCTGCAACATATACTGGTGCGTTTGGTTGTCCGGCCGGGACGAATATTAGCTGCGGCCCATATACTGACGCAGGAGCAATGCTTGATGTAGGCGGTCCTGGAAGCGGAACAATAGGAGGAACAAGCGGAATAGGAACATGTAACACATATGCGCCTATTCTTTGGGCAGGTCCAGGCGGCAACTGTCAGATAAACTGTCTTTGCTGTCCAACAGGAACCAGATATAGTTGTACGACTTCGTCCAATACTTATGAATATGCTACAGTGAGCAACAGACAATATATTTGCAAAGATAACAACCATGCGGATAAATATATTAGCAGTAGACCAAACCCAGCCTACAATCCTTCATTACCTCCAGAAGATCAGACTGGAGTGTGTTTTGAAGATGGGTTAAATAATCAAGGACAACCTAAGTGGAAATGTTTAAAGACACTGACTACTTGTGCTCCAAGCGTTTGTTCCTGCGGGACAGAAATAGCTGTCTCGCCAACGCCAATACCGACTGCAACTGATGTCCCAGTTCTAACCAATACACCAATTCCAACCAATACTCCAACTTCAACGCCAACTAACACTCCAACTGCGACGCCAATTATTTCTAATACACCAACGGTTACTCCATTAATTTCCAACACGCCGACCGTGACACCTTTGATATCAAATACCCCAACGGTAACGCCGCTTGTCTCAAACACCCCTGGGCCATCGGCGACACCAATTCCGGTTCTTTGCGGAACTAAAAGCTGTGATAATGCCACAAATCCTTGTAGAAGCGGATATAACTGTGTCCAAGCCAATGACGGATCAAACTACTGCACGAGTCCCGACTTTACCGATGCCTGTAAAGCCAACCCATCATACAATGCTTGTTGTATAGCACCGGGACAACCAACCGCTACCCCAACCGAAATTATTTTGGCTAAAGTTTCCACTTCTCCAACAACGGTTGTGAAATTATTGCAAACAGGTATGATACAATCATTTATGTATTTCATTCCGGCAATTATTATGTTAGTCGGATTAATATTATAATTTTTTAATAAATTTATGGCTAAAACAACAGATTCGAAGGCTGATTTCGGAGGAGCTCTTGGTAAGTTAGAAGTTACACTGGAAGAATATTTGGTAAAAAAAGCACCGTTTCAACTTCCAGAAAATGTCAAAGAGATCATCGTCAAGTTTGCGCCATATTTGGCAATTTTAGGGGTAGTTATGGGTATTCCAGGAGTTTTGGCTCTACTTGGTGCTGGAACAATTCTAGCTCCTCTTGGATTTGTTGGAGGAATGATGGCTGGACGACCATTTTTAGGAGTAGGATTCATTGTTAACGTTTTATTTCTAGGAGTCATGGTCTTACTTGAAGCATTAGCCATTCCAGGATTATTTTCGAGGTCCAAAAAAGCTTGGACTTTTCTATATTGGAGCGCACTAGTTGGTGTTGTCCAAAATATTGTCAGCTTTAATATTGGAGGGTTAGTCATTGGAGGTCTAATCTCAATGTATTTCCTTTTCCAGGTAAAAGAATATTATAAATAAAAACGGGGACTCCCAAGTCGAAAAAAATTAAGCGTCGCGCTTTTCTTTTACACCTTTATTATATTGTCATCTCCGCGGAGGCGGGGATCCAGACCCATATTAGAATGAATTTGGATGACTATAATTATTTTTTACCGGAAAAAAATATTGCCTTAGAGCCAGTTGTTCCCCGCGACTCCTCAAAACTATTTGTCTATGATACGACCGTGGATAAGATAATATTTGATTATTTTTATAATATCGATAAATACCTTCTAAAAGATTCCTTTATGGTTATGAACAATACTAAAGTACTTCCGGCGAGAGTAGTAATGAAAAAAGAAAATGGCGGCAAGGTTGTTATTTTATTTTTAGTTAATGAAATTATTAATAATATTTTATCGGTGATTGTTGACAGAAAAATTTCTGTTGGAGAAAAAATTTATTTTGACACTTCGACTTCGCTCAGTGTAAATTTTCTTGAAGTTGTTGGACAAAATAAAAATATTTTTAAAGTTAAATTTAATTTTTCTAAGCAAAAACTTTTCTCTCTTTTAGAAAAGTACGGAACCATGCCAATCCCCCCTTATTTGAAAAAATCTCCGTTGAATAGGGATGAACTGCTAGAAAAATATCAGACGATCTTTGCAAAAACTGATGGATCAGCGGCCGCACCGACCGCCTCTTTACATTTTACGGATTCGGTTTTTGACAAGCTAGATAAAAAAGGGATTGAGCGACTTTTTGTCACCCTTCATGTTGGAATGGGAACATTTGCACCAATTACCGATGAAAATATTAAACAAAAAAAACTTCATAATGAGTACTATGAAGTTGATTCACGAATGCTTCAATCTATCAATAAATTAAAACAAGAGGGGAAAAAACTGGTGGCAGTGGGGACGACGGTTGTTCGAACATTGGAGTCGGCAGCGGTCGCAAATTTTATCACACGAGAGTCTCACCACTTCGTGGTCCCCTCGAAAGTGAAAAATTTTCTTGATAAAACGGACCTTTTTATCTTTCCTCCCTACGATTTCAAGTTGGTTGATATTATGATCACCAACTTTCATCTGCCAAAGTCATCTCTGATGATGTTGGTTGAAGCATTTTTACAGTATCGAGGTGCAAAAAGAGATCTCGTCGAGCTGTATAATATTGCTATTAAAAATGACTTTCGTTTTTATTCGTTTGGGGACGTAATGTTAATTTTATGAATAATTTTTTTAGAGTAAATCATAATTCCTCCAAGTCCAAAGCCCGATTGGGGGAGATTAAAACAGATCACGGAGTGATTAAGACACCGGCATTTCTTGCGGCGGCGACGAAAGGAACGATAAAAACTCTTTCACCACAACAGGTAAAAGAAATAGGTATCCAGGGCGCCTGTGTAAACACTTATCATTTAGTAACTCATCCGGGAGCGGACGTAATAGAAAAGGCGGGGGGAATTCAAAAATATTCAAATCTCAATATATTTACAATGAGTGACTCGGGAGGATTTCAGGTGTTTTCTTTGGCGAGAGCAGGGAAAACTCGAGGTGAAGAAGAACCATTTGTTATAAAAATTTCTGACGACGGAGTGAAATTTCGCTCGACTTTTGATGGGACAATAATTGAGTTTACGCCGGAGAAATCAATGGAGTTTCAAAGAAAGATTGGAGCGGATATCAATATGGCGTTTGATGAATGCACTTATTATCCGGCGACCCATGAGTATGCGGAAAAAGCCATGAAGAGGACGCATGAATGGCTAGATCGCTGCATCAAATATAAAAAAAATTTACAATTTACAATTCCCAATTTACAATCAAAAACCAATGATCCAATGATCAATGAAAATTTGAACATTGAAAATTCATTGAAAAATGAAAATTGTAAATTGAAAATTAATCAATATCTATATGGTGTTATCCAAGGTGGAACTTACGAAGACTTGCGGAAAAAATCAGCTGAGTTTGTGATTTCGCAGGACACCCCCGGAGTGGCAATCGGGGGAGTGTCGGTTGGGGAAACAAAGGCGGAAATGCGGGAACAGGTTAGATGGGTTTCAGATTATCTGCCAAAAAACCGGCCGGTACACTTGCTTGGGGTGGGGCAGATAGACGATATAATTGATTTAGTAAAATATGGGGTTGATACTTTTGATTGTGTGGAACCAACGAGATTGGCGAGGATGGGAATCTTGTATAAAATTTTCAATTTTCAATTTTCAATTTTCAATAAAAATGAAAAATTCAAAATGAAAAATAAAAAATCTGGTGAAATTGATATAAACAAATCTATCTATAAAAACGATTTCAATCCAATTGTGAAAAATTGTCAATGTTATACTTGTCTCAATTTCACCAGGTCTTATCTTCATCATTTATTTAAACAGCGTGAAATCCTCGGCTACACACTCGCAACGTGCCATAATTTGTGGGTGATGGAGAAATTGTTTGAGGGGATAAGGGAAATGATCAGTAAGGATCTAATCTAGAACATTTTATAGGCCTTGTTAAACGTCTCAAAATCTACTTCATTTTTTCCTTCCAATTGAACTTTATTAATAATTAATTTTCCATTTGTAAATTCTAAACCCGTAATTTTTAATCTTTTTTGGATGGCCTGCCCTCCGGAGCCTTGGCGAAGGAGGGTCCATATTCCCGGCCATGGCGAAAGTCCGCGAAACAAATTAAATAATTCTTCAGAATTTTTTGATATTTGATCTTTGAGTTTTGATATTTCTATAAAGCCATCCTGTTTTGATAATTTTTTTGTGTAAGTTGCCTCGTTATGATTTTGTTCTTTTGTTTTTAACTCGTTAACCCGTGAACCCGTTAACTGGACAACTGTTTTCTTAAACATTTCAAATCCCAAATCTGCTAATTTCTTTTCCAAATTTGGTCTTCTATCATTATTTTCTATTGTTAAACTTTCTTGAGCAATAATTGGTCCGTGGTCTATCTCTTCATCCATTTTTATTATGGTTACTCCGGTGGTTTTGTCACCGTTTATTAGTGGAGTGGCGATCGGGGAGGGGCCGCGGTATTTGGGGAGCAAAGACGGATGAATGTTCCAAAAGCCATACTTGGGAATGTTTAGTAATTCTTTAGGAATAAGATCTCCGTAAGCGTAAACGAGGGCAAGATCTATACCATTTAAAAAGCTTGATACCGCATTTTTCACTCCGGTGGGAACCCTCCCCTTTTCGGGGACTCCCAAGTCGTTCAAAATGGGTATCTGCGCTTTTTTTGCGACCTCATTTACAGGAGTGGGAGTCAGAATCTGTTTGCGACCGACTTTTTGATCCGGTTGGGTGACGATTAATTTAACTTCGATGTATCGATACATTGAAGGATCTGTGATTAGCTTTTCCAAAAAATTGGCGGCAAAATCGGGCGAGCCGAAAAAAGCTAAAGAGATTTTTTTCATATTTATTTAACCTATATTATACCAATTGACAAATAGATCAAAAGAAGCTAGCCTTAAAGGATGAGGAAACTTCTTATATTTTTTGGATTTATAACTGGAATTTTTTTATTTTTTTCGAGCATAAAATATTATGTAAGGGCCCAGAGCGCTGGGACTGATCCTAATTTGTTACCAAATATTACAAAATCCTGTATTACGGTAAGCGGAGAGGCTATCTCAGGTCAAGGAGCTCGTTTTGAAGAAGACGGTAAATATGATGTAACTTTATCCGGAGAATGTTTAAGCAGCACCCCATGTGATATTTTGTCTTGTTATGCACCAAAGATCGGGCAAGGTAACGATGCCGTCGCTGATCCTGACCCGACTCATGCCGTCTGCTCAACTCGAGTGACCGGATTAACTCAAGAGCAAGTTGCCGCACTGGATAATAAATATCTTCAAAATGGTGGAGCTAATATGGCTGACCCGAAGATTTCAACGGTTGAATTAAAATCAAGAGCAACCACTTTGCCTCCGGGGCCGTTTAGTGTTCCCGCCATAATAACCGCTTATCCTGGAGGTTTATTCGGGGAAAATGATGGAGAGGATGAGGGGAACGAAAGGGCGAGAGATTTCAGAAGAAGAGGTTTGCACTCTTATAGCAATTTTTTTGCCATGGGAGATGGCGAGGTGACGGAACTTGGAACGGGCGGTGATGGCGAAGTTGACCCCACTTCGGTTATGGGAGATGAAAGAAGCCAACAATTAGGGCAGGGAAGTTTTGACGCAGTTACTCCGACCACAACAACAATTATTACCGAAGGGGCTGACAAATCATGCGCTTTAATTTATTGGGATCCGTACGGGATAGTATTTGATTCTGATAGCCTGGAACCTTTGAATTCGGCCATGGCAATAGTAACCTTATTGGACGAAGGCGGCAAGCAGATTAAATCAACGGTTTCTACGCGGGTTGCGATTGATATATTGGGAAAATATAATATTTATGTAGAAAAAGATGGCAAATATAAGCTGGATGTTTCCTCAACAACGCATAATTTTGTCAGCAATAAACCAATCGCTGCCTATATAAATCTTTACGAGTCAATATTTTTGCCCGGTGATCCGGCTTTTGAAGAAAAAAGTACTGAGCCAAAAAGAGTTGATTTACCACTAAAATCTAAAGGAATTCCCTATACTAGAAAAGTTGCTGAATATTACAAAAGCCAAACGGAAGTGTTGTTTGGTGGAAAAGTCTATGAATCGGTTGAAATTAGAGTCACTCATCCCTTAAGTAAAATTAGAGTGCTGACCGATGGCCGCGAAATTACCTCGCAAATGAATGGGTTGAAGTTTGACAATATAACCGATAAAAATGGCGTTTGGACGGGTATGATCCGCCGGGATTTAATTTCCAATAAGGGTTTAACAATAGAAGTAACAAAAAATAACAATTATTTTACTTATCAAAGTTCCGGCAGTAACGAAAAATTAATAATACATTTTGATCCGATCCTAACTTATGTTGAGGGCTATGCTTACAATGGTAAAAATCAGATAATTCCGGGAGCAAAGGTAGAGGTAAAACTAAAAATGAATGATAAAACTTTATACCAGACAACAGCTGATAGCAACGGCTTTTTTAATATTTCACCAAAAAATTTATCTCTTTTTGAATACTATTTTCGATTTACCGATCCGGTGACGAAGAGTACCGTAGCCCAAACAACAGCTGGTTTTGTAAAAAACAACCAAGAATATCTTGAATCAGAAAAGATTGATTTAATCAATGTCACAAAAAATAACAAACCAATCATCAGTCAAAAAAACAATAATTTAAGTAATTCAGGCCTTTTTGACAATCAGCCGGTAAATTCTTTGAAAAAAGGAATTGATACAGTTGCCACTAAAAACAACACTTCGCCAATAAACGTCACCATTATCATCATGTTGATGATATTATTGCTTTTAGTCAGCGTTACGGTTGGATTAATTTTTTATATTAAAAAGAATCGTTGAGGAAGTGGCGTCTTCTTTTACTTCAAGTCCAGCCGGATATGTAAGTTTTAGTCCCCATTTTTTACTTTTATAGTCAATATATTTAACAGGAGTAGGACTGGGAATAGGCTTAGTTGGCGTAATTTTTAAAAGATAATCAACGATTTTATTATTTTTTTCGATCCTTTGTCCGTAGCGGACACCGAGAATAAAGGTCAGAATTATTATCAAAACGATAATAAAAATATATGATTTCAACTTCATAAAATAATTATACTCCTTGACAAAACGAATAAGCGTTGTATACTTGAATCAGATCCTCCAAACAGGGATTTGAAATAAATCTTTTTCTTTACGCAATTCAAATCAAGGGAATTGAGGTCGCAAAGCGACCTTGAGAAAAATGATTTTCTTGATGAATGTTTTCATCAGGAGGCATTTAACCCTTAACTTTCTTGAGGGAAAAAGACCAAAACAACCCTTTTTACGGAGGATCTCTGGTTACCACTTTCATCTATGGCAGTATTAAAACCTATTGTTGATCAACCCTTGGATATGTCAAAACTAATCGAGGGAGTTGAATCAAAACCGATCATTGTAGCTCCTAAACCTAATTTGCCGGTTCAAAGGTATGACCTTCCGGTTGAAGAAAGACTAAAGGAAGACTTAAAAATTAGCTATAAAGCTAAAGGAATTTTAGATATTACTTTTGGTGGCTACGGATTTTTAAGACAAAACTATGTCTTGAGTCCAGATCAGGACATCTATGTTTCTACCTCTCAAATTCGCAGATTTTGGCTAAGACGGGGAGATGAAGTAGAGGGTTTGGCCCGTCCGCCTAAGGCCGGAGAAAGATTTCACTCGTTGCTTCTAATCAAGAAAATAAATGGTATTGAGATGACCGAAGAACAAAGTGCCAAGAGAAAAGATTTTGAAAAATTAACCGCCCTTCATCCAAGTAAACAGATGAAGATGGAGACAACAAAAGACGTCTTATCTACAAGAATTATTGATTTAATCGCCCCGGTAGGCTTCGGACAGCGAGCTTTAATTGTCTCCCAACCAAAAGCCGGTAAAACGACTTTCTTGAAAGAAATTGCTGAGGCAATCGGTACAAACTATCCAAAAGCGTATTTAATGGCAATTTTAATCGGAGAGCGACCGGAAGAAGTCAATGAGATTAAAAGATTTATTAAAGGAGAAGTAGCTGCTTCAAACTTTGACGAGTCTCCTCGCCAACAGATAAAAGTGGCCAATTTAGCTTTAGACAGGGCGCGAAGATTGGTTGAAGTCGGTTATGATGTCATTATCTTATTGGATTCAGTCACCAGATTAGCCAGAGCCTTAAATTTATCAGTCACCAATAGTGGTCGAAGTTTATCCGGTGGTTTTGATCCATCGGCATTGTATCCTGCAAAAAAATTTTTAGGAGCAGCCCGCAACTGTGAAGAGGGTGGAAGTTTGACGATTGTAGGGACAGCTTTGATCGGAACCGAATCCCGAATGGACGATCTGATCTATGAAGAGCTAAAGGGAACCGGCAACATGGAGATTCATCTAGACCGCAAATTTGCCGACCGCAGAATTTTTCCGGCTATTGATGCTGAAAAGTCCGGTACCCGCCATGAAGAGCTTTTGTTTGATAAAGAAACTATGAATAAGGTTAATACTTTGAGACGAATGCTTAATTTACTAAACGGCGAAGAAAGATTAATGGCCTTAACTGAAAAACTTGGTAAAACTAAGAACAATCAGGAATTTTTAGACTCCTTAAGCCGCGGTGCGTGAATGATCTGCTGATAGACTACTTTGATATACTAATTATAGTTACTATAAGATGCATTTTTTTTAAGATTTTAATTGCTTTTGTGTCATCCCCTTGAAGAAGGGGATCCAGACGATAATCACGTCTCTACTTTTGGATTCCCGCCTCCGCGGGAATGACATGGTGTTTTAAATTTATCATTTGACATTCTAATCTCACATACTCTATACTGGTATCCAGTATGGAGGATACAAAAAAGAGAGTAAATAGGATAATTGGCCAACTTCGAGGAATAGAAAAGATGTTGGGCAATAAAAGGGAATGTTCCGATGTTCTTCAACAAATATCGGCCGTTAAAAAAGCTATTGACGGACTATCAAAAGAAATAGTAATATCTAATATCTGTAAATTAATACCAAACGAAGATAGCGCAAAGATTGAGAGAATGGTGGAACGTGCTATAAATTTATAAAAATTATAACGATTATAAATATTATAAAGATTATAATGCTTGAGAATGTAATCATAATCGGTGGTGGGCCGGCAGGACTGTCTGCGGCTATTTATTTAGCTCGGGCCAATCTTAGTCCTTTGGTTTTTGCCGGATCTCCTCCCGGTGGTCAACTAACCCTTACTTCAGAAGTAGAAAACTACCCCGGCTTTGAATCAATCCTAGGGAGCGAACTGATTGAAAAAATGAGAAATCAAGCCAAGAAATTTGGGACAAGGATTGTGGATGAAAATGTGTTAAAAATACATTTTGGGAATGGTAGAGACGTGATTAATCACGTCTCTACAAATAATTTGAAATATCAATCCAAATCCATAATCATCGCCACTGGGGCAAAGGCTTTATGGTTGAATCTTCCCTCAGAAACACGCTTGCGGGGTAAAGGAGTGTCAGCATGCGCTACTTGTGACGGGTTTTTCTTTCGTGAAAAGACGGTCGCGGTCATTGGTGGAGGAGATACGGCTTTAGAAGAGGCTTTGACCTTGACAAAGTTCGCCAAAAAAGTATATATTATTCACCGACGGGATTTTTTTAGAGCATCAAAGATAATGCAAGAACGTGTAAAAGAAAATAAAAAGGTAGAGATCATCTGGAATAGTATGGTTGAAGAAATATTAGGAGATAAAAAAGTTGAAGGGGTCAGACTAAAAAAAATTGTTCCATTGCTTCATGGTTCCATTGTTGAAAACAAAAAAACAATGAAACAATTGAACAATGAAACAATCGTTGTTGACGGCGTATTCGTCGCTATCGGCCACAAACCAGATACAGATCTATTTAAAGGCCACGTAGAAATGGATGAAAAAGGATATATAAAAATTTTAGAAAGGAGATCGACATCAGTCAAGGGAGTTTTTGTTGCTGGTGATTGTGCGGATAAATATTATAGACAGGCGATTACATCGGCCGGGACGGGAGTTGAGGCGGCGCTTGAAGTTGAGAAGTATTTGGAAAATTTAGAAGCTTGGTAAGCATTTTTTGACGAAAAACTTAAAAATCGCAAAAAATACTTCCCTTCGCTTTATTAATTTTGGTTATAACAATTATAAGTTTTATAAAAATTATAAACGTATGGACTCACAAGGAATAAAGATGCTTGAATCGGCACAGGCACTGATCACTAAAACCGCCGAAAAAATGCAGTTAGATCACGAGATGATTAAACGTCTCATCGAGCCAGAATTCGCTCATGAATTCACGTTAACTATTACCATGGACAATGGTAATAAAAAAGTTTTTAAAGGTTGGAGGATTCAACATAATAGTGCCCTTGGACCTTACAAAGGTGGGATTCGTTTCCACCCCGATACTGTTCGGGAAGAAGTTCAGGCTTTGGGGACTTTAATGTCAATTAAATGTGCTGTTGCCGGTCTTCCATATGGTGGAGGAAAGGGTGGAATTGTGGTTGACCCAAAAAAACTATCGAAAGCAGAATTGGAAAGATTGTCACGGGCTTTTGCCAATAGAATTGCCCACGTCATTGGAGAAGATGTCGATGTTCCGGCTCCTGACGTTAATACAACTCCAGAAATAATGGGTTGGATGCTTGACGAATACCAAAAAATAATAGGGCGCAAAAGTCCGTCTACATTTACTGGAAAACCAGTATCGATGGGTGGAAGCTTGGGTCGAACTGAAGCCACCGGACGAGGCGGATTATTTGTCCTCTTGTCTTTATTGGCTAAGTTAAAGAAAAAAGCCAAAGGGATAACAGTTGCCGTCCAAGGTTTTGGTAACGTCGGATATTATTTTGCCAAACTCGCAACCGAAGTCGGTTTTAAAGTTGTGGCGATTTCTGATTCCAGATCAGGAGTCTATGATAAAGACGGAATTGATCTAGACCGTGCTTTAAAAAATAAAAAGGAAAAAGGGACAGTTTCCTACGGCAAAACTATTACGAACGAAGAATTATTGGAATTAGATGTTGATGTCTTGGTGCCAGCCGCCCTAGAGAACATGGTAAATGATAAAAATATGGCCAAAATTAAGGCCGGGATCATCGTTGAAATGGCCAATGGACCATTGACGGCTGATGCTTATGAATATCTAGCTAAAAAGGGTAAAATCATCGTTCCTGACGTCTTGGCCAATTCCGGAGGAGTGACCGTTTCATACCTTGAATGGGTCCAGGGAAAAGCCGGTTACTTTTGGTCAGAAAAAGAAGTTAATGACAAGTTAAAAATCATGATGGAAAAAGCGTTTGAGGCAATCTGGAAAAAATCAGTTGAGAAAAAGATGCCTTTGAAGCAAGCAGCTTTTGAAGTAGCTCTTGAGAGAATAACTAGCGCAATGGTTTAAAAGCTCGATACCGAAATTTTTTATCGGAAAACAACAAACCGAAAAAAATTTGATATCTTCGCCTGTCTTGTCATCCCCGTGAAGACGGGGATCCAGACTATAATCATATTTTTAAAATGAATATTTAGCTTGGATTCCCGCCTACGCGGGAATGATATGTTTTTACGTGGTATAATAGAAGCCTATTTTACGCGTATTGAGCGTAGTCGAAATATGAATGAAATAGGCGAGTTTATTATTTTTTTAAAAAACTACTTTTTATCCCGACTAATTAGCGCAGGGCAGATTTTTGAGGGTATTAAAGATATAATTGTTGCCTTTTTAATCGTTAAGAGAGGGAAATATTCTTCATCCTTTTTAAATACTTCCTTTTTGATGATAGTGGCCGCCGCCATTGTTGGCGGTCCAATTATTGCCGAAAATACCCCTTTTTTGCAGTCATTAAACAATCAAAATAATTATCAAGCCTTAGTAGTTTCTTATAATCCTTACGGTGGTAGTTTGGGAACGGTTTATTCGGTTAAACCGGAAATTGTAAGTTATCGAGTGGTGGCGGGAGATAGCTTGGCCTCGATTGCAAAAAGATTTAATCTGGCCACCAATAGTATTAAGTGGTCAAATAATTTAAAAAGTGATCTAATTAAACCCGGTCAAGTTCTATCAATTCCTCCTTTTGACGGTATTATCCACAAAGTAGAGTCGGGAGAAACAGTCTATTCAATTGCAAAAAAATATAAAGTAACAGCTCAAAATATAGTGAACTTTCCCTTAAATGATTTTGTTGATATTGATACTTTCTCACTTAATTCAGGTCAGACTCTTTTTGTTCCGGGGGGAGTAATCGAAAACAAGCCCATCATTCAGACCCAGTTTATTGCTCAAATTCAGGCTGGCGTTCGTGGTTCATCGAATTTTATCTGGCCGACCTCTGGTGGAATTACCCAATACCCAGTTGTTTATCATATGGCTTTGGACATCGCCAATCCTTCCTCGCCTCCAGTTCTGGCGGCTGATTCAGGTACGGTTGTTTACGCTGGCTGTCTTAACTGGGGATATGGGTGTAATGTAATCATTGACCATGGTAACGGATACCAGTCACTTTATGCTCATCTATCTTCATATTCAGTTGAAGCGGGTAATTCAGTCGGCCAAGGGTCGCAAATCGGGGTTATGGGTTCAACTGGAAGATCGACGGGGATGCATTTGCATTTTGAAATCCGATCAGGTGGGGTTTTGCTAAATCCACTAAGCTTTTTGAAATAGACGGTAGACGATAGATAATAGAGGATAGGTGTAGAAAAATAGATGATAGAAAGTAGAAAAAAATCATCAATAATTTTAATTATCTATCTTCTATTTTCAATCTTCTACCACTATCTTCTATACTCTATTTTCTACTATCCATATTTTATTTCGCTTCCGGAGATGCTTCTTTAGGTAGTTCTAACTTCGGACTAATCTCGGTAGTTGGAGGTGTAGGCAAATTTAAATCCGACTGGGTGCTTTCTTCCGATTTATTTACTGGTGTTTCTTCTTTAGGAAGCATTTTTTTAAACTCTTCAAGCTCTTTTACCACTTTTTCATAATCGGCCTTATTTGTTTTTTGATTAAGAAGTTTTAAAGTATTTTGCATAGCGTTGACGGCCTGAGGATAGTTTTTTACCTGAAAGTTGGCCCAAGCATAATTATAGTTGGCATTTGGCCAATCAGGTTTGATAGAAACCGCCTGTTCAAAAAATCTTAAGGCATCGTCATATTTTTTTTGGGAATAATAAACCCCGCCTAAGCCGACTCGATAAGCTGGATTTTGAGGATCGGCGAATATTGCTCGTTGATAAGCAGAAATTGTCCAGACATCGGCTTCTTGAGCGACGTTAATGATATTTGAATAAATAACCGCTAAATTTTCCCAGTTGCCAGCTCTTTGTGGATTCAAAGTGACAACCGCTTTGCCTTCGGCAATCCCGGCTTGAATTGCCTGAGTAATTGTTTGACGGTCCTGTTCGGTGAGTTTGGTAGAGACGCCCAAATTGGGCGTCTTTACCTTATTGGCAATGTTATTAGCAATCACAAGATTGGTTTGAGCAAAACTACTTCGGAATCTTTCGATATAAGGGTTTAGGACAATTGCCTGTCTTTGATTATCATAGACCTGCTTTAGATTATTTTTGGCAATTCCTTCTATAGATTTTTTAAAGTAATATTCAGCGGCATATGAACGACCAAGAAAGTATCCGGAAGCGCCGATTAAAACAAAAGAAATAATTGTCATGCCAAAATAAAGGGGAAGCATGTCAGTTAGATCAATTGTAGAGACGCCCAATTTGGGCGTCTGTACATCGGTTGTAGGGGTTTGATTTATCAAACCCAATGTCACGAAAAATAAAAACCAAACGATCAGGGAAGGAGGAAAAATTAATAAACAAATAATTAAATAAATAAATACAGAAATATTTAATGTTTTGTCATTCCCGTGAAAACGGGAATCCATGCGTTCCTGGATCCCCTCCTTCGAGGGGATGACACGCAACACATTAAAAACCAACAATCCAAATGCCAATAATCCAAAAATCCCGGTTTCGGTGAGAATTTGCAAAATCGCCGAATGAGAAACATTAAAAGAATTGATCTGCCATAGAGGGGATTGGTTATAGGCAAAATCCTTAACGCGAGTGAAAATAGCCGAGAAATTATCAGGGCCGATGCCGATTATTGCCGATGCCGGATTTTTTAAAATTTCAAGAGCAGCAAACCAGGACAGGCGGAATGGCGGCATAATTGTAGAGACGCCCAAATTGGGCGTCTGTACTACCCTAATCATTGAATAGACGGTGAGAAAAAGGGCAAGTAATATTAAGGACACAGATCCCACAGATGTAATCACAGATTTCACAGACGTTTCTGTGCTTTCTGTGTGCTTTTTTATTAATATGTGTGCAATTTGTGCTATTACAAAAAATCCCAATAAAATTGCCAAATCCAATTGCGAACCAATAGGGGTAAAGGTAGGATTTTTTAGAAAAGCGAAATTTTGCGGAAGAGCAATGTTTTTGAATGGTTGAAAATAAAAGACAATTGTAATGATAGACAAGATGATAGATGACACCTTCATTATATAAGGTCCGACCTTAAATGGACTCGCTGACAAGGACGGACCTTTCTGACGTGACAGATAAAAATATAAAATCGCCAGAAAAATCATCATCACCAGTCCAAAATTTGGATTAAGCAAGGCATGGATTTTATTAGGTGATGAAAATAAGGTAGATAAAGTAATAGCTGTTAAAAAAAGTAGGATCAGACTATCAAAAGGGTTTTTTTGCCAAGAGATTTTTTTTGATATTAAAATCCGAATCGTAGAAATTAAGAGAAGCAATAAAACTCCAAAGCCCAACAAATATAATTTATTGGTGACAAAATATTCTTGGGTGAAAGTAAGAAAGAAAAAAGGGAAGATAAAAACAATAAATTTTTCCATAATTATGGCTTGACTGATGGTGAAGCAGAGGCTGCAGGCTCAACTCGTAATGCCGTTAGCGTCTGTGTTTCCGTAACATCTTCCGTAGTATACACGGTTATTTGCATATCTACTTTCAAATCAGACAGGGCAAGTTTTTCTGATTTTGGAGCAACAAGGACTCCAGGATTCACATTAGCACCGTAAACATTGCGTGATATTTCCGTATCTGACGTTATGGAAATCCGGTATTGTTTTTCTTGAGGAGTGGCCGGGACAGCTCCAGGGTTAGCTAATGGCACCATCATTGGAGCAAAACCTTTGATAGTCAGGGTATTTCCTTCCAAACTGACAACCTTACCATTCAAGTAATTTGTTTTTGGAGGTAAGCTAACTATCGTTGCTTCAAATACATTGCCTACAAGTGTGCGGAGGTCTACTTGACTATTTATAGTTAAGTATTGGCCCACTTTTATATCTTTTACGGTTGATTTGAGTGGAAGAGCAGGAGTCACGATCTTAAAAAGATAGCTAATAAAAGCCGGGGATTGACTTATCTGGGTTTTATCTGTCACGATTACTTGATATGTGAGGGTGACTGTTTTGGGAGTCGGAAATGGAGAAGGACGATTTGATAAATTTACTGCGGCTGGTGGAGGTACAATGTTTTGTGTAAGAGTTTGTTTTTGACTGATCGTTAGCCTATTTCCTTCAATTTTATCAACAATCCCGGAAAAAGAAGTCGCTGGTTGGGTGAGATAAAGGATATTCTGAGATATGGTTTTATTGCTGGGGGGATTGAACATAAACAAAGTGAGTATTCCAAGGACAACTACTCCAACAATAATTATTTTTTTATGATTCATAATATCATACTATGCTTAAAAACAAGGGTTGTCAAGACTAATTTTGATCTGGCTGAGGCGCTCCTGAGTTTCCTACTTTCTAGACTTCAAAATTAATAGGTTGATTTGACAAGTGAAACTGCACTACTATGAATTGTCATCCCCGTGAAGACGGGGATCCAGTCTATAATAACCTTATATGTTTGATAAAACATACTGTGTTTATATTTTATCTTCTCAAAAGAATGGCACTCTCTATGTTGGAGTAACTGATAATCTAGTACGACGTGTATGGGAACATAAAAATAAAAAAGTTGATGGATTTACTAAAAAATATGAAGTACATCATCTTGTTTATTTTGAACAACATAACAACCCAGAGTCGGCAATAACTAGAGAAAAACAAATAAAGAAATGGAATAGGTTATGGAAGATAAGATTGATTGAAGAAAAAAATCCTGAATGGAAAGATTTATATTAGTCTGGACCCCCGCCTGCGCGGGGGTGACAACACCTCCGGAGTTTACCCTCGACTCCGATCGGGGGCGGGAATGACACTGACACACATATTTATTAATTTCATTGCGGTGGCTGCGCCTGTTGTGGACTTTTCATCTTATCAAGAGTTTGTTTGACGGCGTCATATTCTTTTTGATTTATTTTTGGATCGAGATTTTCCAATGTAATCTCCAATTCCTTTGTAGCACTTTTCATGTCATTTTTTTGAGAATACAACATAGCAAGTTGATAATGTGCATCAGCCCAGTTTGGCTTTATCTCAGTCGCTTTTTTCATATATTTAAACCCGTCATCCATTTTTTTTTGTCCAAGATATATCTGACCTATTCCAAAATAGTAGGTGGGATTATTCGGATCAAGTTCAAGCGCCTTTTTAAAAAAGGTTATAGCTGCCGTTTGTGGAGTGTTAGTATCTTTTTGGTTGGGCTCCTGTAATTCTTTTGGGATAATAACATACATCTGGGCCAAATTTGCCCAGTAATCGGACTTCTTTGGATTAAGGTCGATAGCTGTTTGGCTTTCTGTTATGGCTCCCTGAATCGCCTCAATAAGTGTTTGTTTGCTTTCTTTGGTAAAGGTAAGAGGAGCAGATCCTGAGGAGGCTTTTTCTATGACACTCTGGGCGAGGACGAAATGAGTTCGCGCAAAACCAAGATGGTACTGTTCAAGATACGGATTATATGAAAGAGCCTTTTTTTGGTTATCATACACTTTATTAAATTTATTCTCTTTAATACCAACGAATGATTTTGTGTAGAAATGATCAGCCAGATACAGAGAGCTCAAATAGCGTACTACTGAACCAAAAAGAACAGAGGCGGTAATGATGAGAATGACATAGCTGTAGAACGAAAAAGATTCTGAAAGATTAAATACGTATTCTTTATTATTTTTTCCGGTTTGGGAGGCAGACAGAAAAATCAAGAAAAAAATTAAAAGAGAGGGTGGAAAAATAATTAAGATAAATAAAGAATATATAAAACTCAATTTTGTCGATAAATTTTGTCTTATTTTTTTTATCAAAGAAAAAACAAGATACAAAAAAGAAGCAAGTCCGACCAGACCGGTTGTGGTTGCAATATGAAATAGGGTAGATCTGTCAACATTTACCGGAAATTGCCACAAGTTTGTCTGATTAAATCCGATGTCTTTGACACGATTAAAGACGGAAGAATAATTGTCAATCCCAAAGCCCAAGAGAGCACTTGGAAGAGTTTTGAATATTTGAAACAAAGCTTTAAATGATAAGGAAAAAGAAGGAAAGAGCGTTCCTTGTTTTGAAAAAGCAACAAAACTAATCCCCAGTGCCAGAGAAACGATGATCAATATACATATTTGCACAACTTTGGGGGCCTCTTCTTTTGCTGAAAACGAATGGACGAGAGATCCCAGACTATACATAAAGGTAAAACCGATAAAAATAAGAAGATCAAGAGGAATTACCCCGATCCCTTTGGTTGGTTCGAGGGAAAGGATGATGATGAGGGAAGAAATAACAAACCCGGCCAATGAAAATGCCCGTAGGGGCGAGGCGTGACTCGCCCTTATATAAAAATATAAAACCCCCAGTAAAATCATCATCAATAGTCCAAAATTGGGATCAAGAAAAGCCTGCATTTTATTTGTTGCGGACGTGAAAAAAGAAAGAAAAAGAGCGCCTAAAAATATGATGACCGGAATATCAAGCGGATTAGTTTGGAAAACAAATTTTTTTGAAATGAGGGACTGCAAAAAAGAGATGATCACAAGTAATAAAGCACCAAAAGCAAGGATGTAGACGATATTTATTTGGACGAGATTTTGAAAAAAGGGGAAAAAAGAAAAAGGAACAAAAAAAATGAGAAGAGACAAAATAACGGATTTAATTTTATTCATATATTTAAATATACCATATCCACCCCATTGACGATGAGTTTTTTGGCATGACGCTAAATAAACTTATCGAGCTCAGATAGAAGGGCCTCAGGAAAACTTTTCGCCACCGAG
>ERZ1292633.2288-Hain-H41-02um-R1-2288-length-19692-cov-5_pt1 | contig 19692 bp, 18 predicted proteins | sample MGYA00564406_ERZ1292633 | MGnify/ENA primary metagenome ERZ1292633 (study PRJEB36523, sample SAMEA6512639) | groundwater metagenome | collected 2019-01-08 | study: AquaDiva: Metagenomics assemblies of 32 groundwater samples
GGTCCGCGCGGCGGCTTGATCCTGTGTCGCGCCGGCCTCGCCAAGGAGATCGACCGCGCAGTCTTCCCCGGCATCCAGGGCGGGCCGCTCATGCACGTCATCGCCGCCAAAGCGGTGGCGCTCAAGGAGGCGAAGAGCGACGAGTTCCGCGGCTATCAGAAAAGCGTCCTCGCGAATACCGCGAGGCTGGCGCGGGCGCTCGCCGGACATGGCATCCGGATCGTGTCCGGCGGCACCGACAATCACCTCTTTCTCGCCGACGTGACGACGAAGGGCCTGACCGGCAAGACCGCGGAGAAGGCCCTTGACCGCGCGGCTATTACGGTCAACAAGAACACCATCCCCTTCGACGCAAACCCGCCGCTCGTCGCCTCCGGCATCCGCGTTGGCGCAGCGGCGGTCTCGACGCGCGGCATGGGCGAGGCCGAGATGGACACCGTCGCGGCGCTGATCGCCGAGGTGCTCGCGGCCGCGGAGGATCTCGAGGTGGCCGACGCCGTGCGCCATCGCGTGTACGAGCTCACCCGCCGCTTCCCGCTGTACGATTCGAACGCCGGCTGACGAGCCGGAGGATCCGATGAAACCCTGGGCGCCCGATTCGTGGCGGCAGTTTCCCGCCGAGCAGCAGCCGACCTATCCGGCCGACGCCGCGGTAGAAAGGGTGTTCCGCGAGCTCGCGTCGCTGCCGCCGCTCGTGACTTCCTGGGAAGTGGAGAGCCTCAAAGGACAGCTCGCCGAAGCCGCCGCCGGGCGCGCCTTCCTGTTGCAAGGCGGTGACTGCGCGGAGAGCTTCGAAGACTGCACCTCGCCGGTCATCGCCGACAAGCTGAAAATCCTGCTGCAGATGAGCCTGGTCCTGGTGCACGCCTCCGAATGCCCGGTGATCCGGGTCGGCCGCTTCGCCGGTCAGTACGCCAAGCCCCGTTCGGTCGATCGCGAGGAGCGCGACGGCGCCTCGCTCCCGGCCTACCGCGGCGATCTCATCAATCGCTCGCCGTTTTCCGAAAGCGATCGGGCGCCGGATCCGCAACTGCTACTGCGCGGATACGAACGCGCCGCACTCACCCTCAACTTCATCCGCGCGCTGGTCGACGGCGGGTTCGCCGACCTGCATCACCCGGAGTACTGGGATCTCGACTTCGTGCAGCATTCGCCGCTCGCCGAGGAGTACCGCGCGCGCGTAGCTTCGATCGGCGCCTCGCTGCGCTTCATGGAGACGCTCGCCGGACGCTCGATTCTCGAGATGAAGCGGGTCGATTTCTTCACCAGCCATGAGGGATTGCACCTGCTCTACGAACAGGCGCAGACGCGCCGCGTGCCGCATCGCGACGGCTGGTACAACCTGTCGACCCACTTCCCCTGGATCGGCATGCGCACCGCGAAGATCGGCGGCGCCCACGTCGAGCTCTTCCGCGGCCTCGCCAACCCGATCGCCGTGAAGGTGGGCGGCGCGATGACGCCGGAGACGCTCCTGGCGCTCATCGACGTCCTGTCGCCAGCGAACGAGCCCGGTCGGCTGACCCTGATCCATCGCTTCGGAGCGAAGGCGATCACCGACCGTCTCCCGCCCCTCCTCGCCGCGGTGCGCGACGCGGGCAGAAACGTGCTTTGGTGCTCCGATCCGATGCACGGCAACACCGAGACCACGGCGCAGGGCCGGAAAACCCGCCGCTTCGAGCACATCCTCGAGGAGCTCGAGACGGCGTTCGAGCTCCACGCCGCGGCCGGCACGATCTTGGGCGGCGTCCACTTCGAGCTCACCGGCGAGAACGTCACCGAGTGCGTCGGCGGCGCTCGCGGGCTTTCCGAAGCCGGGCTCGAGCGCGACTACCGCACGGTCGTCGATCCGCGCTTGAACTGCGAGCAGGCGCTCGAGATGGCGATGCGCATCGCCCGACGCATGGCGCCCTCCTGACGGAGAACAGGCTAGCCGCAGCCGGGTCAGACCGGCGGCGGCACCCCGAAGCGCGCGCGCAGCAGACCGCGGATCTCGCCCACCAGAAAGATCGACCCACAGACGACGAGTAGATCTGGCTCGCCGGCGAGCGCCTGGTCGAGCGCGGTCGCCGGATCGGGCTCGATCCGCACCGGAATCTCCGCCGGAACGAGCGCGGCGAGCGCCGTGGGCTCCGCGGCGCGGGGCGACACCGGTCGGGCGAGCACGATGTCGGCAGCGCCCGCGGCGAGCGGCGGCAACATCGCCGCGAGCTCCTTGTCGGCGAGGGCGCCGAAGAGCAGGCGATAGGAGCGACCGAGCGCCGCGAGGAAGCGCGCCAGCGCCTCACACCCCGCCGGATTGTGCGCCGCATCGAGCAGCACGGTCCCCGCGCCGCGTGGCAGGGTCACGGCTTCGAGTCGCCCCGCCCAGCGGCAGCGGCCGATGCCCTGGGTGATCGCTGCCTCGTCGATCTCGTTGAAACCGAGAAGCGCGAGCTCCTCCGCGGCGACGAGGGCGGTGGCGACATTCGCCGCCTGGTGGTCGCCGGCGAGCACCGTCCTGAGGCTGTAGGCGCGCGCGTCGGTCGCGAGCTCCATTTCGAGTCCGTCGAGCCCAAGGCTGCGCAGAACGAGACCGCGCAGTCGCGGGCCGACTGGAACGAGCCGCGCTTCGCGACGGACCGCCTCGTCGACCAGGGCGCGTTCGGCCTCGGCGAGTTGGGGCGCCAGCACGGCGGGAACGTCGGTGCGGAAGATTCCCGCCTTCTCGCGCGCGATCGCGTCGAGCGTCTCGCCGAGCCACTCGCGGTGGTCGAACGCGATCGGGGTGACGACCGAGAGGAGCGGCTCGGCGATGTTGGTCGCGTCGAGCCGCCCACCCAAGCCGACTTCGAACACGGCGAGGTCGACGCTCGAACGCGCGCACGCGAGAAAGGCCGCCACGGTCATCGCCTCGAAGTAGGTCGGCGGCTCGGTCCCGAGGCGAGCCGCCGCCGCGAGAATCTCCTCGAGGAGCCGCGCGAGCTTTTCGGGCGCGATCTTCGCGCCGTCGATGCGGATGCGCTCCTCGACGGTCTCGAGATGGGGAGACGTGTAGAGCCCGACGCGATAGCCGGCGGCCGCGGCGATCTCGGCTAAAAGCGCCGAAGTCGAGCCCTTGCCGTTGGTGCCCGCGACGAGAGCGATGGCGAGTTGCGATTGCGGGTTGCCGAGCGCCACGAGCAGAGCGCGGAGGTTCTCGAGGCCGAGCCGGATGCCGTAGCGCTCGAGGCCGCGCAGGATCTCGTCACTGGTGCGCACTCGATTCACCGGCTGCGGTGGTTTCCTAGGTGAGGTGGCGAAGACAGCGCGCCAGCGTGGCCTTGAGCTCGGGGCGTGGCACGATGAGGTCGAGAAAGCCGTGCTCGAGCAGAAACTCGGAGCGCTGGAAGCCTTCGGGCAGGCTCTGGCGGATGGTCTGTTCAATGACTCGCGGCCCGGCGAAGCCGATGAGTGCCCCCGGCTCGGCGACATTCAGGTCGCCCAGCATGGCGAACGAGGCGGTGACGCCGCCCGTCGTGGGGTCGGTGAGCACGGAGAGGTACGGGATTCCGGCATCGCCGAGCCGCGCGAGCGCCGCCGAGATCTTCGCCATCTGCATGAGCGAAAGCACCCCCTCCTGCATGCGCGCGCCACCCGAGGCGGAAACGATGAGCAGCGGGCGCCGCGCCTCCAGCGCGCGTTCCGCCGCGCGGGTCAGCTTTTCGCCCACGACCGAGCCCATCGAGCCGCCCATGAAGCGGTAGTCCATCACCGCCAGTACGACCGGGATCGATTCGAGAGCGCCTTCGACCACGATCACCGCGTCGTTCACTCCCAGCGCCTTCTGATAGGTCTTCAGCCGATCGGAGTAGCGCTTGGTGTCGACGAACTCGAGCGGGTCGGCGGGGCGCACCGAAGAGAAGAGCTCCTGCTTCGGGCCTTCATCCAGCAGCAGGGCGATTCTCGCCGGCGCGTCGATACGGAAGTGGAAGCCGCACTTCGGGCAGATGCGGAAGTTCTTCTCGAGCTCCTTGGCGTACACGATTTCGCGGCAGCCGTCGCAGCGGAGCCACAGACCTTCCGGGACGGTGCTTCGCTCGCGCGATTCGCGGACCGCCTTGGGCTTCTTGTCTTTCTTGAACCAGGCCATGGTGGCGTGCTCGAGTTCCCGGCCGGCGTGTCGCCGCGTCGGTTCGTGCGCGAACCGCCCAGACGGCGAAAGCGCCGATCGATCGCTGGATCGACCGGCGCTTCGCGAGAGAGGGAGATCCGCCCGGGAGATTCAGTGCTCCCGGAGCGGCCCTCAGATCTCCGCGGCGCCCTCTTCTTCGGCTTCGAGGTCGTTCGGGATGCCCAGGCGGAGGCAGGCCGCGTCGTACATCTGGCGCGCCGCTTTCTTCCCGTTCTGCAGCTGCGCGAGCTTTTCCTTCACCTTGGCGAGCTCGTCCTCGATCTGCCGGTCGAGGTCGGAGATCTCCTGCTTGGTGACGGTGAGGGTATTCTCGTAAAACTTCCGCTGCTGGTCGTTCAGACTCATCTCATCTCCTCACAGCTTGAACGGAATTCTCAGTTGGTACCACATCTTCACCCGCACTCCGTTCTTGGTCGCGGGATTGAACCTGGCCGAGCGTGCTGCGGCAAGCGAGGCTTCGTTGATGCCGACGTTCTGCGCCACACCGCTCTCGAGGCGCGTGTCGATGACCCGTCCGGTCTCATCCACCAGGATTGACAGGACCACCGTACCTTCGACCTTCAGGCGGCGAGCGATGGGAGGATACTCCGGCTTCGCGAAGCTCGCAAGAACGGGCGGCTTGACGCCGAGTCCCGGCGGCACGAGATCACCCTCCTTGACGACCGGCGCGCGCGGCGCCGGCTCCTCGGGAACCGCTTCCGCGGTCTGCGGAGTCGGCGAGTTCGGCGCGGCTTCGCTCGGCGCCATCTCGGACGCGGTATTGGGGGTGGGGGTGGGGGTGGGGGCGGGTGCAGGGGCAGGTTCCAGATCGGCCGCGGCGGGGACGGGTGCGGCGGCGCCGGACGGCGCCGCCGTGGTTTCGCCGGCAGGTGGAGCGGCCGGCTTCGCGTTCAGCTTTTCGATCTCCGCGCGGCGGCGCGTGAGCTCGTCCTCGTACTTCTTCTTGAGCTCTTCTTCTCGTCGCTTGACCTCGTCGCTCACCGCCTGCGAAACGTCGGCCGCGACTCCGGGCGTCGTGGCTATGGGAGCCATGGGGGCCGCGGAGCCGGCGGTCGTCGCTCCGGCTGGATCGGCGGTCGGAGGGGTCGCCGTGGCGGGCGCGGTCACGGCGGGCGAATCTTCGGTCGCGCTCGTCGCGGCGGGACCGCGGCCGCGGCCCAGGGCGAGATAGGCGACGAGTCCGGCCGCGGCGGCGCCGCCGATCGCGAGCCAGAGCAGGCGCCGGCCCTTGCCGGCGTCGGCCTCTTCGATCTTCGACACGCCCGTGGGCGTTACCACCGGCACGTCCGCCTTCTTCGACGGCACGGCGGCGGAAGCCGCGGAAGCGATGGCGCCACCGGCGAGCGGCGCCGCGGTCGCCGCACCCGTGGCCAGCGCCGCCGTCGAGCTCCGCTCGCTCGCGAACAGTCGCTGCAGGTACGTACCGAGCTCGCTCTGGGTCGGCGCCGGTCGGATCGAGGCAAGAATCGAATCGATCTCGCGCTGCATCTCGCCGGCGTTCTGGAAGCGATCGTCCGGATCGCGCGCCAGCGCCTTCAGAACCAGCCCGTTGATCTCGAGCGGCAGGCGCGGGTCGAGATCGCGTGGCGCCTGGATCCGTCCTTCGCGGACCGCGTCGAGCACCGACATCTCGCTTTCGCCGGAAAAGAGCCGCCGGCCGGTCAGGATCTCGAAGAGAAGGGAGCCCAAGGAGAAGAGGTCCGAGCGCGCGTCGACCGGGCGTCCCCAGGCCTGCTCGGGGCTCATGTACTGAAGCTTTCCTTTGAGCGCGCCCATCTGGGTCTTCGAGGCCTTGGTCACCGCCTTGACGATGCCGAAGTCGCACAGCTTGATGTCGCCTTCGTAACTGATGAGGACGTTCTGTGGCGAGACATCGCGATGCACGAGTCCGAGCGGGCGTCCTTCGAAATCCTTCTGCTTGTGGGCGTGCTCGAGCGCCGATGCCAGGCGCGCGCCGACGAGCAGCGCCAACCCCATCGGTAACGGGCGGTTCTCCGACCGCGCCGCGTTGAGGATCGACCGCAAGTCCTTGCCGTCGACGAATTCCATCGCGATGAAGTAGTCGTCGTTGATCTTGCCGAGGTCGTAAATGTGAATGATGTTGTTGTGATTGAGTTGCGCCGCGAGCTTGGCCTCATCGATGAACATGGTGATGAAGTCGGAGCTGTCGGTGAGGTGCGGCAGGATCTTCTTGATGGCGACGGTCTTCTGGAAGCCTTCGACGCCCTTCATGCGCGCCTTCCAGACCTCGGCCATGCCGCCCACGGCGATGCGCTCGAGCAGCGTGTACTGGCCGAACTCGGCGCTCGGCGGCTGCAGGAACGAGGGTTGAACGCTGATCTTCTGGGTCGCGAAACTCTCTTTGCCCTTGCTTGCGGGCGGCTTCGGCGCCGGGGTGGTTTCCTTGGCGCGCGGCCGCGCCAGCTCATCGAGCTTGGAGATGTCGATCTCGCGACTGGCGCGCTTGGCCGAAGCGCTCTCCGAGGCGAACTTCGGGGGCGGCGTCGCTTCGCGTCGCGCGGCGGGCAGCGGCGGACCCGGCCGGACGCCTTTCGGCGGCGGTGCCGGGATCATTGGAGCCGCCGGAGCCACTGGAGCCACTGGAGCCAGCGGCGGCACTGGAGCCGGTGGAGTGACTGGGGCCAGCGGAGCCGTCGGAGCCAGCGGAGCCGCGGAGCGCACCGGGGCGGGAGAAATCGCCGCGCGGTCCGGCCTCACCGGGGCGGCGGCGCCGGGCGGCGGCGCCGGTTTCGGTGCCGTCGTCAGCGCGGCCAGAGCGGCGGCAGCCGGGGACTTCGCCGGACGCTTTCCGACGTCGAGGCCGGAGAGCGTGCGCGACAGCAACTCGTCGATGTTCTCGCTCTTGCGCGGGCTCGGGGAGACGCGCTTCGCATCTTCCTTGGCGAGACCCGAGAGCGTCTGCTCGAGCCGCATGTTCGCCGTCGCCGCCGGGGCAGCTTTGACGGTGGGCCGGGCAGCCGGCGGGGCCGCGGGGAGATCAATCTCGCGCTCGACTTCGGCGAGGAGGTCGCCAAAAAGCTCATGCGAGGTCAGTCGCTTCGAGTCGGTGCTCTCTTCGGGTTTACGTGCGCTGCGGGCGGCGGTCGCGACACGTCGCGCGAGCAGGCGTAACTCTTTCTCCTGGAACGGCATGGAGAGCATCTCGTCGGCCTCGCGAGCGGCGGCCTCCGAGCGAGCGTCGGCGAGCTCTGGGATCAGCGCGATCGAGCCCGGTCCGCCATGCGCACGTGAGAAGTTGCGCAAGAGCTCGCGGGCGCCGGCGAGGCCGGAGTTGACGAGCAGGAGCTGCGGCGCCCGATTCGCGGCGGCCGTGACGGCGGCTTCGCAGCTGCCGACGACTTCGACCGTCCATCCATCCGATCCGAGACCGTCGGTCGCGCGCTCGGCGTGACGGCTCTCCGATTCCACGATGAGAATCAACGACATTCGAGCTCCCTCGTGAGGCGTGGCGCTGGATCTTCGCACCCCGCCCCTCGCGAGTCAATCCGCCGAGTCGCGGGAATGCGTGAGTTTTGAAAGAGTTAGCATGGACCCGAAGGAAGCGTAACGAAAGAATGATCATCCTTGGCATCGACCCGGGCAGCCGGCATACCGGCTACGGGCTGATCGAGCAGCGGAAGAGCGGCTGGAGAGTCCGCGCCTGCGGTCGGCTCTCCGTACCGCCGGCCTCGCCGATGGCCGAACGGCTGCTGCGACTGAGCGCGGAGCTCGCGGCTCTCGTCGAGCGCGAGCACCCGGACGTCGCGGCGCTCGAGAAGCCCTTCCATGGTGTCAACGCGCGGTCGGGCCTGGTGCTCGCGGAGGCTCGTGGCGCGTTGCTCGTGGTGCTGGCACGGGCGGGTCTCGCGATAGAGGAGTACGCTCCGGCGGAGGTAAAGAGCGCCGTCGCCGGCCACGGCCGGGCGGACAAGGAGCAGGTGGCGCGCATGGTGCGCCTGCAGCTCGAGCTCGTGGACACGCCGCTCACGAGCGACGCCAGCGATGCCCTGGCGGTAGCGCTCTGCGCCGCGGCGCGCCTCTCCTGGAACCGGCGAATGGAGCTCGCTTCTAGGGTTAAGTGATTGTCCCTCCAGTGCTTAGTCGGTCGCTTCGGCTTGACCCTGTTTTTTCCGCTGTGCTACTGTGACAGCACGTAGCATTTAGGAGACTGTGGCTTTCCAAGGATCCCTCCGCGAGCTGCCACTTCCCGACATCATTCAGTTGGTGGCGGTCTCAGGCAAGACCGGTGTCTTCGTTCTCAAGAACGGCGGCGACAGCGGCAAAATCTTCCTGCGCAAAGGTCAGATCGTGCACGCCGCCGCCGGCACTTTGAGTGGCGAGCAGGCGGTCTATGAGCTGGCGCGCTGGCTCCAGGGAGAGTTCGTCTTCACGCCGGCAACCGAACCCGACACCGAGACGATCGAGAAATCGAACACCAACCTGCTGATGGAAGCGGCGCGGCAGATCGACGAGTGGAAGATCCTCTCGAAGAAGATCGAATCGACGCGCATGGTGCCTGTCTTCGCTCCCCAGGAGCGCGCCAGCTCGGTGTCGTTCACCGCGACCGAGTGGGCGCTGGTCTCCAAGGTCGACGAGCGGCGGACGATCGAAGAGATCGCCGCGGGGATGGGGCAGGGCGCCTTCGACATTTGCAAGGTGCTCTACGGCCTGCTCACCTCGGGAGTGCTCGCGCTGCGCGAGGACCTTCGTCGACTGCCGATCGATCGACTGTCGCGCCTGAGCGCGGACGAACAGGAGCGGATCGCGGATCAGATCCACCGACTCGCGCAACAAGTTCTCACCGGCCAGGAGCGCGGGGCACAGCTCGAGGCTTCGCTGCGGCTGGCGCGTGCCGAGATGGAGTCGGGGCGCGGCACGGACGGCATCATCGACCTGGTCCGCGCCCATGAGAAGATCATTTCCGCGGCGATGGGTCCCAACCAGGCGCGCGCCTTTCTCGATCGCACGGCGCTGTTCCTGCACGGGTGAGCGGCGGCTGCGAAGGGTTCGGGAGGTTCGGGCGGTTGCGCCGGCGGTGAGGGGCGCCGCATCAGGGCGGTGGACAAGCGGAAGCACGGAGGAATGGAAGATGCGACTGGCAAGGCTGACAGCGGTAGGTTTCGTTCTCTTCGCGGCGACGAACCTCGCGGCGCAGCAGGCTTCGGCGCCCTCGGCAACCGGGGAGACCGGCCTGTTCACGATTCTGGATGGCTGGACCCTGCCCAAGGGCGAATGGTCGTTCGGCTTCTACTACAACAACTGGGATCGCCTGGTGGCGCCCGTGCCGGGCGGCGTCGTGCGACCGTTCACCGACGACTGGGACTATGACTGGAACCGACTCTCGGCGAGCGCCGGATACGGCATCAGCGATCGCTTCGAGCTCTCGCTCATGGTGCCCTACGACGATTTCTCCGCGTCGGACAATCGCCACAAGGGCTACTTGAACGGCGAGTTCTTCGCCGATGAGATCGACGCCTCGGGGATCGGCAATGTCCGCATCGGCGCCAAGTACCAGCTCTTCGGCGACGTCGAGTCGGGCGAGACGCTGGCCTTGAACGCCTTCGTCGAGGCGCCGACCGGCGAGAACGAAGGCGTCTCGACCGACGACACCGGCTTCGGCGTCGGCCTGAACTGGAACTTCTCTCCCAACTGGGTAGCGCGCCTCGGTTATCGCGATCCCGGCGATCCGGAAGCCTTCGATGTTTCCACAGAAATCGAAGCCGGCCTTGGATACGCGGTGGCGTTGAACGATCGTTTCGACTGGATCACCGAGCTCGCGGCCACCTTGTACCAGGGGGGCGACTCGAGCCCGGACGATGCCTTCGATCTGGCCACCGGCGGGCGTTACTGGATCGGCGAGGATCGGCGCTGGGCGGTCAACTTCGCGCTGCGCACCGAGCTCAGTCAGCTTTCCGACACCGACGAGCATTGCCCGATCGGCGGACTCGTCGGCTTGACGATGATGCCGCGACTGCTGACGCCCGAGCAGATCGCCCAGCGCCTCGCCGACCGTGAAGCGGGCAATCCTCCCGGCACCGCGAAAGCCGCGCAAGCCGCTGAAGCGCAGCGCGCTGCAGCGCAGGCGGCAGCCGACAAGGCGGCAGCCGACAAGGCGGCGGCGGACAAGGCAGCGGCGGGATCGAGCGCGGCGGGAATGGGCACTCCGGCGGAGCAGGCGGCGGCCAGGAAAGCGGCGGACGAAGCCGCGGCGAAGAAGGCGGCGGAAGAGGCCGCGGCAAAGGGGCGCGCCGAAGAAGCGTCGAAGAAAGCCGCCGACGAGGCGGCGCGAGAGGCGGCGGCGGCCGCCGCTCGCCAGGCGCCCACCGAGACCATCAACTTCGGCTCGAGCAGCGACCGATTGACGAACATCGCCAAAGCGAAGTTGGATGAGGTGGCTCTCCGGTTGAAGCAGAACCCGGCGGCGACGGCGCTCATCGTCGGCGGCGCCGATGCGCAGGGCGGCGACAGCGCCAACCAGTCTCTGGGCTTGCGGCGCGCGCAGTCAGCGAAGAGCTACCTCGTGTCGCGCCATCAGATCGACGGCAGCCGGATCGCCGTCGAGAGTCGCGGCAGCGCCGACCCCGTGGCGTCGAACGACACCGGGGCTGGCCGCGAGCAGAATCGCCGCGCCATCATCATCGTGCGGCTGTAGGCGGCTCGCCGGGGACACCCGTTACGGGTGTCCCCGCCCTGTTTCGACCGCGCTTCTCCGCGGCGCGGTCGCCTCCGGATCGGGTCAGGCGGACGGCTGCAGGCTCTCCTTGCCGAGCGAGATGACCGCTCCGAGCCAGCCAGCCAGGGCACCGAAAAGCAGGAGCAGCAGAAGCTGCGAAGGTCCCAGGAAGCGATCGGCGAGGAGGCCGGCGATCGCCGAAGTCGCGATCTTCTGGCGCACGAAGGCATGCAGCCCCGCGAGAGCGCCGATCGCGATGCCGCCACCCAGGAGTCCCTGCAGGATCCCCTCGACGTAAAAGGGGCCTCGGATGAAGAACTCGGTCGCCCCGACCAGGCGCATGACCGCGATCTCGTCGCGATAGAGAAACGACGTCAGGCGAACGACGCTGGCGATGGTGAACACCGAGGCCCCGAGCAGAATCGCCGTCAGCGCGAGTCCCAGTCCACGAACCAGCGCCAGGAGCGTCTCGACCTGCGCGATCCAGTCCTGGTCGGCGTCCACCATCTCGACGCCCGAAAGAGCGCGGACGCCCTCGATCCAGGCGGCGAACGACGTGGCTTCGCCGGCGGCCGGCGGTCGCAGTCGGGCCTCGAGGGAGTGGGGAAGCGCGCCTCCGCGGCCCTGGACGAGCTCGGCGAGGCTGGGGAAAGCGCGCTCGAACCGCCGGCCGGCCTCCGCCGCCGAAACCTCGGCGACCGTTTCGGTCCACGCTCCGGCGGCGATGCGCGCTCGGAGCTCGCCGCGACGCTCCGCATCGGACGCGCGATCGAAATAGACCACGAGACGCGCCTCGGCGCGCCAGCCGCGCACGGTGCGCGCCAGATTCTGGCTGGCGAGAAAGAGCGCACCCGAAAGAAAAAGACTCACGGCGATGGTCAGAATCGCCAGCACGCTGACCCGCAAGCTCCGCACCAGGCCGGTCGTCGCTTCGCGCACGAAATAGACCAGCGCCTGGAAGATGCTCACGACGGCGAGTCTCCGACCCGAGGTGAGCCACCGGCGTCGCCGGTTTCTGTCTCGCCGGATGGTGCCGCCGGTCCCGGCGAGGAACCGCGCCGCGAGGGGCGGTCATCGACCAGGCGGCCGTGCGCCAGGTTGAGAACGCGGTGTCCGACGCTCTCGATCAAGGCGCGGTCATGAGTGGCGAAGATGACCGTCGTGCCGCGCAGATGGATCTCGAGGAAGAGCTTGACGATCTCCTGCGCGAGGTCCGGATCGAGATTTCCGGTGGGCTCGTCGGCGATCAGGATTTCCGGCTCGTTGATGAGCGAGCGGGCGATGGCGACGCGCTGCTTCTCGCCGCCGGAGAGCTGTCGCGGGAAGCTCGACATGCGGTGCGACAAGCCCACGCGCCGCAGGGCCTCGAAGGCGACCCGTTTCTGGCGCGACGCGTCGAGGCCGAGGATGCGGGGCAGAAACGAAACGTTTTCGAAGATCGTCTTGCGTTCGATCAGGCGGAAGTCCTGGAAGACGACGCCGATGGTCCGCCGGAGGTAAGGGATCTTGCGCTGTGGGATCGACGAGACGTTGCGGCGGTTGACCAGGATCTGGCCCGCGCTCGGAATCTCCTCGCGGAAGATGAGCTTGAGGAGCGTCGTCTTGCCGGCGCCCGAGGCGCCGGTCAGGAAGCAGAACTCGCCGCGGTCGATCTCCAGCGTGACGTTGTCGAGCGCCGACTGACCCGAGGGAAAGCGCTTGCTGACGTGGAAGAACTGGATCACGCCCCGGGCTCCGGCGGCGTGGCGAGCCGCGTTCGCAGCAGCTCCTGCGCGCGCTTCGCATCGGCCCGGCCGCCCGAGCGCTTCATGATCTGCCCGGTGAGAAAGCCGAGCACCTGAATCTTGCCGGATCGCAACTCCTCCACCTGGTGCGGAAAGTCGCGCTCGACTTCGTCGACCCAGGTGGTGAGCGTCGCGTCGTCACGCACTTGCACGAGCCCGAGACGGCGGCTGGCCTCGGCGGGGCTCTCCGCGCCCTCCCAGATCGCGCTCTGCACGGCGCGCGCCGCGACCAGCGAGAGGGTGGCGTCCTCGATCAAGCGAAGCAGCCCGGCGAGCCGCGCTGGCGCGAGCGCATGGTGGATCTCCTGGTCGCGCTCCTTGAGCTCGCGCAGGGTCTCGTTGCGGATCCAGTTGGCGACCGCTCGCGGCGCCAGCACGGCGCTGGCGGCGAGCGTCGCTTCGAAGTAGTCGGCGAGATCGCGGGACGCGGTCAGCGCGCGCGCGTCGGCGTCGTGGAGTGCCAGCGCTTCCGAGAAGCGCCGGCGCCGCGCCCAGGGTGTCTCGGGGAGCTGACGCCGGATCCGGAGCAGGCGCTCCGGCGAGACGGCGATCCGCGGCAGATCGGGATCCGGCAGGTAGCGGTAGTCGTGCGCCTCTTCCTTGCCGCGCATGAGATAGGTGCCGCCCGCGTTCTCATCGAATCCTCGCGTCTCCTGTTCGACCGCGCCGCCACTCTCGAGAACGGCCGCCTGGCGGGCGATCTCATGTTCGATGGCGCGGGCGACGTGGCGGAACGAGTTCAGATTCTTGACCTCGACCTTGACGCCAAGGCGGGACTCCCCGGCGCGCCGGATCGAAACATTGGCGTCGCAGCGCAGCGATCCCTCCTCCATGTTGCCGTCGCTGGCGCGGGTGTAGAGGAGGAGCTGATGGAGGCTGCGCAGCAGCTCTTCGGCCTCGGCGGCGGAGCGCAGATCGGGCTCGGTGACGATCTCGACCAAGGGCACGCCACAGCGGTTGAAATCGACCAGCGAGATGCCGGCGAGGGGCGCGCCACCCGGCGCTTCGTGCAGGAGCTTTCCGGCGTCCTCCTCGAGTTGCAGCCGGTGCATGCGGATCGAGCGGCCGGGGGCGTCGAGCGGCAGCGCCCCGCCGGTGGCGAGCGGGCGATCGAACTGGCTGATCTGGTAGCCCTTGGGCAAGTCGGGATAGAAATAGTTCTTGCGCGCCAGCTCCGAGTTGACGTCGACCTCGCAGCCGAGCGCCAGAGCCAGAGTCGCGGCGAGGTCGACCGCCCGTTCGTTGAGCACCGGCAGGGCACCCGGGTAGCCCAGGCAGACCGGACAGACGAGGGAATTCGCTCTCGCGCCGAAGCGATTCGCGCAGCGGCAGAACAGCTTGCTCCGGGTGGCGAGATGCACGTGGACTTCGAGGCCGATGGCGGGCTCCCACGCGAGCATTACGGCAGTGTATCGCGGTGACACGGGCTCTCCTAGAATCGCCGCGTGCTGGAGAGCGAGATCCAACGACAGCTCGAAGCGGCGCCGGAGTGGTCGCACGGTGTCGCCGGAGTGCGGGCTAGCGAAGGTCGAGCGGAGCTTCTCTTTCTAGGCAAGGGCACGCCGCCGGTGCAGTCCGATCCGCTGCCCTTGTCCTGGGTTCCTTCTGGAATCGCGCGCGCGCGACTGCACCAGGTGCACGGCGCCGCGGTGGTCGAGGCGCAACCCGGCGAATGCGGTGAAGCCGACGCGCTGGTCACGAGCCGCGCGGCGCTCGCCCTCGAGATCGCCACCGCCGACTGCGTGCCGGTGCTGCTTGCCGGGGGAAATTGCGTCGCCGCGGTGCACGCAGGATGGCGTGGGATCGCGGCTGGCGTGGTGCCCGCGACCGCCCGCCGGATGGGAAACGCCGCGGACCTCACCGCCTGGATCGGACCCGCGATCGGTCCGTGCTGCTACGAAGTGGGAGAGGACGTCGCGCACGCGGTCGCCGCGGCGAGCACGCACGGGGTCGTTCGCGGCGGCAGGCGCGGGCGACCGCATCTCGACCTGCAGCTCGCCGTGGAGACACAGCTCCGCGCCGCAGGGTGGTCGCGAGTGCGGGTCGTTCGGCGTTGCACCGCTTGCGAGAGTGATTGGTTGTGGAGCTACCGGCGCGACGGCCCGGCCGCCGGTCGCAACCTCGCGCTGATCCGACTCAGGGGCTGATCTTCTCCGCCCCCCCGCGGTGACGGTGATCGGGCCGGGCGCGCGGCGCGCGTGCGAAGGCGCGCAGCTGACCGCAGGCGGCGCCGACGTCGTCGCCGCGGGCGCGCCTGACGGTCGCGGTGTAGTGGCGCTCGGCAAGCGCTTCCTGGAAGCGCGAGATCGCCGCGGGCGCTGGCCGGCGAAAACGCTCGCCGAGGACCGGATCAGGATTGAACGGAATCAGATTGATCTTGACCGGCAACTTGCGCAGCAGCCGGGCGAGCGCCGCGGCGTCGGCGGGCGCGTCGTTGAAGCCGGCGAGGAGGATGTACTCGATGGTGATTCTTCTCCGAGGCTCGAGCGGAAAGCGCCGTAGCGCGTCGAGCAACTCAGGCAGGGGGTAGCTCCTGTTGATCGGCATGATCTCGTCGCGACGCGCGTCGTCGGGCGCGTGCAGCGATACGGCGAGGTTCGGGCGTCGATCCCAGGCCGCGATACCGTCGATTCCCGGCACGACGCCCGCGGTCGAAACCGTGATGCGGCGCCAGGAGATGGTCTCCGAAAGCAGCTCGAGGGCCGTCCTGACGGCGTCGAGGTTCAGCAGCGGTTCACCCATCCCCATGAAGACGAGATTGAGCGCCGGCGGCAGGTTCTGCACTCGGCGCACCAGCATCACCTGGCCGACGATTTCGGCCGCGGAGAGATTCCGTCCCACGCCCCAGTGTCCGGTGACGCAGAAGGCGCAGGCCAGGCCGCAGCCGGCCTGGCTCGAAATGCAGAGCGTGCGCCGCGTCGTTTCCGGGATGTCGACGGCCTCGATCGAGGCGCCGTCTCTCAGGCGGAGCAGGAACTTCGTCGTGCCGTCCGCCGAATCGACGCGCGACGCGATCTCCGGCAGAGAAATCGAGAACGCCGCGGCGAGCTCATCGCGCAGAGCGCGCGACAGGTCGGTCATCTCTGCGAACTCGGTGACGGCGCGACGGTGGATCGCGTCAAAGACTTGCTGGGCGCGGAACGGTCGATCGAGGTGCGGCGCCAGGAGCGCCGCGAGCGGCGCGCGCGCCAGTCCCAGAAGCTCGGGACCGGAGGGTCGGAGAGTGAGGTCGGTCACGAGGTCAACCGACGCGCCCTGGTCCGCCCCTTGCGGGTCGGGTCGATACCGAGCGCGCGCAACAGCATCAGATCGTCACTGTTGATGCGGAAGGTGGGCTCGGGCGTCGCTCGCGCCGTCGCGGACGATTCGGCGTCGGTTTCGCGTCGGCAGTCGAGGTGCAGTTGAAGGGTGAAGCCGGCATCGTGCATCCTCTCGAGTGTCCAGTGAACGTCGGCCGACTCGGACAGCGCGTCGAGCAGGGCGCGTTCGAGATCGCGAAGCAACGAGAGTCGACGTTCGTCCATGGCGTTCGTGCCCTCGGAGAGGACGCGGGGATTATCGGTGTGATGGAAAACGGGTGTCAAACGCCCGGCTGTGCTACGTTCGGCGATGCGATGGAGAGCGCGCTCTGGCACTGGCTCGAGGAGTCGGGCTTCGCTCCCGTCGCCATCGCGCCGCTCCCGGGCGATCTTTCCCAGCGCCAGTACTCGCGCGCCATGCTCGCCTCCGGCGACTCGCTTCTCGTGGCGTCCTATCCGCCGCCCTTACGTCCCGTGCAGGAGCGATTCCTCGCGGCGCATCGGTTGCTCGTCGCCGCGGGCGTTGCGGTTCCGGCGGTCCTGGCGTCGTCCGCGTCTCTGGGTCTCATGGCGCTCGAAGACCTCGGGGACTCGACGCTTCACGACCTGGCGAAGCAGGGATCTGAAATCGGCCGATACGTCGCCAATGCGCTCGTCCAGCGCTCGCGCATCGCGGCGCTCGATCACGCCGAGGTCGAAGCAATTGGCTGCCCGCCCCTCGACGCGGCGCTTCTGCGACGCGAGCTCGATCTCACCTTCGAGCATCTGTTCGAGCCGCGCGGCATCCGCGAGCAGGCGGATGCCGCGCCGCGCTTCCGAGCCGCGCTCCACGACCTCTGCGACGAGCTCGGCGGCGGCGCCCTGGTCCCCTGTCATCGTGACTTCATGGTGCGCAATCTGATGCCGCGCGGCGCGGCCGCGGTCTTCGTTCTCGATTTTCAGGACCTCCGCCCCGGGCCGCCGGCCTACGATCTCGCTTCGCTTCTGAACGACAGCTGGTTCGTTCCGGCCGCGCAGGAGAAGGAGATCGTCGCCACCGCGCTGCCGCGCGAAGTCGGCGTCGATGCTTACCGCCGGGCGGTGGTGCAGCGCTGCTTGAAGGCGGCGGGAACGTTCGCGCGCTTTGCCGAGAACGGCAATCCGCGGCACCTGCCGCTGATCGCGCCGACCCTCGAGCGTGCGCTGCCGCACCTCGCCGCTCTGCCGGAGACGGCGAGAGCGTTCTCGCGCCTCGCGCCGTGGTGGAGGTCACGGCTCGCGCCGGAATCGTTCTGCTAGACTTTTCGCGGTCGAGAGCTCGCCCGCGGCCGGCAAGCCACGGAGCGTCGCCTCGAGGGAGGTCGCGGCATGGGTTCACTCGGCGTCACCGAGCTTCTGGTCATCTTCGTCATCCTGCTGCTGCTGTTCGGCGCCTCGAAGATCCCGCAGCTGGGCAAGGGCCTCGGCGAAGGGATCAAGAACTTCAAGAAGGGTCTCAAGGGCGACGAGCCCGGCTCCGACTCCGAGCCGGGAAAGTAACGGCGCGGCGCGCGCCTTAAGCCCTTACGAGGCGAGCTTCACGCCGCCCGCCGTCCCTTCCGCGAGGTTCTCGCGGTGCTCGCGGTAGAGCGACATCACCCGGTCGATGTAGCGCTGCGTTTCGCGCCAGGGCGGCATGCCGCCGTAGCGCTCGACCGTTCCGGGGCCCGCGTGGTAGGCGGCGAGCGCCAGGGCGAGATCGCCGTCGAAGCGTTCCTGCAAGCTCCCCAGGTAGCTCGCCCCGAGCTCGAGATTGCGCTCGGGATCGAGCGGCGCGTCGGCGTCTTTGAAGTGCAACGGCATGAGCTGCATGAGTCCCAGGGCACCCTTGGGTGAGACCGCGTCGGCGCGGAAGCTGGATTCGGCCTCGACGATCGAGGCCAGCAGTAGCGCGTCGAGATCGTGCCGGCCAGCGACATTCTTGATCTCGCGACCGAACGGCAGCGCGAGAAGATAGTCCTCTTCCGCCGTCAAGGGTTTCTTGCGCGGCAGCGCCCAGGCGACCGGCGTCGAGAGATTCGGCGGCGTCAGCCTCGGCCCGGCCGCTGGCGAGGAATCGACGGCTGGCGCGGTAAAGCTCCACAGAACGACCGGTGCCATGACTTCGTTCAGGCGGAGGGAGAAGCGCTTTCGAGGCCGGCTTTCGGTGGAGAGCGTCGACGTCGAGGAGAGAAAGATCAACAGGAGCGTCGCGAAGAGGCTCCAGGTCAGGCGGCGGCGCAAAGGCCGATAGCGTTCGGTGGGCATAATTCGCCTCCGTGGACCAAGTTAAGGGGGTCGAACTCGCGGGCCGGACCCCTCCGACCCCGCCATCTGGCAGGGTCGCTTGCTGCTGAACATCGCTGGTGGTGGGTGGTCGGTCGAGCGTCTTGCGGAGTCGGGATTAGACCTTGGGAAGCAGGCGCCGCAGAGCGGTGCGGGGGCCCGTCATGCGACCCCGGCCGTCGTTGCCGCCGATTCCCAGATGCGAAACCTTGTTGCGAAGGGTGTTGCGATGGACTCCGAGGCTTCGCGCCGAACGGCAGAAATTCCAGTCGTTCGATCGCAGCGAAGCGGTAATGAACTGGCGCTCGAACTCCTGCCGCGCCTGCTCAAGCGTCACCCCTTGGCTGACCAACTCGTCGACGATCTGGTGCAGTCTTCCGTTCAGGTTCTGTTTGTTCATGATCGATTCAACCAGCTTGAGTTGAAGAATCTATCGCAAAGGGTAATCGGATGCAAGCGCGGATGCAAGCGCGGATGCAAGCGCCGCTACACGGATCGCCGGCGCACATGGGGATAGACCGCGCGGGCTACTTGCGCTCGAGGCGGTCGCCGACGTAGACCGGATACCGCGAGGCGATGATCTTCGCGACGGCGGTATGCGGCTGCACCGACAGCACGGCGAGCTCGCCCAGCACGACCGGTGGAAGCGAATTGCGGTTGGCGCGATAGATCGTGAAGATGTCGCCCGGAAAAACTTCGTCGGCTTCGCCGCGATCGATGAACACCACGTGGTCCTGACCGAGCGAAATCATGTCGAGCGACGCCGAGACGATCACTGGCGCCGCGAGCAGCGCTTCGGGAGTCGTCGGATCGTTGACCGGCCGCACCGGCGTGCGGCGGGCGAGGGGAATCGGCTCGGGTTCGAACGGCTTCAGCTTCATGCCCACCGTGATGCCGTCGCAGCTCTGCACGATCTCGGCGATCGCCGAGCTGTCCTGCACCGACAGCACGCGCAAGCGTCCCATGTAGTCGTAGCGGCGCCCGAGAACATCTTTGGAGAGGGGATGCCGTACGACGGCGCGCGCGGCGAGCGCGGTGAAAACAGCGCCGGGGGAAAGTCCCGCGGCGCGCCCGCCGTCGACGTAAACGATGTCGCCGGCGGTGAGCTTGTACTTCACGGTGTCGACGGCGCCGTAGATTCCTTCAGTTTTTCCGTAGACCGGGCTCAAGAGCTGTGGCGAGAGCACGTCGTACTCGGAGCCGATGATCGAATAGCCGAAGGCCTGATCGGCGTCACCAATGAATCCCGAGCAGTAAATGTCGTCCTGCGTGCCGAGCGGTACCGGCGGATTGACCCGGCCGCCGGCCGGCGCCACGCCGGCGAGCAGCGGATCCTGCGCCTGCCCACCCGCGGTGTCGGCGGCGCCACGCGGACCGGCCCCCGGCGCGTCCGCTCCCGCCCCGGCGCTCCCGCCCATGGCGGCGTAGCGATCTTCGCCGGCGACATCGGAGACCTCACTGCCGGAGCCACCTGCGGCGGAGTCGGCGGCCGCGATCTCCGTC
>ERZ1292633.2289-Hain-H41-02um-R1-2289-length-19688-cov-5_pt1 | contig 19688 bp, 15 predicted proteins | sample MGYA00564406_ERZ1292633 | MGnify/ENA primary metagenome ERZ1292633 (study PRJEB36523, sample SAMEA6512639) | groundwater metagenome | collected 2019-01-08 | study: AquaDiva: Metagenomics assemblies of 32 groundwater samples
GGCATAGGATGACGAAACGCCAAAGACTACCAGCAGTTAGGAACGGCTGTCAACGCCGGCGAAGGCCTCTTTCGGGGGCGCGTGGACGCCCCGCTCCGTGACGAGGACGGTCACGAGGGCCGCGGGGGTGATATCGAAGGCCGGATTCTCCGCCGGCATGCCCTCTGGCGCCATCGGAACTCCGCGGAAGGTAGTCACTTCCGAGGAATCCCGCTCCTCCACCGGGATCGAGCCTCCGTCGGCGGTGGCAGGGTCGAGAGTACTGGTCGGGGCGACCACGACGAAGGGGATTCCGGCCGCCCGGGCCGCCAAAGCCAGGGAATAGGTCCCGATCTTGTTCGCCACGTCCCCATTCCGGGCGATTCGGTCGGCGCCCACCAGAACCGCCTCGATGCCCCTCCTGGCGATGATGAAAGCCCCGGCGCCGTCCGTAACGAGCCGCGCCTCCACGCCGGCCCGGAGTAGCTCCCACGCGGTCAGCCTGGCCCCCTGGAGAAGCGGCCGTGTCTCCGTGGCCCAGACCCGCACCGTGCGATCGCCGCGGCGGTGGAGCTCCAGGATCACGCCGAGCGCCGTCCCCCCTCCTCCCGTGGCCAGCCCCCCGGTATTGCAGTGCGTGAGGAAGCGGCATTCGCGCGGGAAGAGCGAGGCGCCATGTTCCGCCATGGAGCGCGAGGCCGCGCGGTCCTCGTCCCAGACGGCCATGGCTTCACGGCCCACAGCCTCCGCCCACGCTGCGGGATCCGCGCCGGCCGGGCCGCGCGCGGCCACGTCCGCCGCGGCAAGCACGCGATCGCACGCCCCGGCCAGATTGACCGCGGTGGGCCGCGACGCGCGAAGCGTCGCCGCGGCCCGGAGAAGCCGATCGCGGCGGTCGAGAAGCGTCCCGCCGCGCGCCGCCTCGGCGGCCATTGCCAGCGCTGCGCCGATGCCGATGGCCGGCGCGCCGCGAAGTCGCAGTCTGGCGATTGCTTCTGCCATGGTATCGGCGTCGCTCGCCTCCACCCAGCTCTCGCGTTCCGGAAGGAGCGTCTGATCGAGCAGGAAGACGCGCCCGCCCTCGTAGCGAAGGGGATCCACCTAAGCCGCCTCCGATCCGTCGCCACGCGCCAGCCGGAGAAGATGGCGCAGATGTCCGAGCGGAAGCCCCACGACGTTTGAATAGGAACCCTCGATCGCCTCCACGAACGCGGCGCCGTAGCCTTGCACCGCGTAGGCGCCCGCCTTGTCGAGCGGCTCCCCCGTCGCCACGTAGCGGTCGATCTCGTCCAGAGCCAGCCGCGAGAACTTCACGATGCTCCGCACCGCCTCCCCTACGCCACGATCGTGAGTCGGATCGAAGAGGAAGAGGCCGGTCCAGACCTCATGAACTCGGCCCGAGAGCGCCGCGAGCATTTGTCGCGCTTCCTCCTCGTCGGCGGGCTTTCCCAGGATCCCGCGATCGAGGGTGACGATCGTGTCGGCTCCCAGGACGAGCGTCCCCTCCGCTTCGGCGGCTTCCGCGCGGCTCGCGGCGGCTCTCGCTTTCGCCTCGGCCAGGCGAAGCACGTGCGCCTCGGCCCTTTCCTCGGGGAGCGCACTCTCGTCCACGTCGGCCGGAGCGATCTCGAACTGCGCACCGACCAGCCGCAGGAGTTCGGCGCGCCGCGGGGAACGGGATGCGAGAATCAGGCGGGGGCCGAAGGGGTTGAGAAGATTCGCCCGCATCAGCCCTTCCCCGCCGGCGGATCCGTATCGAGGAGAAACGTCACGGGGCCGCGATTCACCAGTTCCACCTCCATGGCCGCGCCGAATCGCCCACGCCGAACCGGAACGCCGGACCGTTCCAGCGCCGCGCAGAAGCGCTCGTAGAGCGGCTCCGCGGCGGCAGGATTCGCGGCCGGTTCGAAACCGGGACGCCGCCCGCTCGAGGTGTCCGCGCAGAGGGTGAACTGCGAGACCACGAGGACCGAGCCGGCCGTGTCTCGCACGGAGCAATTCATCTTTCCCGCTTCGTCTTCGAAGATCCGGTAGGACGCCACGCGCTCGGCAAGACGGTCGGCCGCGCCCCCCTCGTCTCCGGCGGCCACGCCGAGGAGCACCAGGAGTCCCGGACCTATCGCTCCGACTTCAGCGCCGTCCACGCGCACGGCGGCACGGCTCACGCGCTGGAGCAGCGCTCTCACGAGGGCGTCCCCGGCGATCCGCCCCGGGGGGACCCGAACACCTGCTCGCGGTCGACCGCCTCGACGCCGGGGACCCGCTCCACCGCCTGCATCACCTGGCGGAGGTGATCGAGATCTCGCACCTCGACGACGAAAGCGCCGCGCGCGTTCTTGTCGCTCGCCTTGATCCCCGCGGTGCGGATGTTCGTGTTGGTCGCGGCAATCGCCTTCGCGATATCGGCCAGGAAGCTGGTGCGGTCAGCCCCGTAGATGGAGAGCTTCACCGCGAACGACTCGTCGGTCGCGCTGCTCCATTCCACGACCACGCGCCGCTCGGGCATGACGCGGCCATCGAACGTGTTGGGGCAATCGGTCCGGTGGACGGTGACGCCGCGGCCGCGCGTCACGATGCCGACGACAGCGTCGCCGGGGACCGGTTGGCAGCACTTCGCGTACGTCAGCATGAGGTTGTCCACGCCCTGAAGGCGCACGCCTTTCGAGGCCCGGCCGGTGATCGCGCGAAACGTCTCGAGCGAGGCTTCCTTCAGCTTCTGCACCGGCCCGCCGCCGTCCGGGAACCACTTGTGGAGAACCTGAACGATGGAGATGTCCCCCGAGCCGATCGCCGCGTGGAGCGAGGCGACGTCGGCGTGACCGAGCGCGGCCGCAAGCTGCTCCAGCGAGAGCTCCGGAGGAGGCGTGAGGCGGCGGCGCCGGATCTCGCGATCGAGCATTTCCTTCCCGAGCACGACGCTGTCGGCGTGCGCGGCGACCTTCAGCCAGTGCCGGATCTTGTTCCGGGCGCTGACCGTCTTCACGATCTTCAGCCAGTCGCGCGTCGGCTTCCCCATCGGCGACGTGATGATCGTGACGTGGTCGCCATTTCGGAGCGCCGTGCGAAGCGGAATGATCCGGCCATCCACCTTGGCGCCGACGCAGCGGTGGCCGACATCCGTGTGGACGTGGTAAGCGAAATCGAGCGGCGTGGCTCCCCGCGGCAGTCGCTTCAGGTCGCCGCGCGGCGTGAAGACAAAGACCTCGTCCTGGTAGAGCGAGGTCTTCAAGTAGTCCATGAACTCCTCGGGATCGCTCGCCGACCCCTGGAAGTCGACGGACGTCAGGAGCGGAGCCAGTTTTTCCTGGAGCTCGGCGTCCGTCTCGCGGCCCCCTTCCTTGTACCGGTAGTGCGCCGCCACGCCGAGCTCCGAGATCTGATGCATCTCTCGCGTCCGGATCTGGAACTCCACCATGACGCCCGCGGGCGCCACGACCGTGGTGTGGAGCGACTGATACATGTTGCTCTTGGGGGTCGCGATGTAGTCCTTGAAGCGGTCGTGCACGGGAGTGAAGAGGTCGTGAACGATGCCAAGGACGCGATAGCAGTCGGCCTTGTCGGTGGTGATCACGCGAACGCCCAGAAGGTCGAAGATCTCCTCGAATCGGCGCCCCTGCGCCACCATCTTTCGATGGATCGACTCGAGGTGCTTCGGCCTCCCCGTCACCTCCGCGGAGAGTCCGAGCTCCGCCAGCCGCTCGCGCACCGGCGCCATCACCGCCGCGATGACCGCGGCCCGCTCCTCCCGCTTCAGCGAGATTTTCTGGCGCAGCTCTTCGAACGCGACGGGGTCGAGCGCCTTGAAACTCAGATCCTCCAGCTCCCACTTCACCGTGCCGATTCCGAGGCGATGGGCCAGCGGCGCGTAGATCTCGCGCGTCTCCCGCGCCACCTTCTTCGCGCGCGCCTCGTCCAGCCCGTGCAGCGTCCGCATGTTGTGGAGCCGGTCCGCCAGCTTGATGAGGATGACGCGAAGATCGCGCGCCATCGAGAAGAGCATCTTCCGGAAGTTTTCGGCCTGCTCCCGCTCGGGGCGCTCCAGGTGGAGCCCGCTGATCTTCGTCACACCGTCCACCAGACCGGCGACTTCGGGCCCGAACGCCTGGCGAATTTGTTCCAGCTTCTGTTCCGTGTCCTCCACGACATCGTGGAGGAGCGCGGCTTGCACCAGCGTCGTTGCCGCGCCGGAGCCGAGGAGTTCGACCAGGATCTTCGCGACGGCGACCGGATGGGTGATGTAGGGCTCGCCGCTCATCCGCTTCTGCGGGGCGTGCGCGTCGGCGGCGAAGGTGTAGGCGCTGCGAATCCCCGCTTCGTCGAAAGCGCGGGAGGTGCGGCGGAGGGCGTCGAGGAGCGGGGCTAGATGCGCCTCGGACCGGGGATCAGGCGCCGGGTCCATCGGGGCGAACCTGGATGTCCCGCAGCTTCAGCTGCAGGCGAGAACGGTTTTGCCAGACGTTGATCGTCGGGACGAACGCGACCGAGAGACGACCCGATTCAGCCCGCAGTGATCCCGCGAGGTAGCCGAGCCCGAAGCCGATGCAGTCGAGGTCGCGGCCGTTCTGGCGGATGCTCATCTTCAGGTGGTTCTTGCTCACCACCATGGGCGGCGCTCCAAATACGACGTTATCGGCCACGAAGAGCGGTTCCGCGTTCCCAATTCCGAAGGGCGAGAGACGCTCCAGGGCGCGGACCAGGTCCTCGTTGCATTCCTCCAGCGGAAGCGTGCCGTCGATGGCGAGCGTCGGCACGTAGTCTTCCGGGCGCATCCGCTCCTCCACCACGCGGCAGAAGTGTTCTCGGAAAGCCTCGAGGTTCTCCGCGCGGATGGTCAGGCCGGCCGCGTAGGAGTGTCCGCCAAAGCCGACGAGATGCGCGCGGCACTCCTGAAGCGCCTGGCAGACGTCGAAGCCCTTGATGCTGCGGCCCGAGCCCTTTCCCTCGTCCTCGTCCGCCGAAATGAGGATCGTAGGCCGGTGAAAGCGCTCCATGAGACGTGACGCTACGATTCCGAGGACGCCGGGGTGCCAGCGGTCGGACCAGAGGACGATGGCGGGCGGAAGCTCGGCGCCGACGCGTCGCAGCATCTCCAGGGCGTCCTCCAGCGTCGATTCATCGATCTTCTTCCGGTTGGTGTTGTCCTCCTCCAGGCTCTCCGCGATGGAGAGCGCCTCGCGGCGCTCCGTGGAGAGAAGGAGGCGCACGCCGCTCTCGGCGTTCCCCAAGCGGCCGGCCGCGTTGATGCGAGGAGCCAGGATGTAGGCGACGTGGCCGCTCTCGATGCGCCGGGCCGTCAGGCCGGCGACTTCTTTCAGCGCGGTGAGTCCGGGACGGTGCGAATCGTGCAATTGGTCGAGCCCGAGCTTCGCGAAGATCCTGTTCTCTCCGACCAGCGGCACGACGTCGGCGATGGTTCCTAGCGCGACGAGGTCGAGATTTCGCTCGACCCATCCCTCCGGGAACGCCTGCGGACGCGAGGCCTTCAACCCCTGCACCAATTTCAACACGACGCCGACGCCCGCGAGGTCCTTGAAGGCGTAGGGGCAATCGCGCCGTTTCGGATTCAAGATCGCCACGGCCTTCGGGAGTTCCTCGCTGATCGGCTCGTGATGGTCGGTGATGATGACTTCCATGCCCTGTTCCATCGCCAGCCGCACTTCCGCCACCGCGGTGATGCCGCAATCGGCCGTGATGATCAGGTTGGTCCGGCGCTTGCGTGCCATCTCGACCCCTCGGACGCTGAGACCGTAACCATCGCGGATGCGGTCAGGGATGAAGTAGGTCACCTTGGCGCCGATGGCCTCCAGCGAGGAGGAGAGAAGCGAGGTCGCCGTGATCCCATCCACGTCGTAGTCGCCGAAGACCAGGATCTGCTCCCCGGCCTCGATCGCCTTCCAGATCCGAGAGACGGCCAATTCCATGTCGCGCATCGTGAAGGGGTCGAGGAGGCGGTCCATGGAAGGCTCCAGGAATCGGAGGACTTCCCCGGCGTCTCTAAATCCGCGATTGGCCAGGAGGCGCGCGAACGTCGGCGTGACATCCAGGGCGGAGGCGAGCGACGCGGCAATGCCGGGCTCTGCTTCACTTCGGACAATCCATGTTTTCGGGGTTACAGGACGCACGCTACCTCGGGGCTCGGGTGGGCGGGCCGAGAGCCGGCCACTCCCCATCAGGCTAACACCTTGAAAATGCGCGGTCAACGAACCGGTAGGTCGCAGCTGGAAACGCCGAATGACCCCACACTCGGGCGACTTCGGGATAGTGTTGCAGCCTCGGAGAACTTCATGGGGAGGCGTATGGAAGCCAGATGCTTGTGCCTGCCCTTGGCCGCAGTTGCCAGGAACACGCCGACTGAAGCGGGGCCTGTTGTGGGAATCGAAATCCGTGTCACTTTCTCGCTTGGGTCGAAACGCGAGCAGCGAATTCTCGCTCAGAGCGCGGATCCTCGGAACTCGGTGGCTTCGGCTCTCCCTGTCCCAAGCGCTCTTGTCGCTTAGCGTGATCTTCTCGTGCCGGCCGGCACAGGTGAGACCATTAGAAACCTGTCCCAGACCGGCTCACGAGTACCGGTTGCTGCCATCAGTGCCAGCGCGATTCCAGCTGAGCCCTCCAAAAGACCGGGCGAAGCGTTCCATCCTGGTCTCGGCTCCATCCGCCACGCCGCGTAACCTCCAGGGCCGATCCCGTGCTGCCGCATCTTGAGTGTCGCCCGAAACCAGTTGCGGGCCGCGACGCGGAACGGGGCGTCCCCCGTCGCCTGATAGAACCTATTGAAGAGGTGTGCTATTCCGGAAGTACCGTGACAAAGTCCCGCGTCGACCGCCCCGCTTCCCTCAAGCGGGAGGGCTGCCGCGCAACCCGCAATTGATATCGCCTTGTCGCACCAGGACTTGTTCCCGCTGACCTGCGACGCTACTAGGATGGCGGATGCGACACTGAGATCGCCATAGCACCATGCCAGGCGACTTGGAGAGGATGGCCTTCCCGTAATAATCGACGAGGGAAACGATAGCCCACTGGCGACTTCAATTCGTTGCGCGAGGATCCAGGTGACAGCCCCTTCAAGCAACCGGGCCGAGACGCCGGGTCTAATCCCGCGCACAATCGTTTGTGCGAGTAGCACGCAGATCCCGGGCACTCCATGGGAAATACCGAGGTTGTAGTACCCATTCGGCGCGTTTTCTCGCTGCCATTGGGGAAGAAACTCCGGGGCTGTCAGCCAGCGAACACCTCCGGCTGCGTACTCGGCACGGCTCTCGAGGAAGTCAACGATGAGTTCAAGAGCGCGAACTGCGCGAGGATGTGGCCAGCGCCCGAGGGCGTACAACCCCCACCCGACGGGACCATTGATGAGATCGTACTCAGCTGGTGTCGGGATGCTCTCGAGAGCCTTCAGCAGGGCATCTTCGAGCTCCTCGTGCGCATCGTCCTCAGAGAAACCTCCCTCTTGCCCCATCCCGGCCGCGGAGAGGAGGGAAACCGCCCACCCGACACCTGTGAATCCCCCATAGAGATTTGGGCGTACGGCATCCGACTCCGCGAGCCCGTCGATGGCCGCATCCAAGTGTTGGTCTCGTCGGAGCTTGAACTCCGGCTGCGCTAAGCGGCAGAATAGCTCGTCGTAGAAGATGGCCATGCCGGCATTTCCGCCCGCGAGGCCAGGAGGAAAGTAGGTGGGGGACCACTCCTCCCCTCCGAGTTCCAGCGCAACTTGCAGGATCGATCGATCGGCTGCCGCACCTTCGTCGTCGGTTAGAATCGGCACCCAGGTTGCACTCATCTGCAGGGAGGCACCAAGCACTATGGGTCGAATGGACATCTCGCGAGCGTCGGACGCACGACGAGCTTTGAGTGATTCCGAGAGTTTGTCTCAGCTTCCGCGGAGAGCGCAAGATCAAAGATTACCCTTCGAGCCTCGACCCCTTGTCACATGTCCGTACACTCGTTCGAAAGATGCCGAGCATTTCAGGTTGCGAAATTATCATCGCTATCCTGTTCAATTCCGAGAATTCCTCAACCTATCCTCGAACCGGTAGCACGGATAGATTCCCTTCCTGTGAAATTGAGGTGAAGGCCACATCATGCCATCGCGACGCGACCCGCCGACCCTCGTTTCCCGCTCAGACATTTTTCGCCAGCAGGCGCTCGATGCCTGGCGAGGTCAGGGAGCTGAGCCGCCGACCCTCCTGGAATTGTCTCCGTCCTGGATCCCCTGGGCTCTCTCAGGAGTTTTGCTCATCGCGGCCGCTGGCGTCATCATTGCTGCGAACATGACGATCCCCCGTCGTGTGACTGGACCGGCGGTCATCATCCCCTCGACGAGTGGGGATAGCTTAATCGTCGAGGCAGTATTGCCGGATAAATCCTTGGGCAGCGTTGCAGTCGGGCAATTGCTTTGGTTTCGATCCGACGCAGCCAGTGTCCGCCCGGTCGCGCTCCAAATCATGTCCGTCGTGCAAATGCCCTACCCCACGATGGACAGGACACGGGGGCAAGCAGGCACGATGGACGAGAGAAGCTCGACTGCTCTGCGATTCCTGGTGCGCGGCGGCCGCCTTGATCCTGACCCCAGCGGGGGCGGGGCGACTCTGCTCCGGCCCGGAATGAGCGGTACCGCACAAGTCCTGACTCGGCGGGAGTCGCCACTCCAGATCCTTCGCCCACACCCTCCAGGACGACGCGCGGAATGAGACACAAAGGCACGCCGCGCACCAAATCAGAACTACCGGAGTCTGTTCGGCTGCCTGGCGTGAGCGCGAAACGATGCGGGATACCCTACGTTCAGCAGATGCAGACGACCGACTGTGGGGCAGCATGCCTTGTTATGGTCCTCCGTGCCTGGAAGCGATACGAGTCGTTAACCGAAGTGCGGGCACGCATGGGGCTGGCGAGCGGCGGCGTATCCGCACAACGAATCCTCGAGACGGCCGAAGGGTACGGTCTGCGCGGCCGGGTTGCCCGGATTGAAGTTGACGAGCTGGAATGCCTTGATTCCGGCGCTATCCTTCACTGGGGCATGGACCACTTTGTCGTGCTCCAGAACGTGGGCCCTCGTTCGGTTGACATCGTGGATCCGAAGCTCGGACGCCGCAAGGTCCCGCTGTACGAGGTCGGTCGGAAATTTACCGGGGTTGCCGTGCTCTTGGAGCCCACCGCGGCATTCGAGATCCGACCTCCTCCGCGCTCCCGCATCCTCGGCTACCTCAAATCGATGCTCACTCACTCGGGCGACTTCGGGCGGGTACTCCTCCTGGCGGTCCTTCTCCAGGGTGCGTCACTGACACTGCCCCTTTTGACCGGGACGATCGTCGATCGCGTCATTCCAGAGCACGACTACGACCTTCTGAAGTTCATCCTTTTCGGAATCGTATTTGTCGGGATCTTCTCCTTCATCACGACGACCATCCGGTCACTCCTCCTCGTCTACCTCCGCACCCGACTCGACCTGCAGCTGACCGTCGAGTTCGTGGAACATCTGATGAGTTTGCCGTTTTCATTCTTCAAGAATCGACAGACGGGCGACTTGGTCATGAGGCTCGCCAGCAACTCGCAGATACGTGCCATTCTAACGTCGACGCTCCTCTCTGGCATGCTCGACGGATTCATGGTCGTCACGTACCTGGTGCTTCTCTGGGTTGTAAACTGGCGGTTCGGCTTGGTGGTCCTGATATTGGGAGGCTTGCGGATCGCGATCTTCTTGGGAACGCGCCGCAAGTACCAGGAGCTAATGACCGAAAGTCTTCGCGCAGGAGCCGACGCATCGAGCTACCAAGTCCAGATGCTGGGCGGAATCGAAATCTTGAAGGCTTCGGGTGTTGAGCGCCGCGCGCTCAACCACTGGTCAAATCTGTTCATCGAAGTAATGAACATCTCGATCCGCCAAGGCCGCCTCTCCGCGCTCGTTGAAGCGGCGCTTGCCGCCGTCGGCCTCGTGTCGCCCCTTCTCCTTCTCGGCTACGGCGCATGGCTGACGCTTCATGGCCAGCTCTCGCTTGGAACGATGCTCGCCGTAAACAGCCTGGCCGCAGGATTCCTCGGACCGCTCTCCAATCTAGTGTCTAACGGACTCCAGCTCCTCACGATGGGCAGTTATCTAGAGCGGGTGGAAGACGTACTGGCGGAGAAGGCAGAGCAGGAAGGAGGGCCAGCCCCGTCGGCACCGAAGCTGACGGGCGCAATCGAGCTTTATGAAGTATCGTTCCGGCACTCACCTGTTGCGCCGTGGGTGTTGAGGGACATCACGGTGAGCATCCCAGCGCGGGGCCGAATTGCAATAGTCGGTAGGAGCGGTTCGGGAAAGTCGACCTTGGCCCGGATGCTGGTTCAACTCTACCGCCCTTCCGCGGGTTGGATTCGCGTCGATGGGCTAGATCCGGCCGGATTCGATCTCTCCTCGGTCCGCAGTCAGATCGCCTACGTTCCCCAATCGATGTTTCTGTTCGCTGGATCCGTTCGGCAGAACATCGCCCTCTCCTGCCCCGAAGCTAGCATGGAGCGCGTCGAGGAAGCCGCACGCCTGGCGGACATCCACGACGAAATCCTCGGCATGCCCCTGGGGTACGACACTCAACTTTCTGAAGGCGATGGCTCCATCGCGGGTGGGCAGCGACAACGCATTGCCCTGGCCCGCGCCCTCATAGCCGGACCCAGGGTTCTAGTTCTCGACGAAGCGACGAGCCACCTGGACGCGGCTACCGAGGCGCGAATACTCGAGAACCTTCGCCAAACGGCCGCAACGCAAATCGTCATGGCGCATCGCCTGAGTACGATACGGGCAGCAGATCTCATCCTCGTTCTGGAACACGGCCGCGTGGTCGAGCGGGGGACGCACGAGGCGCTGGTTGCCTCCGGCGGCGTATACATCGACCTCTTTAGGCTTCAGCTGAAAGGTACGGCGGGATGACGGGCTACGACTTCGAACACGACGGATTCTTTGTGATGCGCACGCCGCTCCTGCCGCTGGAATTCCTGCATGAGTGGGGTACTGCCGGCGATGAGGACCAGCTCCGTGCGCGGCTCCGCGAGATTTTCGAGATTCCCGAAATTCGGGAAGCCCTCTTCGTCGCTTCTCCTGCGCTCGAGGAAGCATTACGTCGAGAGGGCGCCACGGCAGATGTCGCCAAACGGGACCGACTCGACGCGGGCCTGACGAAGTACCTGCTGCGGATGGCCGGACGATGCACTCCATTCGGGCTCTTCGCCGGCGTCTCAGTTGGCACATTCGGTCCCACAACAGAGTTGCGCCTGGCGCCCAGGTCGAAATACCGGCGCTTCACGCGACTCGACATGGGGTATCTCGACATGATGCTCGAATGTTTGGTGCGGGACACCTCCACCCGGAATGCAGTCCAGTATCGACCCAACTCAACGCTCTATGTCATCGGTGACCGGGCCCGGTACATTGAGCACCGGCAGCGGAGCCGGGTCCGAAGCTACTTCCTGGTCTCGGCCAGCATGGATGAGAGCCTGACCGCGACGTTGGACCTCGCAGCTTCCGGAGACTCGCGTGAGAACCTCGCGAGGGCCTTGGTTCAGGACGGAATCGAGATGGAAGAGGCTCTCGACTACGTGGATGAACTGATTGACGGTCAGATTCTAGTGCCGGACCTCGCTCTGGCGGTGACCGGTGGAGACCCGATGATCGACCTGGAGGAACAGCTCGCATCCCACGAGGGGCTTGACGGCTTCGCGCGGACACTCGCTTCGGTCCGAGCGCAATTGCAGTCTATCGACAGAGCGGGCGTCGGCGTCGCACCTGAGCGGTACCGGAGCGTCTCGGATGAGTTGAGCGCCTTCCCGTGCGATGCAAACATCGATCGCCTCTTCCAGGTCGATATGGCCAAACCAGGGGAGACGCTGACCCTTGACGAGTCCCTACTCGAGGAGGTCGCGCGCGTCGCAGCTGTCCTCGGACGCATTTTCGGGGCAGCACCGGCAGACCCGTTCGAAGATTTCAAAAAGGCGTTCGTCGAGCGCTGGGGCGATCGCCAGATTCCCCTCCTACATGCGTTAGACGAAGAGTGTGGCGTGGGATTCCATGCTTCGAGCTCCGTCGCATCCGACGTCTCGCCCCTGCTCGCGGGGCTCGTCTTCGGGCTCGGCCCTGGCGAGCCGCGCATTCCATGGGGTCCGCTCCAGGACTTTTTGCTGCGACGAGTTGCGGAAGGTCGGGATCGACCATATGAATCGATCACGATCACCGACGAAGATCTCTCCCTGCTCCCTGATCGCTCTGCCCTGCTCCCGAGCGCTGTCGCCGTGATGCTCACCCTGCTACCAACTCGAGAGGAGTCCGGGCCACCTAGCTTCCTATGGCATGGGTTATCGGGGCCGTCGGGTGGAAAATTACTGGGGCGATTCTGTCATCTCGACCCTGAGCTCCTACAGGGCCTCCGAGACCACCTTCGAGCGGAGGAGTTGCAAGATCCGGAACGCGTCCATTGCGAAATTGTACATCTCCCTGAGGGGCGCATTGGCAATGTCATCGCGAGGCCCCTTCTAAGAGAGCATGAGATCGTTTTTCTGGCACGATCAGGCGCACCCACGGAACGGCAGATCCCCCTCTCCGACATACGCGTCTCGGTTCGAACTGGCCGAGTCGTCCTCAGGTCGGTTCGGCTCCAGCGCGAAATCGTGCCCCGGCTCACAAATGCGCACAACTTCTCCATGGGAATTGGCGTCTATCGCTTTCTCGCGATGCTCCAGGCTCAAGGGATGCACTCGGGGCTCGCCTGGAACTGGGGTCCCTTTGAATCGCTCGCCTACCTCCCTCGCGTGACATATCGGAACGCGATTCTTTCGCCGGCGCGATGGACGGCCGCTGTGAATGAGATTCGGCCAGCCGACGGGTGGGACCGCACCGATCCGCTTGGAAAGTTTCTCAAATGGGCCGAGTATAAGAAGCTCCCTCGCTGGGTCGGACTTCGAGAGGGTGACAACATTCTCCCAGTTGACCTCGATAATCAGCTCAGCCTCCGCGCGCTACTTGACGCCATCGAGGGACGTCCCCAATTCACGCTTACTGAGCTTCCAGGGCTGGGGGGAGACGGGCCAGTATTCGGCCCAGAAGGAAGATTCTCGAACGAGGTAATCATCCCGCTAGTGCGGCGCGCCAGGTCTGCGGTCGCGCCGGTTGAAAACGTTAAGAAGGGGATGGAAAAGGTGGGGTTCGAAAACGGGCCGATCCGATTTCTACCAGGCTCGGAATGGCTCTTCGTTAGGATCAGCACTGCGCCGGAATTCGCGGATGCACTCCTCGTCAATTCACTCGGTCCCATCATCGAATCGCTTCGACGCGACCATGTCGCAAATGAATGGTTTTTCATCCGATACAGCGATCCCGATTTCCAGATTCGACTTCGGATCCGAGGAAACCCCACCGCACTCCTATCCGAGGCGTTGCCTCGGCTTCATAGCGTCACCTCTATCCTCGTCGACCGCGGGCTCGTCACCAAAGTGCTCTATGACACGTACGACCGGGAAATGCAGCGGTACGGCGGGCCGGATGGAATCGAGATCTGCGAATCGATCTTTGGCATCGATAGCGACGCCACGCTCGAGCTGATCGCTTTGACCCCCGGGGACGAGGGCGCCGTCGCCCGGTGGCAGCTCACTCTCTGCGGGATCGATGCGCTGCTCCGCGACGCCGGCTTGGATCTCGAGAAACGCTATTCATTCGCGGATCGAATGGCGGGTTCCTACGCTCGAGAGTTCAACCTTTTGGGGAGTGCCAAGCGCCCTATTCAAGAGAAGTTCAGGGCTGAACGTAGCGCCCTATTCAAGCTACTTGAAGACTCGAAGCATGGTACATCCTCACTCGAACTGGGTATCGAAATTCTTCGCCGGCGGTCGACACGCCTCGCGCCGGAATTTGCGGAACTTAGCAAACGAGACGAGGGCGGCAACTTGAGCACCCCTCTTTCGGAAATATTGAGCAGCCTTATTCACATGCATACAAATCGGATGATGCCAACGTCCGCGCGAGCCCACGAGGCAATTCTCTATCGATTCCTCTCGAATCTTTATGATTCCAAGCTGGCCCGCGCAGGCAGGCTGAAACGCGATCGTCAAGGGATGGCCGCACCGGAGTAGTACAGGGGGTGGTCGTCGGCGTTCGCTTCCACAATGTTGCGAATGGGCTCACCCGCTCGGAGCGGCACGGGTGAGCCCGGGTTACACGCAGAACGTTCTTCGTCTACGAAAAAACTAACTGTACTAAGTATTGATGCACGTCCATCCGTGGGAGTTAGCAGATGCACGGTCCTCCGCAGGAGTCAGCAACCGCAGGTGTTAAGGACCGTTGGATCTTGGCAACCAGTGCCCGGGCAAAGGGTATTCGCACAAGTCCCCCCGCAGGTGCATGTACCATCTGTCGCCGTGGGTGGTCTCGCGCCACCAAGCACAAGTTTGGATTGGTCCGTGGTGAGCATCCGAAGGGTGTTCTTCCGCAGGCGGAGTTTCTTCATGATCGCACTCCTGGACGGTCGGCAAGAGGCCGCGGTCCTTAGAAAGGGAGCCAATGGAGCCCCACGCACATCGCGGTGAGGCCACGATCGACACGATCAGGCTCTCTGATGGAGCGGCACCACCTCCTTCAATCGCTCCGAAACATGCATCAGCTAAACGCTAGCAATTCCTTAGGGAGGCTGTCAAGTTTCTGGGTGACCATTGCGCTGGCTGCGGGCGCGGCTAAGGCACACGTTAGTCACGGCGAGATTCACGAGAGTTCTCAGCCCAACTTCGGAATGATATCGCGCCGCGAGTTCGCCTGATCCCCGCACTACACCCAGAGGGCCCTTTGCCGCCCATCACGCCGACTTTGGCCCCCGCCACGCCGTTCCGGGCCACGACGATGCTGATGGGATTCGCGGTCGTGCGGTGGGTTGCCGCCACCTCGGCGCGGGCGCGAATGTGCCGGAAGTGACTATGTGATAAGCTTTTCGCCAGAACATGAGAGAGGTGTGGCTACGCACGATCTCCGCGATTTCCCGCTCCGCAGCATGCGTAAGATCTTTGTCGTACCCCTCGTTTCGAATGAGCCGGTCCCGATCGTCCCAGAGAAGGCGATGCCGCACGCCACCTGTGACACCGAATTCACGGGTACCTCGTAGAGACTCACGGCGGATTCGTTTAGGTGCGCGTCCCGCAGAGTCACGCTTGGCTCGGCCGGAGCTTCGAGACTAACCGGCTCAGTCGATCCGTTTATCGCATCGTTCCCGTTACGCGCCCGGCTACAGCAGGAATCCCCCCGAGACGGCCAGGGCCGACCCGGTGATGTATCCCGATTCCTCCCCCAGGAGGAAGAGGGCGGCTCGCGACACCTCGTGCGGGGTGCCTAGCCGGCGCGCCGGGATCCGCGGCGCCGCGTCTCGCCATGCGCGCGGCAAACCGGGGGTGCGGATGACGCCCGGCAGGATCACGTTCACGGTAATCCCATTTTCCGCCTCCTCCACCGCGACGCTTCGCGCCAGCGTCAGGAGCGCGGTCTTGAGCGCGCGATAGGCGTGCGCCCGTGGCGCCGCGCGCGGAGTGTCGCATCCCGCCACGCCGAAGAGGAGGATCCGCCCGTATCGGCGGCGCCGCATGCCGGGAAGTGCTTCCTGCATCGCCACGAGCGCGCTCGTCACGTTCGAATCGACGAGATCGCGCCAGAGCCTCTCCGACAATCGCGCGAGCGGCCCCTCCCAGTAGTCCCCCGCCGACACGACGAGAATGTCGGGCCCGCCGGATCGGCGGAGCATCGCGCGGACGCTGGCTCGCGTTCGGGCGTCGCCCCGCGCCGTCTCAACCGTGGTCCCCCGCGCCGCCGCCACGCCGCACGTCTCGCGAAGCGACGCTTCGGTCCGCCCCGCCACCAGCACCTTCGCGCCGGCGCAGGCGAGATCGAGCGCCACCGCGCGGCCCAGGCCGCGAGAGCCTCCGATCACAAGCGCGCGCCGTCCCGAGAACCCGGTCGGGCCGGGCGTGGGTGTCTTTCGAGTCGTCATGGTGTGTGGTACTATAGTGCGCTTGCTGCCATTCGATCAATGTTCGGAGACGCGATGAACGATCAGCGCTGGGAACAGGTGCTGCGGCGCCTCGATAAACAGTTCGGGGACCTCGAATTCGACGAAGTCGATGACGAGGAGACGCATGCCACGATCGAATCGGTCGTCTGGCTGGGTCCCACGGGCCGCATGAAACTGACCCGTACCACGCGCCCCGTCATTCTCGACTCCAAGCGGCACTTCTCCAATCGCGCCGGGGCCGGATCGCACGTCGAGTACGTCTTCTCCAAGACGGAGATGACCCAGAAAATGCGGCTCTACACCTGGAACGAGGTGCAGAGCGATTGGGACGAAGTCGACGCGTCCGTGTTCGAAGAGCCGAAGCGCTAGTCGCCCATCGGGGGGGCCATGGATCGTCACGTCGGTCTCGATCTCGTCCGTATCACCGAAGCCGCCGCGCTTGCCTGCGCCCGCTGGATGGGGCGCGGCGACGCGAATAGCGCCGATCAGGCCGCCGTCACCGCCATGCGCCAGGCTTTCGACGCCGTGGACATCCGCGGCACCGTCGTCATCGGCGAGGGCGAGCGCGACGAAGCCCCCATGCTCTACATCGGCGAACGTGTCGGAACCGGCTACGGTCCCGAGGTCGACATCGCCCTCGATCCGCTCGAATGCACGAACTCGGTCGCCAATGGCCGGGCGAACGCCATGGCCGTGATCGCCCTGGCCCAGCGGGGCCACTTCCTCCACGCCCCCGATACCTACATGGAAAAGATCGCCGTGGGTGCGGCCGCCGCCGGCTCCATCGACCTCACGCGATCGATCGAAGAGAATCTCGAGGCGGTCGCCGCGGCCAAGAAGTACCGACTTCAAGATTTGACGGTCGTCATTCTCGACCGCCCCCGGCACGAGGAGCTGGTGCAAAAGGTCCGCCGCGTCGGCGCGCGCATCTACCTGATTCCCGACGGCGACGTCTCGGCCGCCATAGCCACGGCGGTCGACGCGACGGGCGTGGACGTGCTTGTCGGAACCGGCGGCGCACCGGAAGGGGTTCTGGCCGCGGCGGCGCTCCGCTGCCTCGGCGGCTCCATTCAGGGGCGTCTGGCGTTCCGGAACGACGAGGAGAAGGCACGCGCCAAGAAGATGGGAATCGAAGATCTCGACCGCGTCTACCGAGAGACCGATCTGGCCCGCGGCGATTCCATCACCTTCGCCGCCAGCGGCGTGACCAATGGCGACATGCTGGAGGGGGTCCGCTTCACGGCCCAGGGCGCCGAAACACACTCGATGGTCATGCGTGTGAAAACCGGAACGGTGCGGACGATTCGAACACGGTACGCCCGAAACGCCGACAGCGTCCTTTCCACGTTGGGCACGGGCGGTGCCGGCCACGACTCGTAGCGACTCCCTCGACTTCCTCGCGGTCGGGGCCCACCCGGACGACGTGGAGATCTCCTGCGGCGGCACGCTCGCGCTCGCGGCGTCCCAGGGACTCTCCGTCGGGATCCTCGATCTGACCCGCGGCGAACTCGCGACGAACGGCACTCCCGAGGAGCGCGCCCACGAAGGCGACGAGTCCGCGCGCATCCTGGGCGCGCGCGGGCGGTGGAACGCCGGGCTCCCGGACGGCGGCCTCGACGCCGGCGATGCCGGGCAGGTGGCCGAGACCGTCGCCTCGATCCGGCGCCTTCGTCCCGCGATCCTGCTCACCCACTTCCATCAGGACCGCCATCCCGACCATGTCGCGGCGTCGGCGCTGCTCGATCGCGCCTGGTATCTGGCCGGGCTCCGCCGTTACGCACCCGAGACGGCGCCCTTTCGCCCGGCGATGCGCTACCACTTTGCCTCACGCGTGGGGTTCATCCCCTCCTTCATTGTCGATGTGACCGAAGTCTGGGACACCAAGCGCCGCGCGATCCTGGCGCACGCCACGCAGGTCACACGCGCCGGCGCGGACGCCCGGCCTACGCCGCTCAACGCCGACGATTTTCTCGACCGGATCGAATCGCGCGCGCGCTACTACGGGGGGATGATCGGGGCGAGATACGGGGAACCGTTTCACAGCAGCGAGCCGCTCGGAGTCCGATCGCTCGATGGACTTCTCTCCGCGCCTCGTACGCCCCCGGGGTCGTTCACGGGCTGACCCCGGAGTTACTTCCTGCCGAGAACCCTCTCGGCGGCCAGGAGGATGTCTGGCGATTTGATTCCGAACGCCGCCATCAGCTCCTCGGGCTTTCCGGAACGCCCGAAGCGGTCGCGGACCGCGACGAACTCCATCGGGACCGGATGCTTCGCCACCACGACTTCCGCCACCGCGCTCCCAAGGCCGCCGTGCACCTGGTGCTCCTCCGCCGTCACGATCGCGCCGCACTCGCGCGCGGCCAGGGCGATCGCCTCCTCGTCGAGCGGCTTCAGCGTGTGCATGTTCAGGACACGGGCCTGGACGCCGCGCGCCGACAGTTGCTCTGCGGCCACGAGCGCCTCGTAGACCATCACGCCGCAGGCGATGATCGCGAGGTCGTTCCCTTCGCGCATGACGTTCGCCTTCCCGATGGTGAATGGTGAGTCGGGCGTGGTGACGACCGGCACCGACTCCCTGCCGAAGCGAAGGTAGTAGGGGTGGCGGTCGCCCGCCATGGCAATCGTCGCCTTCCGTGTTTCCCAATAGTCGCAAGGGACTACCATCCGCATGTTGGGAATCGATCGGATGATCGCGATCTCCTCCATCGCCTGATGGGTCGCGCCGTCGGGGCCGACGCTGATCCCGCCGTGCGCGCCGCCGATCTTCACCGGGAGGTCGCTGTAGGCTACCGTGACGCGGATCTGATCCGCCGCGCGGCAGGAGGCGAACGCGCCGTAGGTGGCCAGGAAGGGAGTCTTTCCAACCGCCGCGAGCCCCGCCGCGACACACATCATGTTCTGCTCGGCGATGCCGACCTGGATGAAGCGCTCGGGGAAGCGATCGGCGAAATAATTGACGTTCGTCGATCCGGAGAGGTCGCCGACCAGCACGACGATGTTCGGGTTCGTCTCGCCGAGGAAGACCAGCCCGTGGCCGAAGCCCTCGCGGGTCTTCTTCATCTCGGGTTTCGTCAGGGAGGGCGCCGCGCCGGAAGCCGCGGGCGTCGCCGGAGTTGGCTGGCTCATGAGGCTCCGTTCACGGAGGGGGCCACGGCCGGCGTGGCGTGCGCCCGGAGACGATTCGTCCACGCATCGAGGCTCGAACCGAGCTCGCGCAGCGCCTGATCGGCCTGTTCCTTCGTGGGCGGCACGCCATGCCACCGGTAGTCGTCTTCCATGTACGAAACACCCTTCCCCATCACCGTGTGCGCCAGGATGACGCTCGGGCGGCCTTTGGCCAGGCGCGCCTGCGCAAAGGCGTCGAGGATGCTCGGGATGTCGTGGCCATCCGCCTCGATGACGTTCCAGCGGAAGGCGCGCCACTTGTCGGCGAGCGGTGCGATTCCCATCACGTCCTCCACGTCGCCGTCGATCTGCTTTCGGTTGTAGTCGATCACCGCGCAGAGGTTGTCGAGTTTGTAGTGGGCCGCGAACATGGCGGCCTCCCAGATTTGCCCTTCCTGCTGCTCCCCGTCGCCCATGACGCAGTAGACGCGCCTCGGCGTGCGGTCCATACGGGCTCCCAACGCCATGCCGCACGAGACCGAGAGCCCCTGTCCGAGCGATCCCGTGGACCCATCGAGTCCCGGCAGGCGGGTCATG
>ERZ1292633.2290-Hain-H41-02um-R1-2290-length-19682-cov-6_pt1 | contig 19682 bp, 8 predicted proteins | sample MGYA00564406_ERZ1292633 | MGnify/ENA primary metagenome ERZ1292633 (study PRJEB36523, sample SAMEA6512639) | groundwater metagenome | collected 2019-01-08 | study: AquaDiva: Metagenomics assemblies of 32 groundwater samples
GTCAAGTTGACCAAAACAAAAAAGCACCGCGACACTGTGGTCCCATGCATGAGGTGACGTGGGGGAGGCGCTCTCTGCATCAAGGATGCCATGGTGAAAAAAAAATTCCACAACATTTATCGAGATATAATGGACGTATGGGGGGGAGTCGACTTCGTCTTGCGTTGTGATCGACCCAACCCCTGTGGGTGCATTTTACTAGAGACTCGCGCACCCCTTGAAGGGGAAGGAGGGAAGCCGCCTCTGGTGATGCACTTTCTCCTGCAACACCTTGAATGCCCTGCTGAATGCCCACAGAATGTGAAAGTGGACGGGAAACTTATGTGTTCTGTTTCAATCGCAAAGTATTGGAAAGGGAAGTTCATGAGGGTGGTGGGGGGTGGGATTTTAGGAAAAAATTGGGGGAAAAAGCGGTCCGTTTCGGGCCGCCGTTTTACCCTTTGACGCGGGGCACGGCAGCTGACTTCGCGGCGTTCGCCTTGGCCATTTGCGTCTTCAAGAAGGACAAACTCACCCGGGCATCAGGGATGGCGAGGCGACGATGATCCCTTTCCGACGATGGCATCGGTCCTCCTTCTTGAGGCCGAAGAGGAGACGAAGACGTGCACAGTGCCGTCGCGCGAACGGAAAGAGAAGACTCTCCACCGGCAGATGAATCATCCTCCAGCGACGGGAGCTTGAGCGTCATCACGATGTCCGCGCCTAGAATGCGCTTCCCCGAAACGAACGCCCGAAGCGCCTTCGTCATGCCAATGTTGAAAGCTGCCAGCAAATCCCGCCGGTCAAAACTTATCTTATTTTTCAGCGCCGCCGCCGCCGCCGTCTCCATCGGGACCGTCAGAAGGGGGTTGTCGCGACGCTGGGGTGGTGGTAGTGGTCGAGGTGGCAGGGTGCCTTCCTTCTTTCTTTCATCCTCTTCCCTTTCATCCTTGTTGTTGTTGTTGTTGTCGATTGTCCCGCCGCCGCAATTTTCAATCTTTTGTGCCTTCTCGTCTTTGCTTTGTTCACCTTCCGACGCGTCTTGCTGCGGCGGTTGCGAACCGGAGGCACCACCGCCCAACGACCGTGTGTCCTGAACCTGTTGAAATGCGTCGTCCAGCAGCAAGGATCGCTGCCACGAGTCGTTGTCGGTGTCCGGGCCATCAGTGGGCAGTGACAACAGGGCACCTCCGCTCCTGGACTTTTGTTCGCGGATCACTTCGTAGATGCAGTGGCGCGCGAACAGGCGGTCGGGGGCGCATCTCCCCGGCGCCAGCATCGCGGCCACGTCCACCATGGCCACGCCGCGAGAAAACACGGTGGAGACGGTCGCCTTCCTATCCGTGGCATGATCGCACAATATGTAAAACGAGGGCGGAGTCGACGTCGGCCGCGATGGCAACAAGGCGGTAGGCTGCGCCAGTGTGTGCTTTAGTAATTTCATCTTCGCTGCCGACAGCCAACTCATCTGTTTCTCGGCATCCAGTGACGGTGGAGTTGACGCCGCGTTCAGCCTCGCCAAGCAGTGGCCTAGTTCCAATATCTTTTTCGTCTTGCGCCACATCCGAGGGGTCGAACAAAGAAACATGCGGAACCGCTCGTCTCCGACGAAGGTGGTGTCGGCGATCCCAGTGGTGATTGCGATGGCCATGTGACTCAAGCATTCATGGGTGGCACAACGTGACAGCACGCCCTGCCGCACTCGCTCGGCAAACAGGCACGCGCGTGACTCGGGCTTGGCGGTCGCCTGCGTCGCATTCCACGTGACGATGAAGCGGTCACCGACGGCGCTGTGGATGGATGCGAAGGTGAGTGCCGCGGCGTCGTTCACGATCGTGGAAATCATCGCGGCCGTGGCAAGGGAGAAGGTGTCCTTCGTCCAATTTAGGTCGCACAGTGCCAGCGTCACCCGTCCTCGGCCAACGCTTGTCGCAGCTCGCGGCAAGTTGGGACTCCTCTCGCTGGGTGGCGGCAACGGATGACGGAGGGCGGAACTCTGATTATCTTCGCCGCCGCCGATCGCGTTTTCCCCCCGGTGTTCAAAGGAATCATCATCATCCTCCGGACAAATTAAGCTGACGAGCCCTGACTCGGGCGTCAAATCAGTAGGAAACGCAGCGTCGCTTGCGTCATCATCATGGTGATCAGGTGAGTTGCCACGCAAAGATCCGTCGCCACGGTCGTTGTCGTCGTCGTCGTCTTCGGTTCCCGACGCCACAAGTTGCACCGCAGGGCTGCGATGTTCTTCTAGAGGCACACCTTCTCCTTCTGCAGTCACGGCTCCGTCCTGCTTGCTGCCACCGTGAAACTGCGGTAGCACGTAGTTCGGCAAGTGTGGTCGATACCGTTCCAAGTTGTGCACAATTTCTGAGAATGCATCGATGAGACGAGGGTCACAGCCTCGCAGCTCCGACTCCGAGGAGGCTGCTGCTGCCGCCTCACCATCAATGATGCCGGTGCTGATCGCACCACCGCTCGTGGACGTTGGGGAGCCTTCGAGCCGCCTGTTGCGACACCGAGCCAGGACTTGCCGCGCGCCTTCGGTGTCGTAGTTCTTCAAATGGATCGCCATTCGGTGTGTCGCCGCGTGGTTGGCATCGGCAATTTTCAACAATAAGTGGCACCGGGAGCCGAGGCAGTTGATCAACAAAAGTTGCGCGCCGCCGAAGACAAAAACGATTGGCATGGAGACCAGCAACGGCCGATGAAAACAACTTCGTTTCGCCCCAGGGACGAGCAGCCAACAATAGGCATCGTTGATCAAGCATACGCCAACGTTGCAAATCAATAGAACGAGAATGAACGGCAGCCCGGCGACTTCGCCACTGATCGCGGCTATGGCAATGGTCAACGAGGTGAAGTAAATAGGCGTTTCAGTGCCTCGCACTTCGGCAAGTAAATCGAAGACAAGTTGTGCCAGAATCCAGAAGAAAAAATATCGATCCGACCATGTGCGATAGCGCCTGACCAACAAATAAGATCCGACGCCAAAGAATAGCTGTCGAACCACGGCTTGAACGAGTTGCCATATATTTAAGTAGCTCAACGTTGGCGCGTTCGTCGAATTTTCAGAGGAAGCGTTCGTAGAGAACACGTTGTTGTAAAATTGCACCCCTGTGAAGCAAATACTGACGAGTGAAAGAAACGGCATCATGGCAGCCACGAGCTTGCGCACGTGCATCGGAAACGTGTCGCGCTCGGACAACAACGCGCCAAAGTACCAGTCGTAAAGGATTGCCGACAAGTTTCGGTGATGGTGTTGCTGAGTCTGCGTGGCACCGTCATCGTCGCCGTTGTTGTTGTGGTTGTTCACCCCGCCGCTTTGACCCCCATTGGTTTGTGGCTGACGTTCCAACGGGTTGCGAATGCTCATCGCCTCGAGCGTGTGCTGCGGCGGCACCTGTGACTGCTGCGGCTGCGGCTGCGACTGAGTCGCGCATGACGTGGAATGACGATGGAGTGCATCACCTTGAGTCACCTCGCTCGTCGTGTCCGTGGCGGCGGGCAGAGCGCGGAGATCGTCCGTGATGCCGCTGACAACCAGCGTGGGTAAAACCGATGCTGAAGCGTTCGTCGACGACATGATGAATCTTATTCTCGACAAAGCTAGCTGGCGACAACCGAAAATGAGAGAGAGAGAGAGAGAGAGACAAAGGCAAGAAGAATAACTCAACCCGACTTCGTGTTCCGGCAAGACTTTCGTTGACTGCCAAAAGTGCCTGCTCGTGGCCTAAACCTGAACTCAACAAAAGGACCTCTGTCCGTGACGGTATCGTCCCCCCTTCTCACGCATCGTCACTGTGGCAACCGGACGCGACGTTGCACTGCCTCCACGACGCGGCGCCGAATGATGCCGTCGAGCGTCAGGTGCGTCAGTTCCTGCCGCAGCGCCCCCAGCATCATCGTGTCCTCCTCCTCGTCGCCGACGCCGCCGCCGTCCGAATCAGACGGACTCGAAAAGACGTCATCGCTCAAAAAAGAGGCGAACGGCGCTGCGTGCTGAAACACGCCGGCTGCCGCCGCAGCTTCCTTCACGTCCGCCCACACCAATCTGCACGGCACCATGGTGGGCGGAACATCCTCCCCGGCGCAGCACCGACCCAATACGTACGCAAAACCTCGAGCGACCGTCGCCGCTGCGAGTTGAGAATGAACCATGACCGGCACGACAACCGATTGGTCTTTGTCGCGGGTAGACAGTGGGGATTGGTCCTTCTGCTCGGCGACGGCATCCGCTGGCTGCAGCTGGCGCATGACGCCACCCTCATGCTCCTCCTCCTGACCTTGTCGTCCTTTGCGTCCTGTGCCGCTGCGGATGGACAGGTCGTGGTGATGATCGCTAGCGAACTGCCGGCGTTGCAGTTGAGCTGAAAATGTCATGAGGTGTTCCCACTCAACTGCCCGTGGATTTGTGGAGGATAGCTGGAGGCGACGATTTTGGTCGTTGCTTTCCCCTTCTTTCCCCTCCTCATTGGCGCTGCAATGACGAACATCACCCCTGTCGGCCTGCCGCCGCTGGAGGTGGGTGGTCCACGAAATCCGCGATGACGACGTCGCAGCCTTCGTCAGCAACGGAGGAGGAAACCCGAAGCAAAATGGAGAATTTTCCGCCGCGATGAAACGAGCGACGTCCCGGTGCAGCGTTCGGCCGCACTCCTCCTGCTGCAACCCTCTCCGACCTGCTGACGGCCGAGACCACGGAGGAGGATTCGGCAAATGGAGAGACGGAGAGGGGGGGACCGTTGTGGCGTCGCCATGGCTGAGCTCAAGCAACGCGCTCGCGTCAATGAGCTCGTCGGTCAGGAGGTCATCCATCGCCAGAAAGTCGCCGACAAAGGTGAGCATAGTCCCCTTCTGCACGCCGCCCGTCGCCTTCCTCTCGTGACTGCCGTCGTCGGCGAGGTGGTGTCCTTTCAACGCGGCATCGTTTCCGTCGATAACGTCGGTGATGCTGCTCGATGGCATCGGCGAGCCACTTCTGCCGGAGGTGGCGACGGTGGTGGCGATGGGGATGGGGTTGGGGTTGCTCCACAAGGCTTCCCAGCTCAGCGGCGGCCGCGACGATTGCTCCTCGTTGAATAGCGCCTCGAAATCCATTTGCTGGTGAACAACAAACCTCATCCGGTCGCGAACGTGCGTGAGCTCGGATCGACGAATGGCCGCTTCGCCCTCGTGCAAGCTCACGCGGGCAGCGAGTTCTGAACTCAGAAGCGATTCCCGGCGTTGATGCCACATCCCCGCCGCCGATCGAGTCGTCGTTGCTGTTGCTGGATCCATGTCATCTCGATGGTCGCCACCTCGTTCGGCAGCCGCGACGCTGGAAGGCCGAAGGCCATTGCTGTTGGATCGCGTAGCCGCGGCGGCCGCATGTTTGGCCTTTGCTGCCGCCCGCCATCCTCTGAGTCCTACGAGTAATGCATCGCGGGTCACATTCTCGGCAACGATAATTTCCATTCTATGTCGTGATTCACGAGATTCGATCGCGAGTCCTCCTGTGACCGGGTCTTTGCGACCAAAAGATACGTCGCTACGCTGCCGGGATGCCTCATCGCCAAGTCTCGTCGCGTCTCCCTGTGGTCGTTTCATGGCTGCTATGTCCGCTTCTGCGACAGGCCCGCGACTTCGTTCGGCACTATCCTCGGCCTGTGTCGACAATGAACCTTGGCTTCCTCCGGAAAAAAGGTGAGCGACGGTCCGGCCCCAACCCACTCGACGCGCACCAGCGGCCGTGGCAGCCGTTGCGTCTCCTCCCGGTGAGGAGGAGGAGGGTAACGCCGCTGCCCTTCCATCGAGCAGCAGCCCCCCTCCTCGCCGTGACGGCGACGTCGGCACGGCGCTGTATGAAAGCATGGTCGACGATGCGCCGATCGACGCCATCAACTGCAATCGTTGACGTTGGACCGTCGTGTGCTGATCAGCGGTGGTGGGCGACGCTGCCGGCAGTCGCGGAGGTGACGACGACGACGAGGAGGATGGCGCCGCCGCGGCGGCGACGCTTGTCTGTTGTTGTCCGCGTAAGGGCGTGGTGACCAACGTCGTCGTTGTCATCGTCGCGTTGGGATGAGATGGGGTGAGGACGTCCGCCATCAGTAGGAGCCGCCTCCGATTGGCGTCCGACGGCGATTCTATGAACACGGAGGAGGAAGTTGGCTCCTCCTTTTTGTGGCTTTGCTGCGGCTCCTCTTCGTCGCCATGTTGTTGGCTCCTCGCGCCGTTCGTGAGCTGAGCGTTGTGAGCGGACGTCGAATTCGGCGACGGGGAACACGCGAAACGAGTCGATAAAGGGGAGGTTGCGCTCTTCTCGGGTGCCATGACATTGTCACGGCTGCCTTCGATATGGCTTGGGCTTCTCGACCCCACGGCGGCCGCCGGCAACGGCGACAATGGTGATGATGCCGTTACGGCGGCGTCGTCCGCTTGGCGTGAGGAGGAGGATGGGGTGAGGCGGCGGTGGGAGATCATTGACAACGACGATGCATCGCGGCGTTTTTCGGCGGCCTCTTCGTCCTCCTCATCACCGTAGGTGCCCTCCTCGTGGTGCTGATTGAAATCGATCGCATTGCCGCGGGCGGCGGTGTCATCCAACCGATTGCGCCGTGCACCACCCCCAGTCGCTAGGGCCATTTCGACGAGGCGCAACGTCAGCGGTGACATCCGCTTCCCCTTGTTGCCGTGATGATGAGCGGCGTGATGGTCGGATAGCAACCTTGTCACCTCCACGCGTCGGGACGGGGTCGTGGGACATGCGGCCACGGTGGTCATTGTTAAGCGGCTGACGGCGGCCGGCTCGTCGTTGCTGTCATCCTGAGAGCCCATGGACTCGCCTCGAATCGTAGGGGTTGTTTGCCCCACCGAGGCTCGCTGCTGCGGCGCCACACCGGAGCTGGACGCCGCCGCGGCTCCTTGCTCGTTCGTCAGTTGGCTGCTGCGAGCAGTTTCAGCTCGGTTCTTTCCGCATTGCGGCGACCCTGCCGACTGCAGCGGCGACGCCACCGAGGGTGCGTCCGCGGCGTGGTACCGCTTCGGTGGCGGAGAGACACTACCCACGATCGGCGGCGCGTGGGACGCCGCGGGAATTTGGGCGCGGTGACGATTGAGGTCCTCTTGCAGCGAAGGTCCGCCTCCTTCATTATCACCTCTGCTTCCTACTGATGTTGTGGCTTTGGGTCGTGATCGTTTCGTGGTGGTCGTCGTGAATGGAGAATGCTCTCGAGATGATGGGGAGGAGGAGGTCGACACACTTCGGCGAGGCGAGGAGCGGTGTGGGGACGATGGCATCGTCCTCTGCAGCTCCCTGGATTTTTCTTGAGATGCAGTCGTGGCCGTCGACGGCGCGGACGTTTGATTTGGCGATGGTCTCAACAAGATCGCTGCAGGCTGCTGGCTCCCTTCCAATTGCTCGTCGCGACGGTCGACGCCGGAGCGGGGAGACAGCTCGCTTCGCGCGGCGGCGGTGCGGTCGTTCAAACCATCCGGTAGGCTGCGCCCCGTCGTTTGATTCGCTGCGGTCACCGCTCGTGCAGGGGGGGTTCGGTGGGACCACACAATGGAAGGAAACGACAGCGGCCTCAGCGTGTTGCTTACCGCCGCCGGCTGACCGACGCCGCCATCATCCTCCGGTCGCATCAACGTTGTCGCGTCAGTGCGGCTCGTCGTTGTGCCACCACCACGCGAGACCGTCCTCATCGATGGTGTCGCAGCGGGAGCGGGTGATGTCGGTGACGGAGATGGCCCCGCCACATTACGGCGAGGAGCGCCGTCCGCGGCGGCGGGTGGGTTGCCATTCGGCGACGGCTGTCGGCTGCTGGAGATGGCCGCCGCCGAGGTGGCCACGGAATCGCCCCTCGATGCGATCGTCACGGCGGTCCATTGCGAATCGGCATGGGACCGTTGTGGCATCGACAGCGACGCATGGGTCGCGCGCTCGCGAGCATCATTCGCGGATCGCAGTCGTTGGACCTCCGATTGCAGATGCTGGCGCTCCAAGTCCTCGCGGCGTCGCTGTAGATCCGCCGCTCGTTGGCGCTCTCGCTGCAGCTCAATGCGAAGGGACGACAGGTCACTTGCGGGTAACGGAGTCCCTTTTCTGCCGCCGCCGGGCGGCTGCTGGTGGTGTGGTCTTACCTGAGGAGCCGCCGCCACCGGCATCAGTGAAAAGGAGGAGAAGGGGGGACAGGGAGGGGATTTTGGGGGGGAAATGATTGTGTATGGAGACTACCTGGTACACTATGAAGGACACTGTGGAAAATTCAAGCAGAGCGGTTCTTGGCTAGTACGAATTCAGTGCGCACCCCCCTCGCTTCGTAACAAATTCCTGGTCATCGACGACCACGAGTGGGAGAAGAAGGAGAGCACTACGGCAGTAGGATGCTTGAGACAACAAATGAAAACACCACAAATCGCTCTCACACTCTCTTTCCCAATCAACTGTGGAGCCGCGTTGTTGGGTTCACAGCAAAATTGAGAGAGACAAAGCGCAGAACTATTAGGGGTGAAACCGGCCCACCCCTGCGTAGGGGTTTTGGCTTGGGGTTTTTTTTAATGTACCAACACCAAGAAAAACGAAATGGTGCTACGGATCTGCTTGTGAAAGAATGATAAATCCCCTCTCTCTCTCTGCGGTGGGCGAGAGGGAAGAGAAAAGGCTTCTTCCTTTTGCCCGCGGACGGATTATTGGCGACGCGTATGACCACCTCAACGCTGCGTTTTCATGTCTGGATACTGCGGAGACGAAAATATTGATTTCGACGCCTCATCCGACACGACGCTGAGGAGCAGCGAAGACGATGAAGACGTTCCACTACTGCCTCCACGAACGCCAAGGGCGACGAGGTCGGCCATGTCGTCAGTCAAGAGCAAACCGTCCTTGGTTGAGCTTGCGAGTGCTGCTGCCGTCCCGGTACTCGTCGTTGTACACTTCAATCGCAGCTCTTGGCACTGCGGCCGCACGCCAAAGACCTGGTACAAATACCGCCGCAAGGTGTGCAGCCGCACGTTGCGCCAGTCCCCATGCACGGTGACGGCGGTGTCTCCGAAGGACACGACGATGGCGGTGGCGTTTGGCGCGGAAGGGGATAGGTAGAACATCGGGTCCACGCCGGGAGAGGCAGCCGCGGAATGGTGTCCCAGGCTGCCTTGGCCTGCACCTCCGCTACCTACCTTGGCACTATTGGGCGATACTCGCTGGGCAGTGGTCGCGCACGGCGGCGGTGGCGGCCGCTGCGCCAACGGAGAAGCGGCACTAACCGTTGCCATCTCTCCGAAAACGGGAGACGCTCCTGTCGCTCCTGGAAGGCTAGAAGGAAGCGAGAAATCGGGTACGATGCCTCGATAGGCAGCCGCCGCGTCGCTGTGAGCCGCATCACTCAAGAGACGAGTCGTCGTCGCGTGCGAGGATCTGACGGCGGCGGCACTACTCCCCAAGCTGTTGTTGGACGCCGTGTCGCTGTGATGCTGCCTACGCTGGCCTGCTTTTGAGAAGGCGGAAGCGGGAAGGGGCGTCGGGCCGCCTCCCGATGCCGCCGAGGCAAGTAGCAATGGCACCGCAGGCGAGAGCGGCCAGCCAGGAGCACCTTGGATGCCCCCCGTCTTGGAGGTGACGCCGACGACAGGTTGCATCGGGGCAGCCGGCGACGATGGCGTTGGCATTGGGGCAGCCGGCGGCGGCGGTCGTTGTGGCGTGGCAGCGACGCTCCCTCCTTTGGTTTCCCTCTTCAGGCATCCATCATCGTCGTCGGCATCCGTCTGGTAGTGCAGTTGCACCATTGACCGCAGCATCGTCTCGGCGTTGTCCAAACTGACAAGCGCCTTGACGACGCTCACCGCCCCCATCCGGTGCGACTCCATGACAGCGCGAGCCAACGGGCGGCGCGACGCAGGTAAAAGAATGGACGTCTTGTATCCAGCTCGCGGATCTAATTCGAGGCTGTTCAGGACGCGAGCGGTTCCGGGTCCACCAAGGTTGGTAACATCGTCCACGTACAGCGGATAGCTGTAATCTTCAACAGCGCCACCTCCAGTCGTACTCGCGGGTGGTGGTGGGCTGCTCACGTGCACATCAATCAGAGTCTGGAGGACGTGAAGCAGCATCACGGCATCTCGTTGAGGCATCGCGAGGAAGAGGTCGTGTTCTGGCTCGCGGCAACGCAAACCGATGCACGTGACTGTGGCCTCTTCACCTCCACGCCGCAGGCGCCAGCCGCCCCCGACGATCGTCGGCCGTGAGATCTCGCCAGCACGCCGCGTCGCGTCGTCCGTTCTGGAAGATCGCATTGTTTGCTCCTCAATTTGCATCATGGCCTGGCACAAGGTTGAGCAGCACTGGATGCCGAACAGGTCGCTGCTGGCCAAGTCGCCGGGAACCAGGTGATCCTCTTCCTCCGGTCGCGCGTTGCTTTCCTCGTTTCTATTGGTGTCCCCATCTTCCGATGTCCTGGGTCTTTCGGGCCGCTCCGTCGAGGGGTGTGCATTAGACGCCGAAACAGGGCTGCCGACCGGGGCAACGGAGGATGAAGCGGATGACAACGCGGCAACGCGTTCCGCGGCCGTAGCGCTATTCTGAGATTTGGGACTGGCCCGGCTATTTTGACTGCTGCTGCCGTCGGAGTCTCCGGCCGTTCCCGACAAACGGCCGGCTCCTGGTAGGGACGACGAACTCGCTTTTGATGCAGCTGTCTTTCCTGCTGGGTCCTTTGCGGTCGCCGATCCCCCCGTTGTGGCCGCCCCGGTCGCCCCGGGTCGCCCTGCTGGCAACGACCAACGTTTGGAAACCTTCCGATGGAACACCAATGCCCGTCCGATCGCGGACAAAGGGACGCAACGCAGCACGTTGGCATCGGGATCCATAATCAAGATGCGATGCTCCCCAACGATCAACACAGCGCGACGAAATACGCTCGGATGAAGACTGGCGCCGGCGTCGAAGAATTTTTGCCGTTGTTCAGCCGCCGCGGTAATTGACGACGACGATGAGGGGGCTGCCCCTGAAGCGGCGGCGGATGAGGGAGGCACACTATTGCCAATGCTCGAAACCGCAGCCGCCGCGGCGGCGGGCGACAAGTCTGCTGCCGTCGTGGGCGGCAAGCGCAGCATGTCCGCGACGCCAAGAAAAAACAAGACTCGCTTGTCGAGGATGCGGAACGGCGACAAGAGCGGCAGCGGCACACCCACTATGGGGAGCGGGTACCTCGGGTGTTTCATCGGCAGGCCCCACATGTGGCCCAATGGGTCAGGGTGCGTGAAATTCAGTGTCACGGCTAACGCTGCCGCAGCAGAGGGCGTCGCCTCTTGCTGTTGTTGCGCGACGGGAGCGGGTGGAGGCGCTGGGCTGTTCGTGAACGTCAAATCGCTACCGGAAGGAAGGAGCTGGAGGAGTGGAGGGGCAGATGGCTTCGACAGTGCGATGACCTCCGAGACGCTACCCCCTGCTGCCACCGTGTTCGGTCGCAATAGCATCTCCACACGGGCCGATAGCAATCGTTGCAAATCGCTCGCCGCGGTGGCGAGGCGCAAGTACCAGAGCTGAAACTCGACCTCGTTGCGAGCACGAAACACGAGCGTCGTCGGTGCGGGAACGACATAGCCACCTTGGCGGGCGATGTTTGCCAGGGCCGTGGGCGCATTCGCCGCTGTCGTTGCCGCCACGAGTCCCGAGAGCCCGGGGTGCAACATGGTCAGAGGGAGCGCCCCCCAAGTAATGGATGACGAAGACGCAAGCGACGAGGGTGCTTGATCCGGGGGGAAGGAGACGGCCGTTGTCGACGGGGGCAGCATTTTGTCCGTCACTTCTACGCCGTGGATGAACAGAGTCAGGTACGCCGGGGATGCGGCCGCAAGATCGTGCTCAGTATCGTAGAGTCCAGCCAACGGGACAGAGGCGTTGGAGCTTGCGTGGTCACTGGTCGCCGTCGTCGTCGCTGGGACGGAAGCCAACGATCGCGGTGCCTGCGGCTTCCCGTCGCCGCCGGTGAGGTTCGCGCTCAGCGCGCCCACGTAGCACGCCGCAGTCACTCCGATGGGTGGATTCGGCACGCGGTCGTCCACGGCGTCGCCAGCTCGGGACACCCCAAGCACTCGGATCTGAACCTTTCGCGGCACGTTTTCGGCCTCCGCATAGAAAAAGTCGTACCCATTGAGCCACACATGCCGCGGCCTCCATGCTTTGGTGTACTTCGCCTGCTTCTCCAACTCACCTTTGCGCACGAGCGTCGTTGTCGTCGTCGTGGCCTCTGTGGTCAATGCGGTGCCCGCCGCTAGGTGGGGGGCGGGTTGTGAATCCGCGGGGATCTGATTCCACGTCGTCAAGTGGGGCGAGAATTTCAGCGGCGGCGGTGACAGTGGGATGGCAGCTGCGGCCGGTGTCGTCGCCACGATGGCGCGAGGAGGCGGAAGTAGCGTGGGAAACACAGGTTGACGCGAGACGCTTTCGAATTCGAGGACAAACAATGCCGGGGTCGTTTTGTGAACTGAAGACGAATGGTGCCCGGCTCCGCGGTAGGCGTTGCGCGCCATCGACGGGGTCGTCCCCATCGAGCCAGCTTGGGTTACGTCTTGGGTTCCGTGCCGGTCGTTGGTGGCGCCGCGCTTTGACGATTCGACGGTCGTCGCGATGAGTCCGCCTTGCGGTCCTGGAGACGTGGCCGGCGTGCGGTCACCGCCGGTGCGCGAGGACTCCGACACCGCGTCGTCCGCTCGCGTTGGCGATAAGTCGCACGGGTCCACGCGAACGACTGAGCCTAGCCGCACAGCACCGCCACCGCCGTTGTTGTTCGCGCCGCCAGCGGACCGTGGTGGCTGCATCACGGCGACAGACGACGCCAACGAGGACGTCCCCGAGCTGCGTCGGCTGCCGGCCGCTCCTGCGCTCAGAATGCTGCGTGGCGACGCCATATTGCTGCCAGGCAACGCGAGCGGCGAGGCCGGCGAACCGGAGCCAACGAGTCGCAGCGAACGACCCCCACCACCCCCACCGCCACGGCCGCTCGCGTTCGACCCCGTGTCTGAAAAGCGTTCGCGTCGACCGGTCACGTTCTGCGCCGCCGCCGTTGCTGCCGACGAGGATGATGCACCATGATGAAGGTGTGATGGCGGGAGGCCCCCTATGGTCACGCTCGGCGCGCCTTCCGTCCAGCCCGGGAGCGTGACCGCCGGAGTCGCCACGTAAACCAATGGTGCCAGCGATCCTCCTGAGTCCCTGTTGGCCGGACCGCCAGCAGCATCTGCGGTTGTGGCCGACTGGTACCGGACGGTTGAGTCCGAGGGAGGCGCCGCGTCGGTGGCGTTACTACCACTGCCTATTGTGGCGAACGAAGTGTTCACGGGTGGCAGGGAGGATGTGCTGGCACCACGCGGGCGCAGTGCTCCAACCGGCTGGCCTGCTCCGGTTCCCTCGACGCCGCTGGAACTGCCGCCATGGTGATGCGGCATCGGCGATGCGCGCGGAACCCGATGGGAGGCGTCATGGTCGAAATAACACGCGTGGCTCGGCACGTTGACGTGCAGACAAGGTCGCAAGCGGCATGTATGCCGAAACGCCGTGTAATGCTGCTCTTGGTTGAGCTGGGCGCACTGCAGGTCATCCGGACACAGTTCCAGCGCAGAGGGCGAAGCATGATAAGACGACGACGTTTGGGGGTGTGCTTGCTGAGGGTGAGCACGATGATGATGGCCGGCAGCGGCTGCGTTAGTTGCGTAGCCGGCGGAGCCCAGCGGCGAGGCGTTGGGGTTGCTGCCGTGACCACCACCGCTCGGGGGTGCACTGTTCGCGGCGGAAGCGGGGTGGTGACTTTGGATGCTGTTCGGCGTCGTAGCATTCATCGTAAACATCGCCTCCCCGGAGTATTGTGCGAAGCCACTTCCGCCGCCGCCGCCATAGTGGCCGCCGGGGGCGTAACTACTCGTCGGCATCACACTGCCCCGCGACGCCGCCGCTTCTGGCGAAAGAATCGACGTTGACAGTCCCAACGAGCCATTGAAGCCTTCCGGATATGCGATGCCTGGGCTATGGTACGGCATCTGTTGCTGGTGCTGGTGGTGGCCGACGTAATGGTCAGTAAGTGGCGTCGTCCCAGCGGCATGATGCGGCGGTGACGATGACAACGACTGGCGTTGCGGCGGCGGTGATAGAGGAGGTGCAAATTGCTGCTGATACGGATCGTGCGACCGGTGTGACATGGACGGCGACAGCACCGCACTACCGCCGCCGCTGCGATGCTGAAACGACAACGGCGTTCCGGGCGGATGCTGCTGTGTTTGCTGCGGTGTCTGTTGGTGGGTCACGAATCCGAGGTGGGGCGACAATGCCGCAGCCAATGGTGGAGCCGTCGAAGTGCCCCCCGTTGTTGAAGGTAAAAAACCATCGTCGAAATCGTGGCCGAAAACGACGAGCGGCGCAGGTGGCAGCATCGGGCCACCAACTGAAGAAGCAGCCGACGACATGTCACCTTCTCCTCTTTTCTAAAGAGTCGGAACGCGGAGGCCCCCGTCGGTGTTGAATATAGCCCTGTCGCACAGAGGAGGAAGCGCGTCGTGTCTCGGTGAATGCAACAAATTCACGTGGTGAATGGATGGCTGTGTGCATTAAGGCCTCTTTCATCCACCGAAAAAACACACAGAGGAAGGGCATACGAGAGACGACGTGCGCAGATACCGTGAGAAAACCCCTCCGTGACAAATCCGGAGGCACTAGCTCTCACGCTCTCGTGCTCTGTGTCTCTCGAGTTTCTTTGTACATCAAAAATCAAACTGGAACACCACGAGCAGCCTCTCACCTCGATTGGAGTGACGTTATGCGCCGCCGTGGGTTCGGGAGAAGAGTTGTTGTGCAAGGGATCAACCAGGGCCACAACAACAAACGTCGATCGCCAAAACACATACCTTCACAGGTAAGCCCCTCGACGTGAATCCGGAAGGGTAAAAAAGAGAGAAAAAGAGAGGCGAAAGAACAAAACAAGAAAACCGACGGAGGGGGGATTCATAATCACCTCTCGAGCTGCGGGGGGGGATTATTAACGCGAGTGCGTTTTGAAAATAAATGGAGGAAACAAAAAGAAAAGAAAAAAGTAGCAAACAGGAAAGGGGAAACTTCCGACGAGACGCTCGAAAACTTGGTGTGGTAAATCCGGAAATGTGAATCAAAAGAGTACGATACATCTCGACGGGACGTGAGACACGGAAAAAAACAATTTTCCGCCGCTTCTTCTTGGACATGGGGAGGAAGGAAGGAGGTCTGTCGATGCCGACCGCCCCTTTTCCAAACTTCCGTCTCAACGCATGTTCACGCGATAGACATTGCCGAACATATCGCCAAACAATACGGTCTCCGACCGGCCATTGCACAAGGCGAAGACAGGACCTTTCGTCGGCATGCGCATCTCCTCCCTGCCCGTGGCCAAGGACACCACAACGACGGTGTTCATCGTTGTCGAGAGCAAGAAGTACGAGCTCGCGAGCATGCCGGGCGCAAAGCACGCCGCGGTGAACGACGTGTTTTGCATCGCACCGGTGGATTCCAGGGATTTCTTGATCGTCGCCATCGTGTGGGGCCCGGTGAGCGCCGTCGCGACGGTGTACACCTTCCGTTCGTTCTTGTCGCCTGCCCCACTGGAGAAGCTACCGCCTCCGCTGCTGCTATCTCCGAGGCCCTTCTTCGAGAGAGTGCCGGTGCGACGCAATGACGACGTCCCTGTTAAGGTCGGCGTGGCGGCAACGGGCGGGGCTAAGTTGGGGAACAGCTCGGCGATTTTGATGTGAAACAGGGACGATCCGTCTTCGACTTTCCAAATCTTGCAGAGCCGACCGTCGCACGACAGCAGTTTGTCGCCCTCCACTGAGAAAGCGGTGGCCAGCACGGGACCTTCGTGGCCCGGGAATCGCCGGATCATGGTTCCCTCATAAATCTTCCACATGATGACGGTGCGGTCGCCCGCTCCGGTCGCGCACCAGGGCTCCTTGGGATGGCATGACGCCGCGATGATGACCCCTTTGTGCTCCTCGAACGTCGTGACGATCGAGCCGTCGCGCGAATTGAGCTCCCACACGCGGCACATGCGGTCCTGATACCCCACCACGATGCTGGTGCTATCGTTGCTGAAGGAGGCGCAAAGTGGGATCGAGTTGTTCGTGGCGGCGGGTTCGCTTAAAATTTTAGATTGCTTTCTCACGGCGTTGTCCTTGACGCCAGGGGCATCCCAGATCCCAACCGTGCCGTCGCGGCTGCTGGTCGCGATGAACTTTCCGCATTTGCTCGTCACGACGCCGACAATCGCGTTCGTGTGTCCTAAGAAGCACGACACTTCCTGACCGGTATTCGTGTTCATGAGCAAGGGCGCCGTGTCCTCGATGGACGCCATCAGGAAGGTTTTTTCGTCTGCCATCAGAGCCAGTGATTTCACTCGCAGCGGCAAACCGATCAGCGAGGTTTGGTGATACGACTGTAGTTGCTTGAAGCCCTTCGGGATGGGGACTTCGTGCATAAAGGTGTACCCCACCCCTTCACCCTCGTCATCTTGCTCCAAAATTTTGACCACGAAGTCGTTCAGTACGAAGACGTCTTCATCCTTCTGTGGTTCGGCGCCGCCGCGCGCCGCCGCAGACGATGACGACGCGGCCGCCGACGACGATGAGCTGTCATTGGCGCCGCTGTAATCTCCGAAGGCCACCGCGGCGGCGGCTTGAGCGTGAGCCGATGGCTCCGGGGCCGTCCGGCGGCGTAGCGATGAGCCAGGTTTGGCGATGCGGTTTAGCCGCTCGATTCTTTGCCGCTTGACGTCGCCAGGGTCCACACTAAAGTCCCCAAACACAAACATCTCATCGTTGCTGCCGGAAGATGGAGAGGCCGAACCGTCCGGATTCGTTGGGGGCGGGGCGATTTTTTCCTTTGGCCCTTCGTTCGGCACGCGCGCCTCGGTCGCTCTAGCGACCAACTTGGGCGTGGAATACCCCGATGCGGTGTACCCACGAGTGGATTTCACCGTGATGAGAGAATTTTTTCTCGGTGCTGCCGCCGTTTCCGTGACATTGTCGAGATTCCCTTCGTCATCGTCGGCTGCAGCGGGCTTGGTGCCACTCTCATACTTCTGTCCGTTTGCCGCTTGCGCAGCTGGTTTGTCGGACGACTGTTGATTGTTGGTGGACGCGCCGCAGCCCATTGCTGGTTCCTTTTTTGCAGATGTGGTGATGGGAAAGGAAAACGCAATCGCTCGGTGGGAGCACGTGTGTGCTATGTGTCTCTGTTTCACAAGCGTGCGTGTGATTTCTTTTCGTTTTTTTTACACTTCAGGTAAGCCACGGACGTCAGAGTCGTCATGCTGACATCATCATCGGGGAAATGCATCGTGCGAGAGGAAACGAGAAGAGAACAATTGATCGTTCGTGGAAACGAAAGATCTTCAATCACATCCCTTGTGTAATTTGTTGCTGTTTTTATTCATCGGGGAAGATTCCGCCGTCGTTGCGCGCCGCCGCTCGTCGGCTGAAAAAAACGGCATGACCAACCAGCGGTCTATGCCCCCCTTTGACGTTCCGATAAGGCCAGCGACGACCGTCACGGGAAGCCACAGTAGCCACATACCACACGCGACCGTGGCATAGAATCCGGCGCAGCACACCACGAAGGCCAATATTTCCCTGCCATAACCGACCGAGGCACCTTCACTACTGTTGCCCTTCAACGTCGTCAACTCGTCTGCGGTCATTGTGGCGTCTTCCTCTCCGGCAAACACGTGAGGATTGTTTTGGTAGAACTCAGTGAGGTCGACCTCCTTTTGTCGGTAGAGATTCTCCATAAACGAAATGAAATGCTGCTGCGATTGATCGGATGGAGAGGGCGGCGAGGAGGATGACGCCGACGACGATGCCGTTGCCACATTGCGCTTACCAAAAACGTCTTCGACTGAATATTTCCGAATCAGCACACGGACTTGTCGTGGCATGTTGCCCGAAAGAATACTCGCTTCGCTGGTTCGCGTGCCCGGTGTCGACTCACGATAGCCCATGGTCAGGTCAACGACACCGGAGATGCGACGGTCATCTCCAATGGCGTCGCGAAGCGCCAACAGCCCTGTCGTTCTCGGGTTCAGCACGTGGTGAAAGAGCGGCTTGCCGTGCTCCTTGGCAAACGCTTGAGATTTGGCGATGTTCGTTTCGGAGAGGTCAGACCCTTCGGGAAAGATCAAAAAAGTAGGGCCATCGTTAGACAAGGTCCAATGGTTGGCGGTCTCAGTGATGATTTTTTCGTCCATTTTGCGATCTCTCGAAAGGAACAAGAAGCGGAAATGCTGCATCGCCCAGCCAAAAATCGGAATATTCCGCAAACTGGACTTCAACGCAATTTTCAGCCTCCACAGCAGCCGACCTTCATTGGCGCGGAGGAAAAACGGCCACAACAGTAACCAGTCAATTCTCGTGCGATGATTGCTCATGACGATTAGCACACGGCCGTCGGCCGGTGCCGTCAGGGCGTCGTCCCATTGTTGCGGCGATGTCAGAACACGACGACGGGGAACACCACCACCACGACGGTTCCCAGCGTTGGTGGTGTTTGTGGTGGTTGACGTGTTGCTGCTGTCTTCAATCACGCCCACCGTTTTCGTACCCATCACCCTCGATAGAAGGAGGCTAATCATTCCGAACCAATAGTACGCCACGCAATCGGAAACAAAATGATGTGCGCGCAAGAACCGGATCGAAAGAGAATCGAATCCCCGACGTCGCAACGCCAAGGCGACGAGCAGGCAAGGCATGCCCACGGACATGATCGCCAAGCATCCTGTCAAGCCGAAGAGTGTGGCGAACAGCAAAAACGTGGCTCCCTTCAGAGAGAGTTTGACCATCCTTGGTGTACCCGGGTGTGTGATTTCTGATGACAAGCGAGGCGGCGGTGCCCAAAACAAGGGGGGGGGGGTGAAATGAACAACCATCGTGTGATCCTACAATCGCGTCGTCAAACCGTCGCAGGAAGGTAAGGCGCATCTTTTCATACACTCATCGGTCAACGTACGGATAATCACATGGGCATACGAAGCCATATTTTTTTGAACGTACTGAAATAATCGCAACGCTACGGCTTCGTAGTTGAAGCGCCCGTCTCGGTGGAGATAAAAAAAGAAAAAATCGGGGAAAAGGAGGGCGGAAAAATCACCACAGAGACACACGAGAGAGATTTCGTCTAGTTGTTACTTGGCGGCTTCCGAACCAAAAGACTTCGCAATTCGGTCGCGAACCCTAGCTTCCATGATGCGCCTCCTGCGGCCTCCTCGGCCTCGACGCCCTGCATATGGCCACTAGTGAGTCGTCGCTGCGTGACCCTTGCGATGCGTTCCTCGTCCTGCGGGGTTATTTGCGCTCGACGCGCATCGACCGTTTGGACCGTCGTGCTTCGCTCGAAAGCGTCGGCGATGAGATAACCACCGTCCTCCGTGAACTCGTTTCCAAAGAGGTGAAGGCCCTTCAACGGCAGCGAGGGGATTAGAAGTAGCTGCGCACACGCCTTCGCGGTCTCTAATCCAAGTTGATTGCATCCAACGAGAAGAGTGTGCACCCCGGTGTTGTGGGTCATGCCCTGAAGCAAGGCCACGCCACCCGCATCTCCAAGTCGATTCAACGACAAATCCAGCGTCCTGAGCGACTTGTTCAACGCGAGCGCTTGTCCGAGACTGACGCCGCCCGCTTCGCGAATCGCATTGTCACTGAGGTTCAAGGAATGA
>ERZ1292633.2291-Hain-H41-02um-R1-2291-length-19679-cov-5_pt1 | contig 19679 bp, 17 predicted proteins | sample MGYA00564406_ERZ1292633 | MGnify/ENA primary metagenome ERZ1292633 (study PRJEB36523, sample SAMEA6512639) | groundwater metagenome | collected 2019-01-08 | study: AquaDiva: Metagenomics assemblies of 32 groundwater samples
TATAAATTAAAACCAAATAAAACACAATTAATTGATTTAAATAAATGGTTAGGAACTTGTAGATTTTTGTATAATATAGCACTTGAATATAGAATAAAATTATACGAGATATGGAATAAAACAATATCAAAATTTGATTTAATAAAAGAATTAGTAGATGTAAAAAAAGTTGAAGGTTTTGAATGGATAAAAGAAGTTCCAAGTCAAACCTTACAAGCCGTAATCGAAAGATTAGATAATTCATACCAAAGATTTTTTAAACTTGGTTCTGGTTTTCCTGAGTTTGCCAAAAAAAGTAAATTTAAATCTTTTTTAATAAAACAAGGAGTTGAGATATACGGAAATTGTGTAAGATTACCAAAAATAGGATTAATAAAATTCTTTAATTCAAGACCAATAGAATCAAAGATAAAAACAGCAACAATAAGAAAAGAAGCTGATGGTTGGTATATATCATTAGTTTTTGAAGGTGAAACAAAAGAACTAGAACCAATAGAAAAAGAAATTGGTGTTGATGTAGGTTTAAAACATTTTCTTGTAACATCAGACAATGAAAAAATAGAAAATCCAAGAACTTATAGAAAACAGGAGAAAAAGTTAGCAAAATATCAAAGAAAAATAGCTAGGACTAAAAAAGGTAGTAACAATAGAAAAAAGCTAGTTACTAAGCTTTCAAGATTACATCAAAAGATAAAAAATGTAAGAAATGATTTTTTGAATAAAGTCTCAAGCAAACTAATAAACGAGAACCAAGTTATAGTAGTTGAAGACTTACAAATTAAAAATCTAGTTAAAAAACCAAAATCACAACCAAATGAATCTGGCACAGGATTTAAACCAAACAAAGCTAAAGCTAAAGCAGGTTTAAATAAATCTATTTTAGACGCTGGGTGGGGAACTTTTTGTAATATGTTGAATTACAAATCTAAATGGTATGGTAGAACTTTTGTAAAAGTTTCACCACAATATACAAGTACGGATTGTTCAACAAATAAATGTGGTTTTAGACTAGAAGAATTAACATTAAAAATTAGAGAGTGGCAATGTCCTAAATGCCTTGTTACTCACGATAGAGATGTTAATGCCAGTATAAATATTTTAAAAAAGTGGAGTTCGGGCGGAACTTCTGAAGCGAAACACAAATAATTATATTAGGTGTACTTCAAGAATCCTCAGTGGCTCTGCCCAGAGTGAACGTCAATATTTTAGAATATAAATCATCAGGATTGAAAGGTTTAACAATAAAATCATTGAAACCTATTTTTTTTGTTTTTTCTATATCTTCTGTTGTAGCAGAAGCTGTAAGAGCTATTATAGGTATATTGCTATTTGTTTTTCTTATAATTTCTGTAGCTGTATAACCATCCATTTCTGGCATTTGTAAATCCATTAAAACTATATCAAATACTTTATTTTTAATTTTATCTAGTGCAATTAATCCATTTTCAGCTGTTTCAACTTTAAAACCCCATTTTTCAATAAATTTAGTAGCAACTTTTAAATTAATTTTATTATCTTCAACCAATAAAATATTTATATCCATATTTTTTTTATTTTCCTCAATAAAATTAATAATAGTTTGTTCCTTTATTTTTTTATTACTTTGTTTTAGGCTCAATGAAAAATAAAACCTAGAGCCTTTACCAAATCGACTTTCTAAATTTATTTTACTTCCCTGTAATTCCAATAATTTTTTTATTATTGTCAGTCCCAAACCAGTTCCACCATATTTTCTAGTTGTATCTGATGATGCTTGAGTAAATCTTTCAAAAACCAGAGCTAACTTATCTTCTTCTATTCCTATGCCTGTATCAATAACACTAATTTCTAGATCTAAAAAATCATTTTCTACTTTTTTTACAATTATTTGTATAGTTATAATTCCATTTTCAGTAAATTTTAGGGCATTAGAAATTAAATTATTTAAAATTTGACTTATTCTTACTTGATCTCCAATAACTAAAGTATCGATTCGAGGATCTAATAATAAGTTAATTGTATTATTTTTTTCTTCGGCTAAAACAGAGTAAGCTCTTTTTATATTTTTTGCTAATTCTAAAATATCAAACTCCAAAAATTCTAAGCTTATTTTCCCTTCTTCTATTTTTGTAAAATCAAGAATATCATTTACAATAGAAAGAAGGTTCTCTGCGGAAAACTTTAGTGTTTTTAAATTATCTATTTGATATTCCTTAGGTTTATCTTGAATTAATAAATTAGACATTCCAATTATTCCATTAAGAGGGGTTCGTATTTCATGACTCATGGTAGATAAAAAATCTGATTTTGCGTTAGAGGCAATTTCTGCACTTTGTTTAGCTTTTATTATTATTTCTTCAAATTCTATTTGTTTAGTAATATCTGTATGTACACCAACAAGTCTTATTCCTTTGCCAGAATCATTTTTTATAAGAATTGCCTTACAATTTATATAAACAATAGAATTATTTTTATGATAGTATCTTTGAATTTGATTAAATTCAGATGTCTTACCACTTATAAATCGATCTAAATAATCTAAAGCTCTTTCTTTATCATTTGGTAATATTAAATTACTCCAAGTATCTAAGGTATTTGGTAATTCATTGTCGTTATATCCAAACATTTCTTTAAATCTAGGAGAAAAATAGATCTCATTACTTTCTAAATTCCAATCCCAAATACCATCATTACTAGCTTTTACTACAAGTTCTAATCTTTCTGATTTTTCTTTTAAAACTTTCTCCATTTTAACTTTTTCAGTTATATTTTTTACAGAGCATAATATTTTATCAGTTAATTTTTCTTCTTTAAAAACAGGCATTATATTTGCTTCAAACCATGTATTATCATTTTCTAAAACAGATTGATATCTAATAGTTAAATTTTCACCAGTTTCTGCTACTTTTTTTATTGATGTTGAAAGTTTAATTCCCAACTCATTTTTAAATACTTCAGTTACTTTTTTACCAACTAACTCTTCTTTTTTAAAAAAAAGAGATTTTTCTGTTTTAGCCCAAACATTTAAATATGTTGAATTAGAATCATGTTCAAAAATTAAATCATCTGTTGAAGAAATTATGCTTATAAGCTCATCTTCTTTTGCTCTTAAATCATTTTCTATTTGTTTTTGTTCTGTTAGATCAACAATTACACCCATAAAAAACATAATATCATTTTTTTCATTGCAGATAGGTATTGTTTTTACGTTAATAGTTCTAATTAAGTTTTCTTTATTAATTATTCTATAAGTTATATCTACTTCAGTTTTTTTTATTTTTAAGGATTCAGTTTCTTTTTTTACATAATCAATATCATTTGGATAAATACAATCATATAACCCACCATTTAAAGATTCTTCTTTAGTAAGACCTGAAATTTCACACCATTTTTGGTTAACATAAATACAATTACCAATTTCATCCGTATAAAATACGCCAACTGGTAAATAATTTATTAATTTTTTTACTAAACTTATATCATTAAACATATCGTTATTTTATCATTAAATAGCATTTAAAAAAAGATAAAGACTTTTTCTCTTAAATTCTCAGGTAAAATATTTCTAATATATTCTCTTATGAAATTATCTGTATATCTCATACTAAAATGAGTCAAAATAATATATTTATTTTCAAATTCACTAGCACGATCTATTATATTTTTTATATGTATATGCTTTCTTTCTTCTGCTTGGTCAAAATGTTCAGGAATTAAAAAAGTACATTCCATAATTAATATTTTACTTTTTTTAATAAAATCAAATTCATCAACTGGTTTTATTGTAGAATCACCTAAATAAGTTATAAAAGGCTCATAAATTGTATTTGTTATCTCAATACCTTTTCTTTTTAGCTCTATTATTTCACTTTGAGGTTTATTTAAAAACTCTTGTTTTAATTTGGTTTTTTTCTGAGAAACAAGATACCCTAAAGATGGTATTCTATGATCTGTTTCAAATGTTTTTATAAGATAATCTCTTCCATATTCAAATTCTTCGTCATTTGTAAGAGGAATTAATTCATAATTTCTTGAAGCATGTTCAAGGTTTGAGTATGATTTAATAACAGATTCAGTTTCTTTTAGGGCTTCTTCTGGTAAATATATTCTTCCATTTTCCATTTTTGCCAAATTTCTATGTGAAATATAATAATAAACTCCATAAGCATGATCTCCGTGCATGTGAGAAAGGAAAATATTTGGCACAGGTGTTATATGAAAAGGACATTTACCTATATCAAAGCATAGTTTTAGCTCTTTTATATTGAAATAAGTTTCTATGGTACTTCGAGAAACACCTTCTATTGATATATTGTCTAATTTTAATTCCATTAAATTTTAGTGTAAAAAATACTAAGTCATTGTATAATAGAAGTTGAAAAATTCAAATTTAAAATTTGTTATGAATTCTTTTATTGCGAAATACGTTCTACTATTTTTTATTACTGTTATTACAACAGATACTTTTCTATTCTTTTATTCCAATAAAGAAAAAGATAAAGAAGTTCATGATATAAAAATTTTATCTAAAGCTATAGAAAAAAGTTTAGAAAAAGAAGATTTAACTACTGTAAATGACGTATTAGATTCATTTGAAGAAAAAGTAATAATTCAACGTGATGGTGTTATTTACACTAGCAATTTTGGTTATGATTCTGAAGAAAGAAGAGATTTTGCTACTAGTCAATTACAAACTTATAGACCTTTTTGGAGAAATGTCGATGTACCTAGCGAAAAATATAGCCAACTTTTATATTATAAAACAAAAGAAATACAATATTTTGATAGGATTATAAATAATACTATTTATTCTTTTTCTATATCACTGCTAAGCTTTCCAATATTAATTTTAGCTTTATTAGAAATTAAAAAAAGAAAACAAGAAGAAGAAAAATTAAAATATTATCTTCAAACAATAAGAGAAAATATGGAGCAAGTTAAAGATAATGAAGTAATAGAAAAATATGAAAATGAAAAATATGATAAATTAAAGACAAAATTAGAAGAATCAAAAAATAGAAGATTAGCTTTAAAACAAGAATTAGAAAATAAAACCTTGGAATTTGATAAATTAAAACCTGAAATTTCTAAACTAAAAACTGAAATACAAAGTTTAAAAATGGAAAAAAATAAAATGGAAGATCTTTTTAAAAATTCTTTTGCCAAAGAAAAAAATGATTTTATTTTAAAAATAGCTTCATTAAAAGAACAAATAAAAATAAAAGAAGATTTTATTGATAAAAATAACTTAAAAGTTTCTGAATTAGAAGAAAAAATAGTTAAAAATAAAGAAAAAATTCTTACAAAAGATAAAGAAATTAATTTATTAAAAATATCTAAAGTAGCTTCAGAAGAATTTAAAGAACAAACAATAAGAATACAAACCTTAGAAAAAGAAGTTTTTAAGAAAAATACCGAGGTTAGAGAACTTTTGAATCAATTAGAGCTAAAAAATGAAAGAATAAATAATTTAAAAGAAGAAGCATCTACAATTAATATAGAAAAACTAAGGCTAGATAATCAAGTTAATACAATGAGTATAAAAAAAGATACTGATAAAGATGTAATAGAAGCATTAGTAAATGAAAATAATTCATATAAAGATAAGATTTTTTCTTTGACTGATAAATTAAAAGAAATGGATATGTTTTTTAATAAAAATTCTGATTCAGAAGATGTCTCAGATTCTTCAAAATTAATGGATATAATAAAAGCAAAAGATTTACTTATTAAAAAAATAACTGAAGATAAAACTCAAAAAGATAATGAGTTAAAAGAATTTACGTTAGATACCATTGATAAATTATCCGCTTTAAAAAGATATGAAATACAAATAGCTGATATTTCTAAAGAATTATTGAAAAAAAATAATTTAATTGATTCGCTAAATACTAGAATAGATTCTAAAGATAAGTTAATTAATGCGTTAATAAAAGAAATGAATGAAATAAAAGAAAAAATTCAAGATGGAAATTTTAATATAATAAATGAATTAATAAAAGATTAAGGATTATTTTCGATTTTGAACATTGCTTGTAAGTTAAGCTAATAAATATTATACTACTAGATTAAATATCTTGGCATTAACAAAAATCCTTTAAAAAATTAAGTTTGTGCAAAAAGGTTATTGAAGAGAAATTAGTAGTATTTTTAGAGTATAAAATAAAATGAAAAAAGCACCTATTGTTTGTTTATTGTTAGCTACATTTTTTTTACATATTATTAGTAATCAAAATTCTTATGCTATAGATTTAAACGAAGAGTTAAATAATTTTCAAAATGAAAAACAAGATACCCAAAATAATCTAAAAAATAAATTAACTAAGAAGAATTTCTTCAGTATTCTAAAAAAACGATATTTTTTAGAAAAAAAACTTTCTGCAAAGCAAAGTACTTTACTTATAGAAAATGGACCATTTCTTTCTTTTTCTGAAGACGGGACTTTAGTAAATACAGGTAGTTTAACTCAAGATCTTAAAGATACTGAAGAATATAAGGTTATTAAACTTGATTCTTGGTATGTTATAAATATGGTTTTAGTTAATAGTTATAAATTGAAGCTAACTAAAGAGACAAATAATGAAGATTTTTTAAAAAAAGTTTTTGAGATTTTTAGAACTTTTTCAGATTCTGCTGTAAAGTATTATTTGTTTAATGATTTAGAAATTTCAAAGAAAACAAGAGATGATTATAAAAAAACTCTTTTAGATAATTTGGAAAAAATAAATGAATTAAAAACAAAGTATAATACTCCTGCTTATACAGATCTTAGAGATCCTTTATATAATTTTGCATTAGATTTTAATGCTTTTTTAGAACCAATAGAAGCTGATTTTAATAATGAATTAGATAAAATTGATGATAGAAAAGATAGAAGAAAACTTAGAACTTTAAAAAAGAGTATTTTTTAAAGTTAATGAAAACTGAAAAATCAAAATCTTCTCATAGTTTATAACTTTTAATAGAAAATAATATTTTTATTTCTCATGATAGGCTAAAATGATTTTTGTATTTAAATTGGTTCAAATTTTTTATGTCAGATAAAAACTATAAAGATTATTATTCTATCTTGGGAATAAACAGAAAAAGCTCTTTAGAAGAAATAAAAAGATCTTTTAGATATTTAGCAATGAAATATCATCCTGATATAACAAAAAATAATAAAAGCCTTGAATCTAAATTTAAAGATATTTCAGAAGCTTATGAAGTTCTTTCAAATAAAGAAATGAGAGATAAGTATGATAAATTAAGTGAAAAAGACTGGAATAAAAAAACAACTAAACTTGATGAAAAATCGGTTGATAAAAAAATGGATCTTCATTCATTTAGTAATTTTTTTCAATCACTATTTGGAACAGTAAAAGCAAATACAATAAAAAATATAAAAAAAATAAATGATTTAGAAAAAAATATAACGATAACACTAGAAGAAGCCTATAATGGAGTTCAAAAAGACATAACGTTACCAATAGAAGAAGAATGTTTTAAATGTAAAGGAGAAGGTGGTTTGCATGGAATGGCTTGTAATATATGTAAGGGAAAAGGAATAACAAGTGAATCAAAAACTATTCCTGTAAAAATACCTTCAGGCGTTAATGCTAATTCAAAATTATGTATAAAAGGAGAAGGATATGGGAATGGTTTATTAAAAGGTGATTTATATCTTATTGTTTTATTAGAAAAACATAAATTTTTTGATATAGATGAAAATGGAAATATTACTTGTGAAATACCTATTAGTATTACAGAAGCGGTTTTAGGTACTGAGTTAGAAGTTCCTACTTTAAAAAATTCAGTGAAAATGAAAATACCATCTTGTACTCAAGCAAATCAAATATTAAGACTTAAAGGCAAAGGTCTTAAAAAAAGAAATGAAGAAATTTTTTTAGATCAATTAATAAAAATAAATGTAGTATTACCAAAAAAACTTACAGAAAAAGAAAAAGACTTATATACTCAATTATCTTTGATAGAAAGGGTTATACCTAGGGAGAATTTTTATAAATGAAACTTTATGAACAAATAGGTGGTTTAGAAAAACTACAATTAATAGTGGATGAATTTGTTGACACAATGTTTAATGACATTATGATAGGCTTCTTTTTCTCTAAAATAGATAAAAATAGAGTTAAACAAAAAGAATTTGAATTTTTAGCCGAATTTTTAGGTGCTGATATTGTTTATACAGGTGAACCGATAAAAGAAGTTCATCAAAAGCATAATATTATGGGTGGGCAATTTTCAAGAAGAAAGCAAATATTAAAAGAAACTCTTGAAAAAAATTTAATAAATAACGAAATAATAGAAAAAATAATGGAACATACTGAGAATTTTAGAATGTCTATTGCAAAAACAAAAAATTCTGATTGCAAAAGTAGAAATTAATTTTGATAAAAGTTAGAAAAAAATTATATAATTCCAGTATTTAATTTAATTTTATTTAAAAATAAAAAAAGATTTAATATTTTCTTGATAAAAATTTAAAAATAAATACGTAAGTTTTTCATTTAACATGAGTATAAGTAATATGTAAGTTATTTGAATGTTAATTTTCTAAGTTAAAAAGAAGGAGTTAAGTTGATATGTCTATAGATACAACTAGAGTTAGTGTTGTTCCGCCAACAAGTTTTCCTACAATTGAAAAGCCTAAAGAGCTTGAAGAAAAAAATAAAGTTCCAGCAGGTGGCGTTCCAGTAACACCAGCTCTAGTAAATCCAGTTACTGAAAATAAAGTTGATGAACCTGTTGTAAAAAATGATGTAAATTCTTCTTTAGGAAATACAATGGATTTTGCTCCAAAATCTTTAAGTTTTACACCTTCTGCGACAGGATTAGGCAAAGATTTATCTCTTTCTCTTTCATCACCAAAAACAGAGTTTTCTCTTTTAAAACCTGATTTTTCTCCTGCTACATCTACTTTTGCAGGAATGTGTCCTATGCCTATGCCTCCATTAAGCTTAATACCACCAACAGTTGATTTTGGTTTTTATCCTAGCTTTTTATCTTCAGTAAATAATGATCCTGCAAAATTTGATGCTTCTTTTAAAAGTACAAAAGAATCATGCCCAGCAATTGCAAATGATTTAGATAAGGGAATGGAATCTTTTTATGAATTAGGAACTCAAACTAAAACGATTGATACCAAATCTAAAGCTTTAGAAGAAGCAAAAATTAAAAATGATCCTGTTTTACTAGCTTCAACACAAAAAGAATATGATGATTCAGTAAATACTTTCCAATCTTTTGTAACAACAAAAAAACCGTTTGATTGGTTTAATCTTTCTTTTCTATCTTCTTCAGTAGCTAAAGAAGCACCTCCTGCACAAGTTGTAGCAATTCATGAAAAAGTTAAAGAAGGTCTTGAATCTGGTAAAAAATTTGAAACTGCTGTATCTGATTTAGACACTGTTACAGATGCAAAGACAAGTAGTTCAAGTAATATCTCAGACTCTGCAAGTGGTTCAGCTCCAGCAGCACCGCCAACATTAGCACCAGTAACAACAGGAATTGCAAAAGGAATATTAGCTGCTGGAAAACCTATGAATGATGCTATTCAAAAAGAAAGAGCGGTTATTTTATCTGCAAATGAAATACTTGAAAATATTGATAATAAAGATATTAAAGAAGTTGCAACAGAAGCAATATCTAAACTAGGATTAAATATTGATCCATCTAAAATATCTAAACCTGAATTAGTTGAATTATTACATGATAAAATTCATACTTCAGACGATAATTCTCAAACAATTTTCAATACCTCTAGAAAATTATCACATGGAATGGTAGGTTCAATGGTTTTGGCTGTTAAAGCTGATGAAAGAATTTTAGCTAACACAGCACAAGGAACAGATGTTGGTAGTACTATAGGTAAAATAGCTCTAAGAACACAAATTATTGAAGATCAGGAAATGGCAGCTAACCCAGATAACATATTAGTAGCTATGAAATCTTTAAATGATACCTCAACAAAAATAGAAACAGATCCTGCTAAAATAATTGAAAGAACAAATTCTGAAAAAACTAGTTATCAAAGTGTTTTAAGTGTAGCAAATGATCCTAATCACTCTAAAAAAGATTTAATGACTGCAATTTTAAAACTACCTAATTTTAATAATATTACTAGTCTGTCAGATTCTCAAATTCAGGAAGTTTTGACTGCTATTCCAGAGCGTATGAAAACTATAACTTCAATTCAGCAAGCTATAGCAAATAGTATAAATGAGTCTGATGCTAATAAAGGTAAACCTAAAGTTACAATAGATACACTTGATAGCCAGGGTTCTGATTTAATTGAAGTTCCAGCAGGAGCTCCAAAAAAAGTATTTGATAATATATCAAAAATAGACAATGAAGTTAATCCTCCTGGACAGACTCGTGGAAAAATTAAACTTAGTAATTCTGAAGAAAGAGCTCTAGCAAATGCATTTCTTGCTGAACAATTTAAGGCGAATGGAACTCCTTTTGCACAACCTCAAACAATAGGTCAAGTTTTAGCTGATATGTTTGATCCAAATAAGCAAGCAGCATTTGTAAATAAAATTTTAGCTGATATAGAATCTGAAAACTCTGAAGATGCTGTTGAAGAAGCTGTTGAAGAACAGAAGAAAGCTAAAAAAGAAGAAGATAAATTAAGAGCAGCTGATAATGTAGTAGAAGAACCGATTTCTTCTGATCCTGAATATAGTTCAGCTGTTGATACAACAAGAAAAGCTGATGGTAGTGTTGGTGCAGTAAATACAGCTTTACCACTTCTTGCAAAACTTAAAGCAATTATTGTAAAACTAGATCAAGATTTAGGCGTAATTAAAAAAACTACAGCTAAAAAGAAAAATATTGATGTTGTTGGTATGAATAAAAAAGATGATATTGAAAAATGGCTTAAAGTTTTAGATAATAGTAGAGAAATTTTGGCAAATAGTACAAAAAAGTTATTATCTGATGCAGCAGTACAAATAAGGAAAGAAAAATAATGTCAGATAATGCAAAATCAAGAATTGATGAAAGTACTAAAAAATTGTTATTAGATTCTTATTCTGAACTGGATGATGATTTGAAAAAACAATTATTGGATGTTTATAGAGCTAATTCTAAAGATTTGGCAGAATTATTGGCTGATGCTAAAGCTAATTATAGTAAAAAAGATAATGAATTATTAGCAAAAGAATTAGGACCTCTTCGTGATTCTAGATTATTAATGGAATATAGTTTTGGTTTAAGAAAATAATTAATTAGTAATTTATAAGCCTTTATAGAAAATAACTTCTATAAGGGCTTTTTTATTCGGTAACTAAACCTATTTGCTCAGAACCTGTCTTTTTAATTATTTCTAGTATTTCTACTACTTTTTCATATCTAGTATTAACATCTGCTGATAATAAAATAGCTTGTTCTGGATCTTTTTTTAGTTTTTCTTGGAGTTCTTTTAATACTTCATTTTTACTTACGGTTTTTTCCATAACTGAAATATTACCATTTTTATCTATGTTAACAACAATCGATTCTTTTGCCTTTTCTGTATTTGATGCCTTTGGTAATTTGGTTTCTATTTGGTTTTGAACTTGAGGTAAAAAAGCTGCTATAGAAAAAAATAAAACTAAAACCATCATTATATCTATAGTTGGTATTACTTCAAAAACTAATTTTTCTCTTCTTTTTTTTCTTTTTTTATTTAATAACATTAAAGTACAAAACTTTTATAATAATTTTATTTTATTAAGAATACCATAAAGCTTTGATTTGGTGTTAATACAAACAGAGATCCCGTACTCTGGGATTTATTTTTATTATGAATACAACGAAGCTCTGCTTCGGGGTTAACAAAATGAAATTTTGTTTCCAAAGCTTTGCTTTGGTATTAATAAAAACAGGGCCCCAGTACTCTGGGATTTATTTTTATGATAAATTATATGATATTACTTTCTTAATGTCTAAACCTAATCTATAATTTAATTTTGATATAACTTATTTTGTGAATTTTTAACATATGGATATTTTTAAAATAATAGAAATAGCAGGTACTATACTTTTACCTTTATTTTTTGTCTCTGTTCTTTCAATAGCATTAATAATAGATTTAATTGTGTTTAACGTAAAAACTCATCTAGCAATAAAAAAACTTAGTTCTGATAAAAACACAGATAATAAAATCTTAAAGTTTATTTATTCTAATCTTTCTAAAAATGCTAAAGAAAATAAAATAAAATTTGAGCTTCAAAAAGTAGAAAGAAAAACTTCAATTCTTTCAATAGTTGCCTCAATAGCACCTATGATTGGTTTATTTGGAACAGTAATGGGAATGATAAAAATATTTAATCAAGTGTCATTACAAAAACCAGTAAATCCTCTTGAAGCTTTATCTGGAGGAATTAGTGAAGCTTTATTTGCTACTGCTGGCGGTTTGATTGTTGCGATTATAAGTGGTTTTTTTCATCATTTTTTATTAGCAAGTCTTGATTCTATAGAAGATAAAATTTCAATGATTTTAAGTGAAGAGTGAATATCAGTAAGAAGTAAAAAGTGAAAAGTAATGAGATAAGAATATATTATCTTTTCACATCACTCATCACTTCTTACTTCTTACTTAACTCTAATTAAAAACTCTGTAAATAGATAAGCACCCCATAAAAATAAGTATATACGAAGCAAAATTTATTAATTTGTTTTTTATTCGATTATCAATAAAATTTACACTCATTCCAAAAGTAAATAAAGCAGGTATTGTACCTAAACCAAAAAAGAACATACTCAACGCACCTTTTATTGGACTTCCTGTATTCATTGCTTGCATTTCTATTGTATATAATAAACAACATGGTAAAAAACCTAAAACTAATCCTAATGGATATGTAGATAAAATACTTTTATTTTTCATTATTTTTGAAAAAGGTTTTTGAGAATATTTTAAAAACAACTCTCCAGATTTATCTAGCCATTGTATTTTAGGAACAAAATTTGCTAAACTTAGACCTAAATAAATCATTATAATACTCATGGTTATTATTACATAGTTTTGAACACCCGCCATTTTACCTAAAAAATATAGATTAGAGCCTATTAAGCCCATAATTGCACCGATAAAAGTATAAGTTGTAATTCGTCCAAAACTGTAACCAAGATGAGCAATAGCTCTTTGTAAATTACTACCTCTTAGCTTAATAGAATATGAGGTAACAAAACAACCACACATACCAATACAGTGCATACTACTTAGCAAACCTGCGGTAAATAATAAAAAATAATCCATAAACATATTATTCATTTTCTTTTACTTTTTTTTGCATGTCTTTTTTTCTTTTTAAAGATTTTTTTTGTAGTACTAAAAAACTCATCTGCCATCGTATGAGCAAAAGCACCTGATAAAAGCCCTAAAAAAAGATATACAAAATAAATTTTTGGTTGCCCTAAAAGAACTTTAGTTAAAAAATTTTTTTCTGCTAATAAAGGGTTTGTTAAATTTGGAAAAAATTTTAGTGTAATAAAATAAATTAAAAAATAAGTAAGAGAACATAAAAACATTAAATAAATAACCCTTATAACTGTTCCCCAAACTATTCCATGAGTATATTTAGAACGATGACTAAACATTTTTCTATACGGAATCCAAATCCATCTTAGTAAACCCCATCTTTTTGATTGTTTGCTTACTAGATCCAAATCACCACTAAACATAAAACTACTAAAAAGATAAGAAGTTGAAAAAATTATGAGAATTGCAAGATCATTAGAAAAATCCCAACTCATATAAGCAAAAGGAGGTAATAATAACCAATTTATTTTATCGTGTGTATCTCCATTAGGCATAATTAATTATTCTATTATCCTTATTTAATAGATATAGATTTTTCAAAATTTTCATTCATAAAAACATTGTCTTTATCATTAGTTTGCATTTTATTAAAAAAGGGTTTTAATCCATTAAGTTCTAATTTTAATTCAGATGGTTTTTCTTTAAAATTAACTATTTGAAAATTGTCTTTTATCATCATAAAATCTGAAAAAATCTCTGGTAATTTCATTCTTTTAAAAGTAGCTATTTTATTTTTTTGATGATCTGATGCAGCTAAAACAGATGTAACTGATTGGAATTCGCTTATTTTTTTGAAAGCATATTCTAAAAGTTGTTCATTAAGATCTTCATAACCAGGGTGAACAAGTAATCTAATTATATTAGGTAAATCTTTATCTTTTTCTATTATTTCTAAAGATGCAATTATATTAGTATCTTTTTCTACAACACAGTGTATATGATTAGATTTTTTAGTATATTCTTTAAAATATTGAGAAACTTGTTGTATAGAACTTATTTGAAAATCTTCTAATTCTTTTTGTTCAACTATTCTTATTGAAGAAGGTGTTGATGCTACATATAAATCAAAAAGTCCTTTTGCGTCAGAAGATTTAAAAGGTCTAAAGCCTTCAGGAATTGTTATATTTTCTTTTTTTAGTTTATTTATTTTTTTTGTTGATACATTAAAATAATGAATTGTAGTATATTTTCTAAAACCTAATAATTCAAAAAGCTTTATTGCAGAGATATTTTTTGTATCAACATCTATTGTAAACCTATTTACATTTTTATTCATATATTTTTCAAAAATATACTCTAAAAGGTCTTTTGCAACACCTTTTCCTCTTTTATCAGGGAGAACAACCAAGTTTTCTATATGCCATCTTGATTGATCTCTACTTCTAGAACTAGTTTGAATAAGACCTATAATTTTTTTATCTTCATCTTCAAAAACATGAATATCTAAAAGATGTTTATATGTATTTTGAAATGCAGCAAGAACCTTAATTACAGGGTAGAGTTTTTGCCATTTATCAACTTCATCTAAAACATCAAAACCTTTTTGTTTATATTCTTGGGCAAATACTAAACTAAAAATTTCTTTTATTGCTTTAAAATCTGTATATTTTGCAGGTCTTATCATATAATTTATTTTTCATCAGTTTTATCTGGTCTTATAATAACTATCGGTGTCTGTTCTGCTGAATTTCCAGCGGGATTATTAAGTAACCATTGTCTTATTTTAGAAGAATCATCTAAAGTTGAAGCTAAAATTCTAGCTTTTTTTAGATCATTTGCATCTGCAATAGCAAAGTCAACATCTAGCCTATTTTTTAAATCATCAACTACTTCTTGAGGGTTTGCGGGACCTAAAACAATATATTTATCATAAGGAGCTATAGTTCCTGTAAGGTCATCTATCAATTCAGATTCAATTCCTGCTAAAGTATAAAACCAACCTGGTTTTTTGAGTAATTTCATAATTGTTCCACCTATAAGAGCGTAGATAAACTTAACAGCACCTATTTGTTCTAAAGCAGATTCCATTCCGAAAGGGCTTGAAAGACTTCCTGCTGATGGAACAAAATAGCAAAGTCTTTTTGAAAGAAAACTAGGTTTTACATTTACAGGTTGTTTAAATCTTCCTTGTGTGATTGCTACAGGGCTTTCTGCCATAACTACAACATCACCTGGTTTTATAAAATCTCCTGCATATTTTTTTATTACTTCTGCAATATCATCACTTTCACTTAATAAATGAGTTTTTACAGGATATATTTTTGCTCCTGCTTCTTGTAATTCACTATAACTTTGTTTTAATTCTTCTTGATATGGAACTAAAATAAGATCTTTTTCTTTGTTATGCAAACCAGTTCTTTCATAAGTTTGGAATTTTATTTTTACAACAACAGCATGAACTTCTTTTAATCTTTCAAGATTTCCAGAAAAACTAGCTTTAACTTCAGTTTCAAAGTTTGACATTTCATCCATCAAAAACGCATGAAGATAACCATCTTCTCTAACATGTTCAACCTTAGGAGTTAAAGAAACATCTAATTTTATATCATCATAAAACTTTGTTTTAAATAAAATTTTACTTTCAATTTCAAATTTTACTAAGGTTAATTGATATTTGGTACTATAGTTTCTAAAAAAAACTTTTGACAAAAAAACTTGTTCAGAATCATTATCAGAAACTTTATCCCAAGTTATTTTATGCTCTTTAAATATTTCTATACCTTTTGTTTCTCTTGTTCTGTATATAAGTTCAAAACCTGCTAAACCTAATAAACCTAAAACTGCACCATACTTTAGTTTTTTACACATCAAAAATCTCTTTTCAAAAACAATTTCTATACATAATATAAATTCTACCAAAACAAAAAAAGTTAAGAACCTTAAAAAACAAAAAGTTCTTAACTTTTAATATCAAAATATTTATTTATAAATAATTTTTCATTATTGGCATAAGATCATTAAATGTTCTTCCATTTGCATTTTCACCAATAGCTTTCATTTTCCATTCGCCATTATGTAAATACATTTTTGCCATAATTAGAGCTGTATGAGCTCCTTGACAATTAAGTTCAAATTTTGCAACTTCTTTTCCATTGTGATCCATTAATCTACAAAAAGAATTAGCTACTTTATCAAAACTTTGTCCAGTAAAACTATTAACAGTAAAAACTAAGGTTTTTACATTAGCTGGTATTCTTGATAATTCAACTATTATTTGTTCATCATCTCCATCTCCAGCACCAGTAAGATTATCTCCTGTATGTGTGATACTGCCATCTTTACTTTTAAGTTGTCTAAACCAAACTGCATCAGTCATTTCATTCTGTTCATTAAACATAATGCAAGAGGCATCTAAATCTACAGAGGCTTCAGAAGCACCACCACCAAATAAACCACCTAAAAAACCACCGCTTTTTTGTGCTTTTACAGGATCCCAACCAAGTCCCATCATTACTTTTGTTAATTTAGATCCAGCTTCTTTTTCAAGATTTATTGCTTGACCTTTTGTAAGATTTATTCCCATTATTTTTAATTCCATTCAACTAAAAACCAAGTTAACAAATTTAGTATAAATTTAGATTAACTTCACTATCTAAATAAACACTAAAGCATGTTGTAATCTTGATTACAATACATTCAATTAATTATATCATATCTTAAAAATGATTTTCTAATCTTAATTTATTTTATATGTTTTTAGGATACATTCAACAAAAATTGATTTGAGAAAAACTTATGATTATAAATCTAAATTTACAATTATTTTATCTCATCACTCATCACTTTTTACTTCTCACTATGTTTATGTTATTCTGAAGAATAAAGAAATTTTGAAATAGGCAAAAAAATTTAAACAAAATGGTTAAAAATTTAGAAGGTATTATTTTCAGTTTATTTTTTGCTTTTGTTTCTATCTATATTTCAGATATTAGTTTTTTAAAAAATAATTTACATATAAATCCATTTATAATCTCTATTTTTATAGGTGTTCTTGTTGGAAATTTTTTTACTCTACCTGAAAGATTAAGACCAGGCTTAACTTTTACTTCAAAAAAACTATTAAGATTAGCCATTATTTTATTAGGTTTTAAAATTACCATAAACGAAATATTAACATTAGGAGTAAATAGTATATTAGTTATAACAATATCGGTTATATCTTGTTTTCTTTTTACAGTATGGTTTGGAACTAAAATAGGCTTGGATAGAAAATTAGCTATTTTATTGGCATCAGGAACTTCAATTTGTGGCGCATCTGCAATCATTGCAACAAACGAAATAATTAAATCGGATGATAAAGATTCTGCTATAGGTATTGCAATAATAAGTATTGTAGGAACAGTATCAATGCTATTATATCCAATTCTTTTTTATTACCTTAAATTGAATGAAAATTTCTATTCTGTTTGGGTTGGTTCTTCAATTCAAGAAGTAGCTCAAGTAGTAGGAGCTGGGTTTTCTATAAATGATCAAGTTGGAAAATTATCTAGTATGATAAAAATGAGTCGAGTTACCTTTATTGTTCCTGTTACCTTTCTTTTAGTTCTATCTGAGTTTAGAAAGTCAAATAGTGAAAAAAAAGAAAAATTTAAAGTAAGTAATCTAAATATCCCTTGGTTTGTATTGATTTTTGTAGGAATAATATTTTTTAATTCATTAAATATCCTTCCTTCTGAAATTATAAAAAACATAGTTTATTTGGACAATATTTTATTAACTTCAGCAATGTTTTGCTTAGGTTTAGGAATTACATTATCAAAACTTAAAGCAGCAGGAATTAAGCCAATTTACCTAGGTTTTATTTCAGGAATCCAAATTTCAATAACTTCTTTTGTTGTTAGTTATTTACTTTTTGCTTAATTATTTTTTATAAAGTAACTTAGGTTACTGTACTTTTTTTTGATTAGTAATATAATTAAAAAACTAAATATAGATTTTTAAGAGGAAAATATATGAAAAAGTATTTAAAAACTTTAACAATTGCGTTATCTTTATCATTTTTAAGCATACCTTCATTTGCAGAAGATAAAATGCCTGAAAAAAAGATGGATTCAATGAAAATGGAAGAATGTAAGATGGATCATAAACATGATGAAAAGTGTAAAATGGATCCAAAAAAGATGGAAGAGTGCAAAATGGATCATAAACATGATGAAAAATGTAAAATGGATCCAAAAAAGATGGAGGAATGCAAAAAAGATCATAAACATGATGAAAAATGTAAAATGGATCCAAAAAAGATGGAAGAATGCAAAATGCACAAAGAAAAAGGTTTTGAAACAACAATTTTTGGTTTACCTTTAAATGAAGGACCAATTGATAGAACAATGAGAGTAACTGTTGGTTTAGGTTTATTAGGTGCTGGTATATATGGTTTAAGTACGAAAGCAATAAGTCCAGAAATTAGTTGGAGTATGGTTGGAGTTTCTGCTGTTCCTTTAGCAACTGGAGCAAGTGGTTATTGTCCTATCTATCAATTATTTGGTTTAAAATATACTTTTTAGACATTAGTTGTTTTAGGTTATATAAAAAGGAACACTTTTAAAGCGTTCCTTACTTTTAAATATTAGTGTTCAATGATGAATAGTAATAATTATTTTATTTCATCATAGCTACTATGAAAATGAGCTCTTTTTCTTGATGGGTATAGATTATGTTTCTTTATTACAATATTTGTAGGTGCCGCAACTTGTAATGATAAATCTCCAACAACAGCTGAAACTAATTTTGTTACATTTGTAATAAAATCAAAATTTAATGTTTGATATGTATCTGTTTTTTTATGATATTCAGGTGTTGTATCACCATGATACCATTCTTCACAAATCCCAACCGCCTCAAATCCTGTTTCTCTAAAAGCTACATGATCTGTATCTCCACCATTTGTTCTTATGAGAGGAAAATTAAGATTATGATTTTTATTAACCATATTATAATAATCCCATAAAATACCATCTGGTTGCTCTATTTCCATATTATTATCTTTGTCAGAATCATATCCAACCATATCCATAGTATGAACAGAAGTTATTTTCATACCTTTCTTTTTAAAATCTTTTGCCATTGCATAACTACCAACTAATCCTAATTCTTCTTCGTCAAACCAAGCAAAAATAATATTTACTTTTCTTCCTTTTAATTCTTTCAAAACTCTTGATGCTTCTAAGACAGCAGAACTACCAGTAGCATTATCATCAGCACCCATATTTTTTACAGAATCCATGTGAGCTCCAACTAAAATATATTCATCGGTAGTTGTTTCAGCATTTAGGATTGTAAAAATATTATCGCCATTTTTTCTGTAGCTGTGCATTTCTGGTTTGTATCCGTATCCAACAAGAACAGATTTTATATATTCTTTTGTCTTTTGTCTTCCTTCAGTTGTTCCTCTTTC
>ERZ1292633.2294-Hain-H41-02um-R1-2294-length-19672-cov-6_pt1 | contig 19672 bp, 15 predicted proteins | sample MGYA00564406_ERZ1292633 | MGnify/ENA primary metagenome ERZ1292633 (study PRJEB36523, sample SAMEA6512639) | groundwater metagenome | collected 2019-01-08 | study: AquaDiva: Metagenomics assemblies of 32 groundwater samples
GCAGGATGCCGTAGCGGCAGGCGTGTGCCGCTTGACGCGCGCCGCGTTTCATAAGCATCATGGCTCAAAGAAGCCGAGCCTAAGTGGGTCATGCGACCGCTTGCCTGAGTCGCTGGATGAGAGGATAGCCATTTGCACGTTCACCGATGCTCCGGCACATGACCACGGCTGCACGCTTGCCTGTTCCGCTCAAGATATTCCACGGGCTGGGCAGCATTGCCTATGGCGTCAAAGACAATGGTTTTTCGACATTCCTGTTGCTGTTTTACAATCAGGTTGTCGGCATTGACGCCGGGATTGTCGGCATCGCGATCATGGTGGCGCTGATCGCCGATGCCTTTGCCGACCCGATCATTGGCGAATTATCCGACCGGACGCGCTCACCTTGGGGACGCCGATTGCCTTGGCTCTATGGTGCGCCCATCCCGCTCGCCATCGCATGGATGGCGCTATGGAATCCGCCCGCGATGAGCGAACCGATGACGGTCACTTGGCTGATCGGTTTCGCGATCATCGTTCGGACATTGGTGTCGATGTGCGAGGTGCCATCGGTCGCGCTCGTCCCCGAACTCACAGCCGATTATCACGAACGGACTATCCTGGTGCGCTATCGCTTTCTGTTCGGTTGGGGCGGCGGGCTATTGATGTTGGCGCTTGCCTATGCCGTATTTTTTGGCGGACCGCGCGGACTCACCGACCCGGCGGGCTATTTGGGCTATTCATTGACGGGGGCGCTGATGATGGCGGGCGCAGTAATGCTGTCGGCGGCGGGGCAACATAGACGCATTGCAAGGCCCAGCCCGCCGCGTGCGGAAACGTCGGCCAATCTGCGCGCCATTGCCAAGGAAATGGTCCGCACCTTGTCGAACCGCGCCTTTTTATGGTTGGTTGCGGCGACTTTGTTTGCCTTCATCAACCAAGGCATCACCTTTGCCCTCACCAATTACCTGCTCGGTTTTTTCTGGCAGTTGAGCAAGTTCGAAATGGTCGGCTATGTCGTGATGCTGTTTGCCAGCATGATTGCCGCCTTTCTGGTGGTCGCCCCATTATCGGCACGGCTTGGCAAACGGGATGGAGCGATAACGGCGGGGATAATCTCGCTTCTCGTCAACAGCGCCATTTATATTGCCTATATCAGCGATATTTTCCCCGGACTTCCCGGCAAACCCAGCGTTGCTTGGTTGTTTGCCTTTGTCTTTGTCTCAAACATGTTTGCGATTGTGCTGATGATATTGTCATCGTCGATGATGGCCGATGTCGTGGAGGCGTCGCAAACAGAGACTGGTCGCCGATCCGAAGGGCTGTTCTTTGCCGGGTATTTTTTCATGCAGAAAATGGCGACAGGAATCGGTATTTTCATTGCCGGGCAGATATTGTCCATGGCCGCCTTTCCTGCTGCCGCCAAGCCGGGGCAGGTTGCTGCGGCGGTGCTGGACAGCCTCGCGCTCAGTTATTTAATCGCGGTCTTTGTCATTGGTGTCATCGGGCTACTGATATTGCTTAAGTTTCCAATTTCACACAGCGACCATGATGCGCGGCTCAAATTGCTCGACGACAGCGCGCTGATGGATGTTGACGCCAGCGGCGCGCATCCCTGAAGGTTGAATGGCCTGAGCGCATAAGAGGCTTGGCAAGCAGGCCCGAACGGTTCAAAGGTTTACGCGAACGTAAAGGTAAGGAGAGTGCGCCATGGAGTTCGACCTCAGTGATCGGCAGAAATATTGGCAAGGCCGGGTGCGCGATTTCATCGAAGCGCATGTCCGCCCCGCCGTCCCCACCTATAAGGCGCAGGATGCCGCAGGTGAGCGGTGGAAGGTCATTCCTGTTGTTGAGGAGTTAAAGGCCAAGGCCAAGGCTGCGGGCATATGGAACCTGTTCATGCCGCCGCGCAATTCCGGCCACCATCATGTCGATGAGAGTTTCGAGTTTGAAGGGCCGGGCCTCACCAACCTTGAATATGCCCTGTGTGCCGAGGAAATGGGGCGGGCGCACATTGCATCCGAGGCGTTTAATTGCAGCGCGCCCGACACTGGCAATATGGAAGTGTTCCACCGCTATGGCACGGCAGCGCAAAAGGAGCGCTGGTTAAAACCATTGATGAACGGCGAGATCCGCTCGGCTTTCCTCATGACCGAACCACAGGTTGCGTCGTCTGATGCCACCAACATCGAATGCCGCATCGACCGCGACGGTGATGATTATGTTCTCAACGGAGTCAAATGGTGGTCATCGGGGGCGGGTGATCCGCGTTGCGCCGTTGCCATCGTCATGGGCAAGACCAGTTTTGACGGTTCGCGCCATTCCCAACAATCAATGCTGGCGGTGCCGATGGACACGCCAGGCATGAAGATATTACGCCATTTGCCGGTGTTCGGATATGACGATGCACCGCACGGTCATATGGAGATTGAGCTCAAAGATGTGCGCGTCAACGCCGTCGATGCCATGCTGCTTGGTGAAGGGCGCGGGTTTGAGATCGCGCAAGGGCGGCTGGGGCCAGGCCGCATCCACCATTGTATGCGCACCGTCGGTGTCGCCGAAGAAGCGCTGGAGCGGATGACGCGCCGCCTGTTGACGCGGGTTGCTTTTGGCAAGGTGCTGGCTGAACATAGCATATGGGAACAACGTATCGCGCGCGCGCGCATCGACATTGAAATGACGCGTTTGCTATGCCTGAAGGCAGCCGACATGATGGACAAGGCCGGCAACAAGGTGGCCCAAGGCGAGATCGCGATGATCAAGGTGCAAGCACCGACAATGGCGCTGCAAATCATCGACGACGCGATACAGGCGCATGGCGGCGGCGGCGTTTCCGACGATTTCGGCTTAGCCCAAATGTATGCGCATCAACGCACATTGCGGCTCGCCGACGGTCCCGATGAAGTGCATTGCCGCTCCATTGCGCGTGCAGAGTTTGGCAAATATGGCGGACGTGATGCGATTGCCGCTGCCAAAGAAGGTTTTTCCTCGGGCGATTTGGGAGTCACACGATGAAGGCTGCGGTCCTGATCGCAGCGGGCCAACCGCTCGTCATCGAAGATGTCGTTATTGCCAAGCCCGGACCGCACGAAGTGCTGATCCGCACAGCGGCGTGCGGACTGTGCCATAGCGATCTGCACTTCATCGAAGGCTCCTACCCACACCCTCTGCCCGCCATACCGGGCCATGAAGCGGCGGGGATTGTCGAAGCGGTGGGCAGCGAGGTCCGCACGGTCAAGGTCGGCGACGCCGTCGTTACTTGCCTTTCCGCCTTTTGCGGGCATTGCGAGTTTTGCGTCACGGGGCGAATGTCGCTGTGCATGGGCGGCGACACGCGTCGCGGTGCAGGCGAAGCAGCGCGGATCACCCGGCCCGATGGGCAGGCCGTCAATCAGATGCTCAACCTGTCGGCCTTTGCCGAACAGATGCTGATCCACGAACATGCTTGTGTCCGCATCAACCCAGGCATGCCGCTTGACCGGGCCGCCATCATTGGGTGCGCAGTCACAACGGGTGCGGGCACGATATTCAACGCGTGCAAGCTGACCCCGGGCGAAACGGTAGTAGTGGTTGGGTGCGGCGGCGTCGGCCTCGCCACCATCAACGCCGCCAAAATTGCGGGGGCGGGGCGGATTATTGCCGCTGATCCTATCCCGGAAAAGCGGACATTGGCGATGAAACTGGGCGCGACAGATGTCGTCGATGCGATGGCCGACGACGCCGCTGCACAGATAATCGAAATGACCAAGGGCGGGGTCGATCATGCGATTGAAGCGGTCGGGCGGCCTGCCTCAGCGGCGCTGGCGGTTGCATCGCTGCGGCGCGGCGGCACCGCCACTATTCTTGGCATGATGCCGCTCGGCGAAAAGGTCGGGCTAAGTGCGATGGACCTGTTACAAAGCAAGAAATTGCAGGGTGCGATCATGGGCGGCAACCGCTTTCCCGTCGATATTCCGCGACTGGTGGATTTATACCTGCGTGGGCTGCTCGACCTTGATAGCATCATCGCCGAACGCATCCCGCTATCTGCAATCAATCAAGGCTTCGAAGCAATGAAACGCGGCGACGCCGCGCGCAGCGTGATCGTGTTCGACCAGTGACAATGGACGCGCAGACAGCCTTTTCGGGCACCGTCACACCCGATGGGGCGGACGTGCTAGACGTGGCGCGGCTGAGCGCATGGATGGCGGCAAATGTTGAAGGATTCGCTGGTCCGATTAGCATCGCAAAGTTCAAAGGTGGCCAGTCCAACCCCACCTATCGCATCGACGCAGCCAGCGGCGCCTATGTGCTGCGGCGCAAACCGTTCGGCATTCTGCTGCCCTCCGCGCACGCAGTGGACCGCGAGTATCGCGTCATCGCGGGGTTGCACCCAACAGGATTTCCGGTCGCGCGCCCCTATGGGCTGTGCACTGACGACAGTGTCGTTGGGTCGATGTTCTATATCATGAGCATGGTCGAGGGGCGGACGATTTGGGATGGTGCGGTGCCGGGTGCGACGGCCCTTCAGCGTCATGATACATATATGGCGATGGTCGACACGCTCGCGGCATTGCACAATGTCGATGTCGCTGCGGCGGGCCTGTCCGACTATGGCAAGCCGGGTAATTATTTTGAGCGGCAAGTGGGCCGCTGGACAAAGCAATATCGCGCGTCGGAAACAGAAACCTTGCCAGAAATGGAGCAGTTGATCGCATTTTTGCCCGCGACATTACCAGACCAGACCGCTACCCGCATCGTTCATGGTGATTATCGCATCGACAATATGATCTTCGATGCAGATAAGCCCAATGTATTGGCGGTGCTTGATTGGGAACTTTCAACGCTGGGCGATCCACTCGCCGATTTCACCTATTTCTGTATGGCTTGGGTGACAGAGCATGGCGGGCGTTCGGGCGTGATGGACCTCGACCGAGCATCGCTTGGCATACCAGAATTGGACGAAGTCATCGCGCGTTATTGTGCTGCGGCGGGGCGCGACAACGTGCCCGATATGAACTGGTATTTCGCCTATAATTTCTTTCGCCTTGCGGGGATATTGCAAGGGATCAAGAAACGCGTGATCGACGGCACGGCGTCGTCCGCCCACGCCAAGGAAATGTCCGAGCGCGTCACGCCGCTGGCGGAACGCGCGTGGCATTTTGCCAAATTGGCGGGCGCGAAATAATGGTAGATGAAGGGAATGGCCATGGGCCTGCTTGACGGCAAAGTTGCGATCATCACTGGCGCGGGTTCGGGAATAGGCCGGGCGAGCGCGCTGCGCTTTGCCGCTGAGGGCGCGAGGCTGGTCATCGGCGACACAAGCGAAGCGGTGTTTGAGACCGCTGCGATGATTGGCGATGCGGCAACGGCAATGCAGATGGATGCAGGGGTTGAGGGTGATGTCGAGCGCCTCGTTGCCACTGCGCTGTCCACCTATGGCGGATTAGACATCGCGTTCGCCAATGCCGGCATCTCTGGCGGGATGGCAGGCATTTTCGACAATAGCGTCGAAAATTGGACAGAAGTTTTGCGCGTCAATTTGATCGGGCCGTGGTTGATGGTCAAACATGCTGGAAAAGTGATGGCGGATGCAAGCCAAGAAAACAAACCACGCGGTGGTTCGATCATCCTGACCGCGAGCGTTGCGGGCATACGTTCGGGCGCGGGCGGCCCAGCTTATTCGGCATCAAAAGCGGGGGTCATCAATCTGGCACAAGTATCGGCGCAGCAATTGTCCGACACGGGCGTGCGCGTAAACGCCATTTGTCCCGGCCTTACCGAAACCGGGATGACCAAACCAACATTCGACTATGCCCGCGACAAGGATGTGATGCATAAGGTCGGGCGACTCAACCCGTTGCGGCGTGGTGCTCAGCCCGAAGAACTGGCCAATGTCGCGCTGTTCCTCGCTTCCGATCAGGCGAGCTATATCAATGGACAGGCAATCGCGGTTGATGGCGGCCTGTCTTCCTCGCACCCGGTGACGCGCCAGCTCACCGGACAAACAGCGGTTTAGGGGCGACCATGCACTATCGTGAATTGGGTGACAGCGGTATCAGCGTGTCGGAAATATGCCTCGGTAGCTGGCTGACCTTTGGTGTCGGGATAGAGGCGGACCAAGCTCGCGCTTGCATCGACCGCGCCTTCGATGAAGGGATCAACTTCATCGACACATCGAACATTTATGGCTTTGGTGCGGCTGAAACATTCCTCGGTGAGGCGCTAAAAGGCCGCCCGCGTGACAGTTATGTCATGGCGACCAAGCTGTTTTTCCCGATGACGCCAGCCGACAAAGGGCTATCGCGCGCACAGATTGAGAAACAGATTGATGCGTCGCTCAATCGGCTCAAAACCGATTATGTCGACCTGTATCAATGTCATCGCTATGATGACGCGACGCCGATCGAAGAGACGATGGCGGCGATGTCCGAAGTTGTGCGATCGGGCAAAGCGCGCGCCATCGGCTTTTCCGAATGGTCGCCTGCAAACATCAAGGATGCGCTCGCAGTGCCCGGTACGGTCAAATTTGTTTCGAGTCAGCCGCAATATTCGCTATTGTGGCGGGTGCCCGAAAAAGCGGTTATTCCGCTGTGCGCGGCAAACGGCATCGGCCAGATCGTGTGGTCGCCGCTGGCGCAAGGGGCGTTGACGGGCAAATATTTGCCGGGCGCACCCGTGCCAACGGACAGCCGCGCCGCGAATGACACCATGAACGAGTTTATCGGCAACTGGCTTACCCCGCCAATATTGGAGGCGATCCAGCAACTGCGCCCATTGGCCGCTGCGGCCGGGTGTACGATGGCGCAATTTGCACTAGCCTGGGTGCTGCGCGATCCCAATGTAACCAGCGCCATCATCGGTGCCAGTCGTCCCGAGCAAGTCAGCGATAATGCAAGGGCTAGCGGACTTGCCATCGACCAGGCACTATTTACCCAAGCCGAAGCGATCATCAAAGGAGCGCAAAGCGCATGAGTTTAACGTTAAGCGACCCCGCCGAACTGGGTTTTCTACCCGACCGACTGGCGCGGATACCAGCCCTGATCAAAGCCAAATATCTTGACACGGGCAAGATGCCGCACGCGGCGTTGCTGATCGCGCGGGGCGACGAAATTGCGCATCTGTCATTGCAAGGCGAGGCGCGCCCGGGGCAGCCGCTGAGCCAAGACACCATCTTCCGCATCGCCAGCATGACCAAGCCGATCACCTCGATTGTCTTCATGCAGCTGGTCGAAGAGGGTAAAGTGGCGCTGTCACACAATGTCGCCCGCTTTCTGCCCGAGTTTCGCGACATCGGTGTGTTCGTGGCGGGTGGCGGCAATGTGCCGTTCGTCACTCGCCCGCCAATCAGCCAGATGCAGATCGTAGATTTGCTGCGCCATACCAGCGGCCTCACTTATGGATTTCAAGAACGCACGCCGGTTGATGCGGCCTATCGCAAAAACAAGATTGACGATTTTATGTCTGATCGCACGCTTGATGAGTTCATAGTCGATCTAGCCAAAATCCCGCTGGAGTTCGACCCCGGCACACGGTGGAATTATTCGGTTTCGACCGATGTGCTGGGTGCGATTATTCAACGGATTGAAGGCAAGCCGCTTGCAGACATATTTCATGAACGCATTTTTGCCCCGCTGGGGATGGTGGACACGCATTTTTGTGTCCCCGAAGCCAAAATGCACCGCATCGCCGACTGCTATGCCTTTCACCCGACCAAGATGATGCAAGATTTCGACCAGGGCGAAAACAGCCGCTGGACACGGCCGGGCAAAATGCCTTCGGGCGGCGGCGGTCTTGCCTCGACCATTGGCGATTATCACCGCTTTTGCCGGATGCTGGTGAATGGCGGTGCGTTCACCAATGACTCTGGAGGGGCTGCACAGATTATCAGCACCAAAACGCTCGATTTGATGACCGCCAACCATTTGCCCGGCGGCCAAGACTTGGCCACCATGTCGCAGTCGCTGTTCAGCGAGGCGGAAAATGCGGGAGTCGGCTTTGGCCTTGGCTTTGCCTGCAACATGGCCCCGCACCTGACGATGGTGCCGGGATCGACGGGTGAATTTTACTGGGGGGGCATGTTTTCTACCGCGTTCTTTGTCGATCCGGTCGAGCAGATCCATATGATATTTATGACGCAGTTGATGCCATCGTCCACTTACCCCATCCGCCGCGAAATCAAGACGATGCTCTATGCGGCGCTGGCCGCGTAAACCCTGACCGGAGAAAGACCATGACCGAAGAAGCCCCACTATCCGTCACCAGCGAACGTCATGACAATGTGGCCGTTGTTGTGGTCAATAACCCACCGGTCAACGCACTAAGCTGGCATGTAAGGCAAGGGCTGGCCGACGCCTTTGCCGCTGCACTGGCTGACGATGGGGTCGAGGCGATCGTGCTGCGCTGTGACGGCGCGACCTTCATCGCGGGCGCGGACATTACCGAGTTCGGCAAGCCGCCGCGCGGGCCGGATTTTAATGCGCTACTGAACAGCATCGAGGCGGCGTCCAAACCCGTCGTCGCGGCGATCCACGGCACAGCACTCGGCGGTGGGTTGGAGACCACATTGGTGTGCCATTACCGCGTCGCCGTGCCATCGGCCAAACTCGGCGTGCCAGAGGTCAAGCTAGGCCTGTTGCCGGGCGCAGGCGGGACACAGCGTCTGCCGCGCATCGTCGGGGTCGCCATGGCGGCGCAGATGACATCATCGGGTGAGCCGTTGTCCGCCGCCAAGGCGTTTGAGGCAGGGCTGGTGGATCGCGTGGTGGGCGCGGATAGCCTGATCGCCGATGCACTGGTCTTTGCCCGCGAAGCGATTGCGATGGGCGTTCGGCCAACGCGCGCACGGCCCGTGATTGGCGATGCCAGTGCCATTGAGCCGATCCGCGTAGCCAATGCCAAAAAATGGCGCGGATTTGAGGCCCCCTATGCTAACCTCGCCTGTGTTGAAGCGGCGACGCGCCTACCGTTTGACGAGGGATTGGCGTTCGAACGCGAACAATTTATGAAACTGATGTTCGGCAGTCAATCGGCGGCGCAGCGGCATATCTTCTTTGCCGAACGCCAAGCCGCCAAGATTGACGGCCTACCCAAAGACACCGTGCTTCGCGATGTGAAAAGCGTTGGCGTCATCGGTGCGGGAACGATGGGCGGCGGCATCACCATGAACTTTTTGGCCAAGGGCATCCCCGTCACCATCGTCGAGATGCAAGCCGAAGCGCTGGAACGCGGCGTCGGCGTCATCCGCAAAAATTACGAAGCGTCCGCCGCCAAGGGCCGCTTTACCAGCGAACAGGTCGAACAGATGATGGCGCTGCTCACACCCTCGCTCAGCCTTGATGACTTGGGCAGTGCTGACCTCATCATCGAGGCGGTCTATGAAAATATGGACGTCAAAAAGGAGCTGTTTGGCAAGCTCGACGCGATTGCCAAGCCGGGCGCAATCCTTGCCAGCAACACCAGTTACCTTGACGTCAATGAAATCGCGTCGGCGACCAAGCGCCCTGCCGACGTGCTGGGCATGCATTTTTTTTCCCCCGCCAATGTCATGAAGCTGCTCGAAGTCGTGCGCGGCGATGCGACAGCACCCGATGTGTTGGCGACCGCGATGGCGATTGGCAAAAAAATTGGCAAGGTGGCGGTGGTTGCAGGGGTATGCGACGGCTTCATCGGCAACCGCATGCTTGCACAGCGCCAACGACCGGCGATGCAATTGTTGCTCGAAGGGGCAACGCCAGCGCAAATTGACAAAGTCCATACCGATTTCGGCATGCCGATGGGCCCTTTCCAGATGAGCGATCTGGCCGGCCTCGACATCGGCTGGCACCGCGACCCAGCCCGTATCGAGACGATCCGCGATGCTCTGTGCGCGGCGGGGCGCTTTGGCCAGAAAAACGGCAAGGGTTTCTATGACTATGACGAGAAGCGTGTTGGCAGCCCAAGCGCCGAGGTGCTGGCGATCATCGAAGAGTTTCGCGCCACGTCAAATCTGCCAAAACGCGACATCAGTGACGAAGAAATTGTCGAACGCACGCTCTATCCGATGGTCAATGAGGGCGCAAAGATATTGGCGGAGGGCAAGGCCCAGCGCGCGTCGGACGTGGATGTGGTGTGGATATATGGCTATGGCTGGCCCGTCTATCGCGGCGGGCCGATGTTTTGGGCTGGGCTGGAAGGGCTGCCCAAAATCGTCGCCGCACTCGATAAGCATGGGATAGAGGTCGCCGCGTTGCTGCGCGACAAAGCGGACAAGGGCGAGGGGTTTTAGGGAGTCGTCGCCAGCTCCGCGCTCAGTGCCCAACCCCAGCAGCACGGCCCATGATAGTCGCGGGGGCTGCTGAGCGGCGAGCCGACATCGCAGTCGCCAGAAGACGGCCCGCGCCTGCAGAATCAATCGCTTGAGATTGTGATGACAAGCTGGCGCGTTGCATTGAAAATTGTACGAAAGCGCCCGCCGCCTTCTGAGCGCAAATCATAGATGCCGATTGGTGTGACCAGACCCGCCCGCGAAAGTCCGCCCCACTGGTCGATCCCGATCAACCGCAGTGACGTGACCTCGTGTTGTGGTCGGCCGTTGACATAGGCAGCAATCGGCAGGTCAAGCGCCATGGTTCCGGTGCAAACACCGTTTGTCATAGCAAAGATAATTGTGCCGTGCACCGCTACGTCGCCGAATTGTCCGGCATAATTTCGTGCATCGACCGGGCAATTGGTGCGAATCAAAGATTCAGGCGTGGGTCGAAATGGTGCCGCGATCATTTGCGCGGACTGTTCGATTGCGGACACCCAAACCGCATTTGACAGCAAACTGACTGCCGTATCTTGGTCCGGCCACAAGAGCAGCGTGCTGCGAGCACCGCTAGTCACGCCAGCGTGATGCGCTATGCGCGCGCCGTCCCGATCAGTGCCGGTGCGCCAACCCAAACCAACCCGATAGTCTTCATCCTCCACACTGTTGCCGTCAGCAAGAGTGGCAGGTCGCAACATTGCCGCGAATGTTTCAGCCGACACGATCTCGTTGCGCAACATCCGCCCACCCAGCTGTGCAAGCGCAGTCGGTGTCGCAGCGAGACCGCCGCCACCCCAAGTGTAGCTGTAATCATGTGGCGCGGCACGGCGAGCAATATGCTCTACAAATTCATATGCGTGCGACGCTGCAGGGTCACCGCTGTCGGTTATGTCCGTGGTAACCGCCAAACCGGACGTGACGACACTAGCCGCATAGTCGAAAAATGGCCTGCCCGCCTTTTGTTCGATCAGCGCGCCGAGCAAGGTGTAGCCCCATGAAGAGTAGCTATACCGCTCTCCTGGCTGGAATAGCAGTGCGCGGTCGCTAAAGATTCGTACTGCAGACGCCGAGTCGGGATAGCGCACCCCTCCGCGATCACCGTCAATCTCCTGATAGTGTGGCAGTCCGGCCGTATGTGACGCCAGCTGGCGTGCGGTGATCGTCGGCCAAGGTGCGTGGAGATAGGGCAAAATAGTCGCTATCGGCGCATCAAGATCGATCTGGCCATCCTGCGCCAGCCGGGCAACAGCCGTAGCGGTTATGAGTTTTGAAACGCTGGCCAGACGAAAAATCGTGCCCTGATCGACCGGCAATTGCCGTTCAACATCTCGCACCCCCGCTGAACCAGCCCAAATGATTTCGCCATCGCGCCACACCGCCGCACCCATCCCGGGAACGCCGTTGGCGGCAATCAGCTCATTAAGCAGCAACTGCGACACGGCTGATGATTCGTTACCAGCCGCAGTTCCAGCCTGTGCACAAGCTGGGGTCATCACAAGCAACGACGCGGTCACGAAAAGCCCGGTGGTTGGGAATGTGGCGCTAGTCACCGTTAATATATCCTTATATATCAATTAGTTAAATGCCAGATCGGAAAACAGCGACCTAACCCGCTACGACCGCCAAGTCCGCCGTCAGCGCCCAACCCCAGCGGCATGGCCCCTGATATTCTCGTGGGGTTCGGACCGAAGCGGTAACGCTGCAGTCGTCGGTGGATTGGTCGGCGGCGGGGAAGATGACGCCAGTCCATGCGCCGTCGGTTTCGCATGTCCAGACTTCGCCCTCCACCTGAACCTTGACGGGACTAGAGGGATCGTTCGACCAATGGACAGCCAATTGGTCGCTTTTTGGTGTCGCCAAAGCGGCGCAAGCCGCTGCTGTACGTCCACCTGTTCCCACCATCACCGACCGCGCAGCAACGGGGCGCAACTGTCCATCGACCATTTGGCCCTTGAACGCGTCATCCCCCTTGGCAAGCGCGGTTTCATCGGGGGCGCTGCACGCCGAGATGATGAGTGAAAGGCCAAGGGTGAGCAGGGATACAAGTTTACGCATGGCCACCCTGCTAAGCCGCGCAGCGAACTGGCGCAAGTCGCTTTTCCCTTGGGTTTTGCGGCCCAATTCTCTAAGGGTCAGGGCATGACCAACGCCCCCCAAGACCCGACAACCAACGCGACATCCGGCAACACTGGCGACAATGCATATGGCGCTGATTCTATTAAAGTTCTCAAAGGGTTAGATGCAGTCCGCAAGCGCCCAGGCATGTATATCGGCGACACCGATGATGGGTCCGGCCTGCACCATATGGTGTTCGAGGTCAGCGACAATAGCATCGATGAGGCGCTGGCCGGGCATGCCGACCATATATTGATCCAACTCAACCCTGATGGATCGGTCACCGTCGAGGATAATGGTCGCGGTATTCCGGTCGGCATTCACACCGAGGAAGGCATTTCGGCGGCAGAGGTTATCATGACCCAGCTGCACGCGGGCGGCAAGTTCGAGAATAGCACCGAGGGCAATGCCTATAAGGTGTCGGGCGGGCTGCATGGGGTCGGCGTCAGCGTCGTCAACGCGCTGTCGCAGTGGCTGGAGCTGACGGTATGGCTCGACGGGCGCGAGCATTGGATGCGCTTTGCCCACGGCGATTCGGTGGCTCCGCTGATCGAGCGCGGACCCGCGCCGATGGTTGACGGCGCACCAAAGCGCGGCACCAGCGTCACTTTCCTTGCGTCCACCGACACGTTCAAAAACGTCATTGAGTTTGATTTCGAGAAGCTGGAGCACCGTTACCGCGAGCTGGCGTTCCTCAACTCGGGCGTGCGGATATTGCTGGCCGACACGCGCCACGCGGAGCGCAAGGACATCGAGCTATTCTATGAGGGCGGCATCGGCGCGTTCGTAAAATATCTTGATCGCAACAAATCAGCGCTGCTCGCCGAACCGATTGCGATTTCGGCGGTGCGTGACGGTATCGGCATCGACGTCGCGTTAGAGTGGAATGACAGTTATTATGAAAATGTTCTCGCCTTCACCAATAATATCCCGCAGCGCGACGGCGGCACCCATTTGGCGGCGTTCCGCGCGGCCTTAACCCGCACGCTCAACAATTATGCCGACCGCTCAGGCATGATGAAGAAGGAAAAGGTGACGCTGTCGGGTGAGGATATGCGCGAAGGATTGACCGCGATTGTCTCGGTCAAGCTGCCCGACCCCAAATTTTCGAGCCAGACCAAGGATAAATTGGTCAGCAGCGAAGTGCGCCAGCCGCTGGAGGCGCTGATGGCCGACAAGCTGGACCAATGGCTGGAGGAAAATCCGGCGCTGGCGCGGCAGATTATCGGCAAGGTCATCGACGCCGCCGCCGCGCGTGAAGCCGCAAAGCGCGCCCGCGAACTGACGCGGCGCAAGGGCGCGATGGATATTGCCAGCCTGCCCGGCAAATTGCATGATTGCGCCGAGCGTGACCCCGCCAAGTCGGAGCTGTTTCTGGTCGAAGGCGACAGCGCAGGCGGCAGCGCCAAACAGGGACGCGACAGCCATTACCAAGCCATATTGCCGCTCAAGGGCAAAATCCTCAACGTCGAACGCGCGCGGTTCGACCGGATTATCAGCTCAAAAGAGGTCGGCACGCTGATTCAAGCGCTCGGCACCGGCATCCGCGATGAATTCACTCTCGACAAATTGCGCTATCACAAGGTCGTTATCATGACCGACGCCGATGTCGATGGCGCGCATATCCGCACATTATTGCTGACATTTTTTTATCGGCAAATGCCCGCGATCATCGAGGCAGGCCATTTGTATATCGCGCAACCGCCTCTGTATAAGGTCAGCAAGGGGCGGTCCGAAGTCTATGTGAAGGACGATGCGGCGCTCGATCAATATCTGGTTGATGCGGGCGTATCCTCGCTCAAGTTCGACAGCGCAGAGGGCAGCCGCAGCGGCGATGACCTGCGTAGCCTGATCGACCATGCGCGGCGGATGCGCGCTTTGATGCGCTATATCCCGCGTCGCTATGATGCCGCCTTGATCGAGGCGATTGCGCTCAATGGCGGGTTTGCGCTCGCGTTGGATGCAAAGGGGCGTGCCGACGCTGGTGCACGCACCGCTGCTTGGCTAACCGCTGCCGACGCCGCGCACGGCGAAAATGGTGTTTGGACCATCACCTTGTCCGAGGAAGGCGGCTATTATGCCGAAAAACGCTGGCGCGGGGTCAGCGACCACCACATCATCGACGCCGACTTTGCGGCCTCGCCCGAGGCACGCAAGCTGGCGGTGCTGATTGCCGAGGTGGGGGATAGCTTTGCCCGCCCCGGCACGCTCGTCACCATCGGCGCGGCGGTTGAGGTGGAGGTCCCACAAGACGATGGCGCAGAGGATGGCGAGGCAGATGGCGCAGAGGATGGTGGGTCACCCGCCCCCGTGGCCGCCCGCGCGCCCAAAAACGTCAATGCGGTGACGCGGCCGATTGAGCTGCTCGACGCCGTTCTGGCGTTGGGCCGCAAAGGCCTGTCGATTGCACGTTACAAAGGTCTGGGCGAAATGAACGCCGAACAGCTGTGGGACACCACGCTCGACCCCGCCAACCGCACATTGTTGCAGGTCGAACTGGAAACCGCCGATGTCACCGACGATATTTTCACCCGTCTGATGGGTGAAGAGGTCGAGCCGCGCCGCGCGTTCATTCAGGACAATGCGCTCAACGTCGCCAATCTGGATGTGTGATCCGCCGTGGCCACACGGCTGATCCACCACGCCTATCGTGCTGCGCAATATGTGCGGTTACTGTATTGGAGAGTGGTGCGACCAGATGTCTATGGCGCGAAGGTCGTGGTTATTGGCTTAGACCAAACCGTCCTCCTCATCCGTCACAGCTATGCCCGCAGCGATATGTATATGCTGCCCGGCGGCGGGGTCCGGCGCGGCGAGGATGTGATGGCGGCAGCGGCGCGCGAAGTGTGGGAGGAAACAGGGATCGTTGTCGACGCGCTGTCATTGCATGGCCGTTTCCTAGACATGGCCAAGGGCGCGCGCAACCATATTAGCGTCTTTGCGGCCCATGCGTCAGGTGGGGTGCCATGTGCTGATGGCCGCGAAATCATTGAAGCGGCATGGTTTTCACTCGACGCGTTACCCACCAATATTTCGAGCGCATCGTTGAAGCGCATCCTTGAAATTCGCGATGGCCGCTTGCCCGATTTTGATGTCTGGCCTTAGCGCCACATCCGCGCCATCATCCCATCCTTGAGCACGAAGTGGTGGCGCAGTGCGGCGGCAATGTGAAATATCAACAGCGCGATCATCGCAAAACCCATCAACTCATGGCCTTCGTGGCTGATTTCAGCGAGCATGCTGTCCTTGATGACGTTGAACTTGGGCACGTCGAACAGGCCAAAGAAACTGATTGGCCGACGGCTGGCCGAGGACATGACCCAACCTGACATTGGGATGAGGATCATCAACGCGTTGAGGATGGCGTGGGTAAAGCTGGCGGTTGCCCGTTCCCACATCGCCATCGCGGTGGGCCAAGCGGGAGCGGGGTGCGTCATCCGCCAGACGATACGCAGCACCGCCAAAGCGAGAATGAGGATACCCGTCGCCTTGTGCAGCGGCATGATGAGGTCGGCGTTAATGTCATGGAGCAACCCAGCAGCGAGGTTGGTGATGATCAAAGCGCCCATCACCCAATGCAGCCATCGTGCGACGCGCGAATACTGATCCTGTGCCAATGCCTGTGTCATATGATCCGAAACTTTCAAACTGTTATGGGCCTCACCGAAAGCTTCAACATCATTCCAACGCCCAACGCAACCCCAGCCAAAAAGTGCGCGGAGTGGCAAGGTCAATTGATCCGCCAGTATTGCGTGTAACAATGCGTTCACCGCTCAAATTTTCAGCGGTCAGCTCGATCATCAGACCGTCAATGATTGCGTGGCGAAACAGTGCATCGATGGTGGTGGCGGCAGGCAAACGATCCACATTGCGATCATCCTCAAACGCTGCGCCGATGTGGCGCAGCCCAAGTTGCGCCAGCGTCGTTCCGTGCGACCAGCCAAGTGTTACACCGCCACTGTGCGCAGGCGATTGTGCGGGGCGCAACCCTTTGAGCGAGACACCCCCATGGACATGCGCATTGCTATAGGCCCAGGCCGCATCAACCCGCCATGGCCCGTGCCGGACCTTAAATATCGCCTCAACCCCGCGCGATACAATAGCGTCAACATTGCGCCGCTCGCGCAGGTTTGGGCCAATAGTGACATTGGCAATCGCGTTGTCCAGGCGATTGTCAAAAGCGGTCAGCATCAGGCTAATTGCAGCATCAGGGTGCCACTCCAGCCCCGCTTCCCAGCCACGCAGTCGTTCCGGATCTAATGCCGCATTGGCCAGTGTGACGACGGGAAAAACGGTGAATCCGCGATACAGCTCGTTCAACGTCGGCAATCGAAAGCCGGTGTAAGCCGATGTCCGCAACATCAGTCGTGGATCAACCGCATAGGCCAAGGCACCGCGAAGAGAAGCGATGGTGCCATGGCGCGTCGGAAAGACATTGTTGTTTATCAATATGCCATCTGTGCGCTGTTCCTGTGCTCTGCCATCCCCCAGCCGCCAATGGTCGATACGCGCTCCGGCCGTGGCAGAGAGCGAGCCCAATCGCACGCCCGTTTCGGCAAATGCCCCAATAGTAAAAACATTACCCCCGCCACGGCGCGTGAGGGTGCGCCCGCCCGACGGGGCCAAGGCGTCTTCAACCGCCACGCCATCGGCACCGCGAACGTCAAAGCCAAAACGCTGCGTACGACTGGCCCCGATCGGCGGTCTGATTTCCCACTTAGCACCCCAACCGTTGGTGGGTGTCGCGCGTTGATTCAAAGTTGGGCGAAAGCTGGTCGCACTAATGACAATATTGGAGAAGTCGCGCGCCTGAACCCAGCCCAACGCTTGCCACTGCCAGCGGCCCGTGTTGATAAATCTGATATTAGCATCGATCCCTTCCGCATGGCTGTCTGCCCCCGCAAAGCGCAAACTGCGATCATCCTGAAACAGCGACAGGCGCGCTGTCATGCTGGTATCACCGCCGAGTGGAGCCTGTGCGGTGAGTGCGACACTTGTTCCTCTATAGGCGGCGGGGACGCTTGCGGAAACCCGTTGTTCGGATGGTGTGGTGAAAAATCCACTCCCTTTGTCATGGTGCGCCTCTAGTGCAACATGGCCGTCTCCCAGCGGCAGGGTCAGCGCGCCATCACCTTGCCACGCATTGCGGCTACCGACCGCGAGGCCAGCCGCGATACGAGGGCGCAGCGAAAGCGCTACGCTGTCCAGTTCGATCACACCGCTCAATGCGCCAGAACCGAACGGGCCTGTGCCGCTGCCTCTGGTCACGCGCGCGCTGGCCAGCATTTCGACCGGGAGTGCTGTAAAGGGGATCGATCCGAAAAAGGCGTCGGCAACGGGAACCCCATCGAGCAAAATCACGGTCCGACTGCTCGCATTACCGCCAAGCGCGCGTAATGTGACGCCTTGCGCCGAAGGGTTGGCTGAGCGACTGTCTGAACGGCGAAACTGCTGAAACCCTGCGATGCGCGCCAACGCACCCTCTATCCCGCCAGAAGCATCGCTGTTCAACGCCTCTGCATCCAGCCGCTGCGCACCATAGGCATCGGCGGCAACCGGCGGTGGCAAAGCGGTGACTATGATGGTCGTTGAGTCATTCCCATCGGCCACAGGTTGAGAGTGCGCAGAAGATGCGGCAAACATAGTTAGGCTGAGAAATAGGCGGTACATGATGGTTCCCATATCAGCTATGCCGCGCCTTGCCATAGGCAGCGACATACTCTGCTTGCCTTTCCCACTCGCAAGCGCGCGCGGCCTGTGCCATGGGCGGCGCATGCCCACACCGCCGCCACGCCCCTCCCCCGCCATGGGTCGCACCATGGGACAGCGCGAATTTGTGGCGATGATGGCGATGTTGATGGCGCTGAATGCGCTGGCCATCGATTCGATGCTTCCCGCTTTGCCCGACATAGCCCGCGACCTTGGCGCGCCATCGGCCAATGCGCAGCAGCAAGTGGTCAGTTTCTACTTCCTCGGGCTGGGGCTGGGGTCGCTGATCCACGGACCGTTGGCGGATCGGTTCGGGCGGCGCAGCGTCATCCTTGCCAGCCTGATCGGCTATGTCGTATCGGCGGCCTTTGCCGGCCTTGCCCCCAATTGGACGGCGATGTTGATGATGCGCAGCGCGCACGGCCTGTTCGGCGCAGCGATGGGCGTGGTCGCAACATCAGTGGTCCGCGACCGCACGTCGGGCGACGCGATGGCCAAGCTGATGAGCATGATTTTCCTGATCTTCATGATCGTGCCGATCATCGCGCCCAGCATCGGCCAAGTCCTGCTGTGGGTCGCCGATTGGCGCTGGATATTTCTGTGGCTTGCCGCATTCGGCCTGATGATGGCGGCATGGGTGCATCGGCACCTGCCCGAAACATTGGACCCCGCTGATGTCCAGCCGATCAGTGCCGCTGGCATCGCGCGCAATTGGTGGGCGCTGGCGACGCACCGCCAGGCGCTGGCCTATAATGCGGGGAGCGCGATTGTGGTGGGGGCGAACTTTGGCTTCCTCAATAGCGCGCAGCAGATCATTTCCCAAACATTCGGCCGTGTCGATATTTTCCCGCTTGCCTTTGCCAGCGTCGCAGGCGGCATTGCGGTGGCCAATTATTCGAACTCGCGCCTCGTGCTACGGTTCGGGGCGCGGCGCGTCTCGCACAGCGCATTGATGGCTTTCATCCTTTTGTCGGGGGTGCAGTGGTGGAATGCGGGAACAGCTGAGAACCTAGCCACCTTCCTCATCATATTGTCGCTCAACATGGGGATGATCGGCTTTATCGGGGCCAATTTTTCGTCGATGGCGATGGAGCCGTTCGGCCATATCGCGGGGACGGCATCATCATTTCAAACCTCGCTACGAACGTTGGTGGCGGCGGGGATAGGCGCGTTGATCGGCGCGCAGTTTGACGGCAGCGCCCTGCCGCTGGCTCAGGGCTATGTGGCGTGCGGCGGCGCGGCGCTGGCGTTCGTGCTGTGGGGCGAGAAGGGGCGACTGTTCACCCGGCCCAACCCGCCGCATTTGCCGGTGCCGCGTGCTTAACGAATAGGGCGGAACATCGCTGCCCCGCCCTATTCCAACCTAGAGTGTTTTCGAGTTTGATGAATCATCAAACGGCTCGGAAAACACGGTAAGACAAAGGACAATAGAGTCTGCTCGATTCATTTTGAAGCGGACAGACTCTATAATATGCCAATCAGTTGATCGGCGGCACCGATGACGGCGGTATATCCGCATCATCCTCATGCACCTCAACCCGACCCAAGCCGACATGGCTGCGGCTGCGGCTATAGGCGAAATACACCAGCAAGCCGATGCCC
>ERZ1292633.2295-Hain-H41-02um-R1-2295-length-19671-cov-5_pt1 | contig 19671 bp, 17 predicted proteins | sample MGYA00564406_ERZ1292633 | MGnify/ENA primary metagenome ERZ1292633 (study PRJEB36523, sample SAMEA6512639) | groundwater metagenome | collected 2019-01-08 | study: AquaDiva: Metagenomics assemblies of 32 groundwater samples
TGGCTGAATGAGGAGATGGGCTTCTCCCGATCTTTCGCTCGATACCCGCTTGTCCTGCTATGCAGTACTACGCGTGCGTTGACGGTACCCACTGCCTTCTGGCCGCTCGGCTCCGGACTGGCAGCCTGCGGGGCGTGGCGCGTCGCATGAAGGTCTTTGTCTGATTGCATCGACCTCTGAATTTCGGGAGGGTGGGACGATTGATCGGCACGGGCTGTCGGATACATGAAATCATAAAGTAGATAAAAGGGTAAAATGTCATTCTAGCGGTTACGGCCAGGCATGAAGACGGAATGCCACAACGGCATACCCATCTGTTTACAATACTTCCAGGCATCCTCCGTCCAAAGGCCAGCATCTGCTCTTTTGTGATAATGTCGTTATTACCAGACCCGAACCATATCCGTGGCTGACAATCACATCAACGCGCAGATTCACGAACTGACACGGCTTTTTCACACCAACCGGATGTCCGAGGCGCGGGCGTTTGGGCGCAGGCTTGTCAGCGTGGCTCCGAATAACACGCAGGCTCTTGCGTTGCTGGGCGCAATATACGGGAGGCTGGGCGAATTCAAAGAAGCCGAATCTTGCTACGAAAGTCTTTGCCGGCGTGAGCCAAGTTCCTTCCAACACCACTGCTACCATGGCCTGTCATTGGTAATGCAGGGTCGCCTCAAAGAGGCGGTGGCGCCCTTCGAGAGAATGCTGCGGTTGCGCCCCGACTTTGCCGAGGGGCATATGCAGATGGGTTGTCTGCAGCGCGATCTTGGACAGCTCGACCTGGCAATCAGACACCTGCGGCAGGCCCTGCAACTTTCTCCGGCGCTTCTCGATGCGGCCGTGTTTCTCGCCAATATCCTGATATTCAGGGGCGAGATGGAAGAGGCGTTGGGATTATGCAATCAGGTTCTGGCCAAGGTGCCCGGGCACTCCGAGGCGCTGGCGAGCAAAGCATTGATACTGGAGAAACAGGGCCGCCTTGATGCGGCGTGGGAATGCCTGTCTCCGGTAGCCGCTGGAAACGCCGTCACACCAAGCGCGGCAATCGTCTACGCAAAGCTCGCTCGGAAATATGACAGCGCCGATCATGCCATGTCACTTCTGAATACATTGCTGTCCCGCCCATCCTGGGCGCCGTCGCAACGACAGGAAATGTATTTCGCTCTCGGCGAACTGAATGACAAGGCCGGGAACTATGATTCGGCATTCTCCTGTTATTGTTCAGCCAACTCGTTGTACCCACATCGGTTTGACGTGGCAGCGAAGCGGAAAAAAATCGAAGAGATCATCGAGGTCTTCTACAGCAAAAAATTGCCGACTGCGCAACAAGCGTCACGAGAGTTGCCCACGCCGATTTTCATCATCGGTATGCCGCGCTCCGGGACGTCGCTGGTGGAGCAGATTCTTGCCAGCCACCCGGACGTGGCGGCGGCAGGTGAGCTGGAGGTCATGGATGATGTGGAACGGCGCGCCGCCAGTATTATCGGCGGCCGGGGTGGCTACCCCGAATGCCTCCGTGGCGCCACGGCTTCCGAAATGACGGCCCTGGCGGACCATTATCTCGGCGCGATCGCCGATGTTGCAAAAGGTGCCCGGTTTGTCACGGACAAGCTTCCCGTCAACTATGAACGACTGGGGTTAATTGAAAGACTTTTTCCAAACGCGCGTATTGTCCACACCGCCCGGCATGCGCTCGATACCTGCCTGTCATGCTACTTCCCGAACTTCGGCAACACCCATGCATACTCCTCCAACCTGCGCGCCCTGGGTGAAGTTTATCGGATTTACGAGAGGCTTATGGCTCACTGGCATGAGACATTGTCAATTCGCATTCTGGATGTCAGCTACGAAACGCTTGTCAGCAATCCCGAACAGGTGGTCCGGACATTACTGGAGTTTTGTAATTTGCCATGGGAACCGCGCTGTCTTGAATTCCACAAGACGGCGCGTTACATCAATACGGCGAGCTACGATCAGGTCAGACAGCCCATCTACCGGAGTTCGGTTGGGCGGTGGAAGCATTACGAATTCCATTTAGGAGAGCTGATCGAAGCCCTTCGTGGGCGTCCAGATGACATCGCGCATAAGTCGTGAATGGTCCTCGGCAGCGGAAGGATGCGTGACAGGGAGGTGATTATCCCAAGCGTCACACCATGTCGTGCCGAGCGCTATGAACAGGTCAGGAACCCCTCGATATACAGTCGAAGGTTGTTCAATTCGGAACCATGAATCTGTTTTCGCCTGCTCATGGCAAAATTTAAAAGGAGATGGTGTAGTTGGGCGGGGACATCCTGTGGTGTTGGGAAGGTCAGTGGCGAATACAGTAACTTATTCATTTTGCTGAGAACTCTACGTAAGTGTCAGGCTCCGGATTTATGGTTTCCCGGGAATTTATCAAGAGAGGGTGCGCATGAAGCACTTTTCGGTCCAATAAGGCGCTGATGTTATTGACTTGATGGCCGCTGATTATTAGTCTGGCAGCCTCGATAATGAAGGCGGCACCGCAAACGGACGCGAGTGACGCTGAAAACTTTAGTTCTAATATGGGTAGCCTGGATGAAGGCGCGAAGCGCCGAAATCCGGGGGGCTTTTGTCGTCTCCCTGGATTCCGCTTCGCTCCATCCAGGCTACGAACTTAAGAAAGTTATTTACGGGACAGGACACTGGTTCCATTGGGAAAAGTCCGCAAATCAAAAACGATTTTAAACTGGAGGAGCTTTGAGTCATGTGTGAGAAAAAGCGTTTACTGGAAAATTCGGTTGCATGGGGAGTGGTGCCCGCGCTCTTGCTGGGGTTGGCGGCATCCGTCCCGGTGCAGGCCGGCGATTTGTACGCCGGAGTAAGCTATGGAAATTCAAAGATGACGGACAACAGCGCTTGCGGAGCCATGAGGAATGTGTTGAACGCCGGCTACTCCTGCACGAGCAGCGATAACAAGGACAATGTCTGGAAGCTGACCGGCGGATACACCCTGATGGAGAATCTGGCGTTTGAGTTCAGTTATAATAATTTTGGCAAAATCAAGGCCAGCGCCAGCGGTACGGCGAAGGGCAGCGCCACCTCCGTGACCGCCAACAGCGATTTTAAAGCGAGGGGACTCTCCTTTGCCGCCATAGGAATACTGCCGGTTACGAAAGCGTTTGCAGTGACAGGCAAGGTCGGGATACTTCGCTGGAACGTGGAATCGACCGCATCTACTTCCAGCGGTAGCAGCGTCACGGCGAAAGATACCAAGCCCGGTTTTACCTTCGATAATATCGGTGTTGGATTCAAATATGGCATCAACGAAAGCATGGACGTACGCGTGGAGTGGGAGCGGTTCAAGGATGTGGGAGATGCCCACATCACCGGGCAGGGCGATATAGACGTGTTGTCGCTCGGACTGATGTATAAATTCAAATAACGTACACCTCGCTCAAAAAGAAAGCCGGGGCCACCCCGGCTTTCTTTATTTGACAGTCGTCACCACCAGTTACTGGAGCTTTGGCAGGTAACTGTTCAGCATAAGTCGACGTTTGCTGTTGCCCATGTCTTCTCCTATCAGCTTCAGCAAAGGTTCAAGTTCACCCGCACGCTCGCGCGGCGTCGCGGAGCCGGTGAGTTGTAGCTGGCCGCTGGCCAATTGCCACTGCCCTTGGCCCGAGAACTCAAGATCGCCGCGCAGGGTGGTGAGCTTGAGATTGGCGGTTTTTCCCGCCCCGGTAATGTCCAGACGGTAATCCCCCAGCGGACGCACATTCGAGAGACTGCTGCCCGCGCCTTGCCACTCAAGCGTCGCGTTTCCCTCCAGGGTTTGCTGACCGAAAACAAGATCCGATGTGCGCAGCCTGACCTGGCCTTGGGGGCCGATCAACGCGGCGGGCGGATAGAGTTGGCTGACGAAGGTCGCGGGAAACGCGGCCTCAGTATCCTTGATGGAAAGGCTTCCCTTGGAGATGCCGAGCGTGGTTTTGATTTGTCTGGCCGGCGTGTTGGTTTGCAATGTCAGCTGGACGCCCCCGGTCAGCAGCCAGAAGGGGTTAATGCTCCATTCGGTTTGACCGAAATCGTGCGGCACGGTCTGCGGATAATAGATCACCAAGCGCCCTTTGCCGTGCCACAGGCTTCCCGAAAGAGGGTCGAGGCGAACCGTGTTATGGGTATAGTAGTTCAGTCCCCACGCCAACCATGCTGCCGGCATTTCGATGATGAGAAATAGCAGATAAAAGACCAGCCCGAAGATGGCGTACAACAGTCCGCGTTTCTTCAAGTTCCGGGGCCTCGCAGGGTAAGACGCACGCTAACAGTACCTGCCGTCGCCTGTGCCTCGAAGACGGCTTTTTCCACACGCACGCCGCCCTGGGTCTGAAGATTGCCGAGCCAGCCGATCAGGGCATTGAAATCCACACTGTCCAGGGACAGGCGCGCGCCATTGGATCCATCCGGTTCCATGCGCGTGATGCGGCTGCGGATGCCGCTTGCCGTCGCGGATTGTTCCAGCCTGGCCAGCAGGTTGCCGCCAGTCATCGGCTGGCGTCCGCTGGCGCGAAGCTGGTTGACTTCCATGGCCTGTACCTGCATCTGGGCCAGCTGCGTTTTTTCCTGCGGCACCGCCGTGCGCAACCGCGACAGCTCGCGCTGCACCGGCAGCCACAGCGAGAGATACAGGATCAGCAGCACGGCGGCGGCGCCACCGAAGTAGATGAGCTGCTGCTGCGGAGAAAGCTGGCGCAGCCGCTCCAGCGAAAGATTACGCCACGCGTCTTTGATGTTCATGCCAAAAGACAGGCCCTGATGAATAATGCGTGGTAGCGTGCGCCGTGCGCACGATTACCCCATCGTCCCTGGCTCCACACCCACCCCAGCCTTTCCCCATAAGGGGGGAGGGGTTTCGCATGGAACGCTTCGCGGGGCACGTCGCATGCTCCATGGTTTTTTGTTTGGGCGGCGGAATCGTGCGCATGGCGCACGCTACATTTATTATTGTGAAAAATTTCAATCATGTTCCCGCCTTGCTTGGCATAATACGGTAGCGTGCGCCGTGCGCACGATTGCCCATGCCACACCCGGATCGCCGGTTAAACGCCGTTGTTTTGGGAAAAATTTCAATCATGTTCCTGCCTTGCCTGTCTGCCCCAGGCGTAGCCGGCCCTCGATGCCGGCGGGTGTGCTGTTGGCGCCAATAACCTCGACCTGCATGCCGCGCGCGGTAAAGGCGTTTTTCACAGTTTCCATGGTCTGAAAATCCGGCAGTGTGATCTCGAGCGTCAAGCGCGACTCGCCATATTGCATGCCGCGCAGTTTCAATTGCGGGCTGGCCTGGATAACGGGTGCGATGTTTCCGAGCAGCGGCAACATGTCGGCGCCGGACGATTTGCCGCCCTTGTCCTGCATGTCGCCGATGAGCCGCTGCATTTGCAGCGCCGGATCGACCACAACTTGCGCGTCTGGAAAGGTGCGCTTGAATAGGGACATCATCTCCTGCCGGAGATTTTCATGAGTCTTTTTCAGTTGCCACCATTCCCAGAGATTGAATCCCAGGCTGCCGACCAGCCACACCGCCAGCATGATCGCCGCCGGACGCAAGGCAGGCGCCATGGCCTGTATTTGACCCGATGGCGCGTAAGCCCCCTGTAAAAGGTTCAAGGCCGGCGTGGATTCTTGATGATTCTCCCAGAACCCCAGTTTCTGCGTTTGTACCGCTAATTTCAGCTGTGTCGCCCACGCGTTCGGGTCAAAACCGGATGGCGGCTGCATGACCGTGAGCCCTTGCGGTTCCAACTGCTTTTCGCGCGCTTCGCGAACGGCTGTTTCCAGCATGGATGGCGGCGTGCGCACGCTGGCCGCGCACACGAAACCGGAGGCTATCCCGGTGCGTACCCAGATTTCGTCCGCGTGAAATGACACTGACCAGGAATTGTCGATGAGCGGAAGCGCCAATTCCGCCGGACACAGACTGACGGGGCGCAGCCCGGCGTCGGTCAGGCGCGAAATCCAGGCTTGCAGGCGGGCGCGTGCCGTGATCGCCACGGCGAGACTCGCGTCATCGAGGACACGGTAGGCGAAATGCAGCTGATCCGGCTCGCCGATCAGCTGGTCCTCGAGCGCGTACGGCAGGGCCTGCTGGATTTTGGCGCGCGAGCGCGTGGGCAATGTGACGCGCGTCAGCAGCGATTCCGAGGGCGGTGTCCAGGCATGGACGCGTGTCATGGCGCCTACACCGGGAATCTGATTCAACTCCGTGACCTGACCGTGCGGCGCCACGCCCGCGCCCCCGCGCAGCCGCCAGTGGATAATGCCATGGTTTTCCGGCCATCCGCGGGGCAGAAGCAGTTCCAGGGTATTTCCCTGGCGCGACCCGGCCTGCCGCAGTTTTTGCAGCATTTGCACAGGAATACGCGCGAGACTCTCCAGGTTGATTTTGCGGATCGCCATTTTTCAGTCAATCATTTTTGTAAATTACTCCCTCCCCCTTTACGGGGGGAGAGGCGGAAACAGGGAAAGGTCCGGTGGACCTTTCCCCCGCCGAGCGGGCGCACGTGATTCTGGTGCGCCCCGGGCGGGAATAGGGTGGGGGTTGCTTTCAACGCCCGCATAATCGCCTCCATCACTGCGTCTGTCTCATGTAGCACGTCGTTATTCCAGAAGCGCAGCACGCGAAAGTCTTGTGAGACAAGCCACTTGTCGCGTAGCTTGTCTTCATCGGTTTGTTTGGCATGCTGTCCACCATCGACTTCGATAATCAGTCGAGCTTCCAGACATACGAAATCCGCGACATACCTGCCGAGCGGAAACTGACGACGGAACTTGTAGCCATTGATTTGGCGTCTCCTCAATCGTGACCACAAGCAGCGCTCGGTATCGGTCATATTCTTGCGCAGCGTTCTCGCGCGTCGGGTGTTCACGCTATATTTCCCATCACCCCTCCCCCTATCCCCCTCCCGCAAGGGGAGGGGGGGTGCGGTTTCATCATTATATATTCCCGTCCGGCGCGGTATTGGATTTTTCGCCAGACTTTTCGTCCGAAGCCGCCATCCTGGTGGGCAGGCGTTGGCGATGCCACAGGACGCGCGAAGTGCTGTCGTCCGCACCGCGCTGTATCAGTGCCTGCGTGGTGCGCTGGTAGCGGCCGAACCGGGTCTCGACGGTGACCTCGAAATAACTGCTTTTGATGCCATAGAACGCCTGCGGAATATTCTTACCGGCCGCCAGTTCCTGGATCTTATTCGTCAATTCAGCCGGATCCTTATAGGGCCGCTGCGACACAATCTGTTCAATGGCAGGGGCGTCCAGGGTATATAACAGCGCCCCCAGGATCTCCTTGGGCGCGGTGTTGACGTTGATTTCCGTGGGCTGGGGCAGGGCAGTGATCCAGGGACGCAGTTTTTCGACAATTTCCGGAGTAAATCCGCGCACCAGGCGCAGCTCATCCACGCTCCACATCAGTTGGTTCGCGGCGCGGTAGGGTGTTTTCAGCTGCAGATAATCGAGGTCTTCGGCTCCATAAGGGGGGCGTGTATCGCTGTCCGTGTCGATCCAGTCCACGACGGCGTCCTTCAGGTTGGGATCGATCGAGAGCGACAGCAGGAGGTGCTCGAAAGTGCCGATATCCGGCGCGCTGGGTTTGCCGCCACGCATGAGGTTGTTGATGTTGAATCGTGCCGTGGCGTCGGTAATCAGACCTGTGATTTGACCTCCTTCCACGGCAAGCGCCGGCAGCGGCTTGGCCCAGTTTTCCGTCAGGTCATCGCTCTTCGGGTTGTCCTTGGCATCCTTCGCTAGGATGGTAATGGCCCATTCCAGCGCAGCAGCACGCACCACTTCAGCCTGGGCACGGTCAGAGAGGTTTTGCGCCTGGCGCAGCCAGATCTGCTGATCGAGGCTGAGATACGCCGCCGTGGTCGCGGCGATGGCCACGACCAGCATGGCGGTGATCAGGGCGAGCCCTTGCTGGCGCCGAAATGCAATGTGTAGCCCGGATGGAGCGAAGCACAATCCGGGATCCCCGGATTGCGGCGCTGAGGCGCCTTCATCCGGGCTACGTGTATTAGGCGATGGGCGCATGTCAGCCATTGACCAGAAAAAAGCGCGTGAATTCACCGCGCCCGGTAAGAGTCAGTTTTATTTCCACGCCGCGTGGAAGGACTTCACCGATTCCTTCGGCGGGCCACTGGTCCAGCCATACGCCGGCCGGGGCAAAAAAACGCACGCGAAATTCCTCCACGTGTGCGAGCAATGGGAACTCCTGCGGCGTGCTTTGCGGTCCCTGATCGAGCACCGGCCACACCACGCGCTTCAGGGTGCCGTCGACCAGGCGGTAGGCGATACGCTGCATATCGCTGCGCGCGCCGGAATCGAATGTGAGGACACCGCCGCGCGTGAATTCCACGCTGGGCAAACCCGTCGAGCGTGTGTCCGTTGGTTGCCCGCGGAACGCCGGCTGGACAAAGCCGATGGCGTCGCGCACCGAACGTTCCCGTGCCTGCGACAGATCGTCTTCCAGGCGCGTGAAGGTCAATGACAATGTACGCCAGAATTCGTGTTCCGCGTCGAGCCGCTGGCGGTCATGGAGCAGGCGGTCGAGACTGCCGTAGGCGATGACCGAAACCATCGCGAAAATGCCGATCGCCACCATCAGTTCGAGAAGCGTGAAACCACCGTTGCGTTTCATGTGGCGGGAGCTTTGGTGCCGAGCTTGTTGCGCAGGTATCCGACCAGTCTGGCGCGCGTGTCCTTGCTGTCGGCCGTGCGCCGCACGGGTATTTCAATACGCCGGATTTTCGGTTCCGGCGTGGTCGAAACCTGTTCGCGCCAGTACCATTTTTCGCCGCCCATTTCCGCATCCCCGTCAATCGTGTCCGCGGCCGGCCAGTCCTGCCGCATCGCATGCTCCGTCAGCCGGTTCTGCGCCACCCACAGCGCCACGGTGTGGTCGCGCAGGCTGACGGTCGTATCGACGGCCTGTGCCATGGCGCGCATGACGGCGGCCAGGGCGATGGCCAGCACCGCCAGGGCGACCAGCACCTCGACCAGCGTGAAGCCGCGAATCAGGGGGCGCATCAGGCCTTTCCCGGCAGCGGCGCAATCCGGGCGGTAATCTCCCCCGTGAGTTCGCCTTTGACATTCCAGCGCGTGTTGCCGCGGGAAAAGGTCACGCTGAATGCCTGAAGCTCGCCGGTCGGCAGCAGGATCAGACGCGGCTTTTCAGTATCGGATGCGCCATCGATATCCACCGACGTTATGGTGATATCGGAAGGAAGCGGACGCGGGTAGAGCACGTCGTCCTCGGACATCGGTTTGAATTCGCTCTTGTCGTCCATTACCAGAAAATAATATCCCTGACGCTCGATCACCACGGCCATGACCCGGCCTTGCAGGATGGATTCCTGTTGCGCGGTTTGCAGCAGCAATGCCAGTCGATTGGCTTCATCGCGCACGATGGAATCCCGATCGGGTTCCAGGTTGACGCTGACGATGCCGAGAACGATGACGATCACGAGCATCACCACCGCGACTTCGATCAGCGTGAAACCCTTGTTCCCTGCTCCACGGCCGGAGGAGAAGCAGAATGGGGTGGGGCAACTCATTGCAGCTTTCTCTCCCAAGCCGTCCTGCTGATCGAACTCGCGCCTGAACTGGGAATCCTCCTCGATCCAGTACCTTTCACAGACGGTCACGAGACAAAGGCAGCCATTCTCGGGAGAGTCTTCACGCCGCCCGAGAAGCCGCCGGCGGACGAAGCGCGAAGTCCACCTTGATTTCGGCGAACGGGCAAACGAGCTTGCCGGCGGCGGTTTTCTCCAGTAACCCGATGGTGAGGAGCGCTTGCGCGTCCCGATGCACCGCCTTCACGTCCCGGTTGACGCGGCGGGCTGCTTCGCGCAGGCTCATTTCCCCCGCTCCCTGCATGGCGCGCAACAGCTCCCAGCGCTTCGGTGTGAGGCGCTGCCAGAGCAGTTCCGGCGTCTCGAAGCCGAAGAACTCACCACGGTATTTACCCGATTTCCAGGCATCCAGGAAGCGCGACCGCAGGCGCGATTTGCCCGCCTTGAGCGGGCCGGTAATCTCAACGGTGGCGATACGCTTGGTCATTTTCGACTCCTTTCCACGTCTGCAAAAAAATCGTCGATCAACCGCTCCGGGGATTCGAACCGGTACGGTTCCTCGCGTCCCCCGAGGTGACGGTGATCGCCCTTGCCGCGCTCATTGTCATAGCCGACGATCCGCGTTCCCGCACGCCCGTAGAACAGACGGTACTTGTAGCGGTGTCCGCAGGGTGGCACGTGCTTCGGCAGGCGCCACAATACGATGTCGATGATCGTCCCATCTTCGAATTCCTGCCGATGGCGGCGAAGCAGCACGGCCTTCATGTTGGAGATTATGCCAACATCTTAGGTGTTGTCAATAAATACAACACCTAGCATGAACCGCGCGCCCGGGGCTCGCTGAAAGCGTTCATTATCGGTGACCTCAACAATAATGGGAACCTCTAATAATTCAAATGTAGGGCGGGTGAAGCGAAGCGAAACCCGCCGAACAACATGATTTTGACTCGCCACATCCTAGTCGTCTTGATGATTCGGTGCAGGCATGCTCGACGTGTCACTCATCGCCAGTCCGGGATTCGCCCATGATTTTCTTTCGGCTCCCTCACCTTCAAGGGGAGGTATCTACGGATCTCAGAATGTATTCGTGTAGCGTGCGCCATGCGCACGACCGGGCCAATCACATCCCCTGAGTCCGTGCGCACAGCGCACGCTACCGACTACATGAGAAGCGATTTTTAGAGGTTCCCTCATGTGCTTGCTGATATTTATTGATCGAGATTCCAGGTTCCGATCTCGGTATTGACGCCTTCACCGCCCGGCTGTCCGTCGGCACCCAGGCTGAATATATCGATATCGCCGTGCAATCCGGGATTGAGATACTGATACTCGTTTTTCCATGGGTCCTTGGGAAGACGGTCGAGGTAGCCGCTGCCTTTCCAGTTGCGCGGGACCTCGCCGGTCTCGGGCTTCTTCACCAGCGACTGGAGGCCCTGCTCGGTGGAAGGATAGACACCGTTGTCCAGCCGATAGAGCTTGAGCGCGCTGGTGATGGCGCGAATATCGCTTTTGGCGGCGACCACGCGGGCTTCATCCGGCCGGTCCATGATCTTGGGCACGATCAGCGCCGCCAGAATGCTCAATATCACCACGACGACGAGCACTTCGATGAGTGTAAAACCTCTTGATCGGTTACTGAAAGCTGCCTCAAAACCATGGCCTACGTTTGTAGGGTGGGCATCGCCCACCAACACGGCTTTGCCGGCTGTCCAGCGGTGGGCAGTGCTTCCAGCCCGGGGCGCAACAAAACCCGTTGCACCCGTTCGGCGGCGTGAACACACGTTAAGTGTGTTCACGAAATCCCGCCTCACCCTACATTCATTTTTGAGACAGCTTGTATAACGCGACATGTATTTCATGGACAACCTCATTTGATAAGCTGATTCATTTCAAAGATAGGAAGCAGGATGGCGATCACGATGAACAACACGATCGCGCCCATCACCAGGATGAGCAGGGGTTCGAGCAGCGCGGTGAGCGCGCGCACCCAGTTTTCGAGTTCGCGCGTCTGCGCCTCGGCGGCGCGTTGCAACATCTGGTCGAGCTTGCCGGTGGCTTCGCCGCTGGCGATCAGGTGGATGACCATCGGCGGAAAAAGTTTGGTTTTGCCGAGCGCGCGCGACAGGCTGCCGCCTTCGCGCACCTGGCGCAGCGCGTCCTCGACGGCGGCGCGCATCGGTAAATTAGTCACCACCTGCACGGCGGATTGCATCGCGCTGAGCAGCGGGATGCCGCTGGCGGTGAGAATGCCGAGCGTGCTCGACAGCCGCGCCGCGTTGGTGCCGCGCAGCAGGCGACCGACCAGCGGGAGCCGCAGTAACAGATGATGCCAGCGCCGCCGCAGGTGCGGCTCGCGCAACGCCACCCGGAATGCGAAGATTCCGGCAACGATGGCAATCAGCCACCACCACCCGCCACCGCGCGCGAAATCGCTGACCGCGATCAATATGCGCGTGACCACCGGCAGAGTCTGACCGGTGTTCTCAAAAACGCGCGTCACTTGCGGCACGACGTACACCAGCAAGCCGATGACGACGGCCGCGGCGACCAGCGTCACCAGCGCGGGATATATGAATGCGAGCAGTACTTTCTGCTGCAGGTTCTGCCGGTTTTCGGTGTAGTCCGCGAGCCGTTCGAGCACCTCGTCGAGCTTTCCGGACTGCTCGCCGGCGTCGACCATGCTGCGGAAGATGTCCGGAAACGATTCGGGAAACTGCGCCAGACCGCGTGAGAGCGACTGGCCTTCCAGAACGCGGGTGCGCACACCAGCCAGTACCGACCGTGATCGCGCCGATTCCGTTTGCTCGATAAGCGCGTTGAGGCATTCCTCGATGGTCAGGCCGGCGTGAATGAGGGTGGCGAACTGGCGGGTCAGCAGCGCGAGTTCGGAGCCGGGGATGCCGCGGCGGAAGGAGAAGGACCACTTGCCGTGTCCTGCCTCCACGCGCTGGTCGATGACATCCACGTGCAGCGGCGTCAGGCCTTTCTCGCGCAACTGGGCGCGCACCTGGCGCTCGGCGTCGCCTTCCATCACGCCTTTGACGGCGTGTCCCTGCGGATCCAGCGCCTGATATTCAAATGCCGCCATGTTTATCTCAGCCTGATGTAGCCCGGGTGCAGGCGCGCAGCGCCGGAACCCGGGGAAACTCCGGTCAATTCCCGGATTCCGCTGCGCTCCATCCGGGCTACGAATTGCCGCTTGTATCCGTTTTTATTCATTCGCGCGTCACGCGCAGCACTTCTTCGAGACTCGTGGCGCCGGCGCGCACCCAGCGCAAGCCGTCGTCGCGAATGGTGCGCATGCCGCGGGTGCGGGCGTATTCACGCAGTTTCCCTTCCGAGGCGCCGTCATGAATCAAAGTGCGCAGGCTGTCGTCGACGGTCAGCAGCTCGTAGATGCCGGTGCGGCCCTGGTAACCGGTATTGGTACAGGCACTGCAACCGACGGGTGTGTACATGGGAAGCGATCTGGGTTCGTTCCCGCTTGTGGTAAGCAGGCGCAACTCCGCGGCATCGGGTGCGCGCGTCTGGCGGCAGAGGGGGCAAAGTTTGCGCACCAGACGCTGCGCCAGCACCCCGAGCAGGCTGGAGGCCACCAGAAACGGCTCCACGCCCATGTCCACGAGGCGTGTTACCGCGCCGACCGCGTCATTGGTGTGCAAGGTGGCGAGCACCAGGTGCCCGGTCAGGCTTGCCTGCACCGCGATCTGCGCGGTTTCCAGATCGCGGATTTCACCGATCATGATGATATCCGGGTCCTGGCGCAGGATGGAGCGCAGGGCGCGCGCGAAAGTCAGTTCGATTTTCGCGTTGACCTGCATCTGGCCGACTCCGTCGAGATCGTATTCGATCGGGTCCTCGACCGTCATGATGTTGTGTCGCGTGCTGTCGAGTTTTCCGAGCGCGCCGTACAGCGTCGTGGTTTTGCCCGAGCCCGTCGGGCCCGTGACGAGAATGATGCCATGCGGCTGATTGATGAGGTCCACCAGGGTTTTCAGCGTGTCATCCGCCATGCCGAGGCCCGTCAGATCGAGCCGCCCCGCCTGCTTGTCCAGCAGACGCAGAACCACGCGTTCGCCGTGGCCGGTGGGCACCGTGGAGACGCGCACGTCCACCGGGCGTCCCGCGAGGCGCAGCGTGATGCGTCCGTCCTGGGGCATGCGTTTTTCGGCGATGTCGAGACTGGCCATGATCTTGACGCGCGACACGATCACGCCGTGCAGCGCGCGTTGCGGTTCGATGATGTCGCGCAGCACGCCGTCGATGCGGTAACGCACCACCGTGCGGGTTTCGAACGTTTCGATGTGGATGTCGGAGGCGCCTTCACGCACCGCCTGGGTGAGCAGGGCATTGATCAGTCTGACGATCGGCGCGTCGTCCTCGCTCTCCATCAGGTCCGTGGCCTGGGGGAGATTCTGCGTCAGTTCCGCGAGGTCCAGGTCGTCGCCGATGTCATCCACGATATCCATGGCTTGCGACATGCCGCGCTCGTAGGCGCGGTTGAGGGCGGAATCGAACATCGCCTGGGTCAGCTCGCGCACGTGGATGGGTTGGCCGAGCGCCCGGTAAAGTTCCGCCAGGGTGGCGCTCGAGACGCCCGGCTTGGCCCAGACTTCGAGCTGTCCGTCACGCACGCAGGCACTGATGACGCCGTGGCGGCGCGCGAAATGATACGGCAGACGCTGGGTCCAGGCGGGGTCCAGGGTTTGAAGATCGGGTGCGGTTTCCATGGCGGCGGCCGTGGCGCTCAATCAGGGAGACGCCCCGCCTGCCTGCGGTTTCGCGTCCGTTATACCGGGAGGGCCAAACACCTTGTCGGGCGGTATTTCATCGGAGCCGCCGGCATCTCTTTTATTTTGAGACGGGCCGGGCGGCAACGGCTCCTTTGGTTTGAAGTCCTCGAGGATGGGAGCCGGTTCCTTGCTGAGTTTCTTTTGCTCGGCATGAATGTGCGCATAACGGCTGGCGCTGAAACCATAGCTGTCTTCGGCGCTACGGACGATGACCGGACGCAAGAACACCATCAGATTGGTCTTGGTCTTTTTCTCGGTGCGATATTTGAACAGCCAACCGAGCACGGGAATCCGGCCAAGGAAGGGAACGGCCTGGGTGTTTTCGGTCACGCTGTCTTCGATCAGCCCGCCCAGGACGATGGTGTTGCCGTCATCCACCACGACGGTGGTGTCGAGCGAACGCTTGTTCGTGATCAGGTCCGAGGCTTGCACGCCGGTTGCCTGGGCGACGGTCGAGCTTTCCTGGGATATCACGAGTTTGATGGTGCCGCCTTCGGATATCTGCGGCTTGATCTTCAGGGTGAGGCCGACGTCCTTGCGCTCAATGGTCTGAAACGGATTGACGGTGCCGGTGGTGGAAGTCGCCTGGGAGAAACTACCGGTAACGAACGGGACGTTCTGGCCAACCACGATTTTCGCCTCGGCATTATCCAGCGTGAGGATATTCGGGGTGGACAAGATGTTGCCAATGCTTTTTTCCTCGAGCGCGCGGGCCAAGGCGCCCAGGCTGCGCACCTCGGTGCCGTCTGACAGCGTGATTTTCTTGCCGAGATATGCCAACGACAATCCGCCGGCGGCGCCGAGTGACGCCGGGTTCGTGGCCGCCCCGACAATGGACGCGCCGGAGCCGGGGAAATTGGTCATGGCGCCCAGGGTGCCATTGCCTGCGGCTTTGCCGCCTGCCCACTGGAACCCGAATTGCGAGGCCTTGTCGGTGGTGACTTCGGCAATAAGCGCTTCGACGTACACTTGCGCTCGCCGCACGTCGAGTTTTTCGATGACGGCGCGCAGATTGTTGAATACCGCATCCGGCGCGCTGATGATGAGCGAATTGGTCGCCTCGTCCGCCTGGATTTGGGACGCCTCCGCCGCTGATTTGCCGCCCACTGGCGGCCGGCCCGGTATCACGGCCGCGGCAGTCTGGGTGCGCGCCTCGCCTGCCAACAGGCCGCGAAGAATCTCGGCCAGTTTCACGGCTTCGGCATTGCGCAGGTAAACCACGCGCGTGTTGCCGCCGACCTTGGCCGGCACGTCCAGTTTTTCAATGAGCGCGCGCAGTTCGTTGATCGTGCCCGGATTCTCGGCGCGGACCAGCAGGCTGTTGGTGCGCAGGTCCGGCATGATGGTCACGCGATCGGCTTCGCCCACGCCGGCCGCCGCCGGCCCGGCCGGGGTGGCGGATTGAGACACGTTGGGGTACAGCCGCACGATGATTTCCGCGATATCCAGGGCCGAAGCATTCTTCAGCGGGACGATGACAAGTTCCGAGCCGCCGCGCTGATCGAGGATTTCAACAATGTGCAGCAGGTTGCGGATGTTATCCGCATAGTCGGTGATGATCAGCGTGTTGGCCGGCGGGTAAACGGACAGCTGGCTGGTGGGCGCCATCAGCGGCCGCAGCAGCGGGATAATTTGCGCCGCGGAACCGTGCTGTACCGTGACCACATGCGTAATGGTCTGTTCGCCCGGGCGCGGTATCGCCCCCGTGGTAACCTTGGCGGCCTGCTTGGCATCCCCCAGCGGAACCAGCTTGATGAAACCGCTCGCACTGTCGATCGCGGTGTATCCCTGCGCCTTCAGCGAGGCAAGGAATATCTGATAGATGGCGTTTTTGGAGACGGGCTGGGTGGAGATGATCGTGAGCTTGCCCTTGACGCGCGGGTCGAGCAGAAAATTCTTTCCCGTGATCTGTGATACGGTCTTTACCACCGCCTGAATGTCCGCCTCCTGAAAGTTGAACATCATCTCGCCAGGCCTTAGCGTCGTGCCGGCAGCGGTTGCCGGGCGAGAGGGGACAGGTGTGGCGGGTAATGATGGCGGTACAGAAGGTACAGGCCGCGCTCTCTGAACGTTACCGGGAGGCATGGGTGGCGATACGTTCGCGCCACCGGGAGCGACCGGTGGTTGATCTGCGGCGGGTTGCGGCGCGTTCGGCTCATCGTCCTCCGAAGGCGCTTGCGCGACCTGGATCGGCTTCCATTCCGCCGCCTGAGCAGGTGGAAAGACAAGCAGGGCACCCACCATCAGCGTACCGAGGGTTGCCGCACTGAAATGTCGGATATCTGTCATGCTCAATTGACTCACTTTTGCATTGAATATTGACCAGTTCAGTTTTGCGCAAACTGGTAATAGAGGTGCTCGGATTTACCGTCGCGCGTAATTTCCATCTGTACCGCGCCGACACCGGGTATCTGTTGATAGAGACGTATCGCGTCTTCCGCCGAATTGACCGGTTGCCCGTTGACGACCTTGATGACATCGCCGGCGCGCAGCCCCAGTTTTTCATAGAGACTTCCCGGCTGCATCTGACTGACCAGGAATCCACCGCCGCTGGACGGTATCATGGTAGCCTGGCGCAGGAAATCCGGAGTGCGCATCTGGGCCGTGAGCTGTTCGCGCTCCACCGTGTAACGATTCGCTCCGGTTTCCCGGACGATATTCCCGGGAACGGCGGCGGATCGGCGGGCCGCGACGGGCGGCGTCCATTGCGCAGGCGGTGAGTTCTCCGCCCCCTCCAGCATCAAACTTTCCAAGGCTCCATTACGCTGGATCACGACCCGGTCCGGATACACGGCTTGCAATACCGCACTGCCGGTGACGGTCTGACCGACGCCGAAGGGTTCCTGTGCCTGTCCATTCACGGAGATCAGCGCATAACCACCGCTGGCCGAGGCTATCACCCCGGTCAGCACCAGGTTCAGACTGCTGATCGGGAGATTTTCGAGACGCCCGCCCCTTAATTCCTGGCTGACTTGACCGAAGAGGTGGGCGGCGAGCAGCGGCTGCAGCGAAAAAGTATTCTGCTGGGGAGAGGGTGTTGGCGGCGCCAGCACCAGCGGCGGTAACGGTGGTTTGACCATCAGCCAGGTCCATTGGGCGAGGCTCGCCGTCAGCAACAGCAGGATTCCGCCGTTAAGAACACCCGGCAGCCATTGTCTGACGCGGGGATTGGCAATGACCTCGACGATACTCATTTATTCAGTTTCAGTTGCTTGCGCTGGGCTGTGGATGTTTCTAGTTAACATTATATCTTGGCAGCCGGAAAAGCCTAATTAATATTAGGATAATCCAGGTATAATGCGCATCACGCCGTCCAGGATATCCCGCTTCCCTGACCCATGGAATTACGGTCAAATACCGGCGTGAGCCGGCCCTTCGTTCATCTCAAAGTCCATACCGAGTTTTCCCTGGCGGACGGCATCGTCCGTGCGGATGATCTGGTCAAAACCGCCGCCCGTCTTGAGATGCCGGCCGTGGCCGTCACCGACCTCGCCAACCTCTTCGGTGCGGTCAAGTTTTATCAGGCGGCCTGCGCGGCCGGGATCAAGCCCATCATCGGGGCGGATGTGTGGCTGGAAAATCCGGCCGACCCGCACAAACCCCACCCCCTGACACTGCTCTGCCAGAACCTCGATGGCTATCGCCGGCTCAGCCGGTTGCTCACGCGCGCCTACGTGGAAGGGCAACATTCCGGCCGTCCCTGCCTCGGCAAGTCCTGGTTCGATGTGCCGTTGCCGGGCCTGATCGCATTGTCGGGCGCGCACGAGGGTGAAATCGGCCAGGCATTGCTGTCCGGCAATCCGTCGCAGGCGGACGAGCTGGCCCGCGCCTATCAGAACTGGTTCCCGGGATGTTTTTATCTCGAACTGCAGCGTACCGGTCAGCCGTTTCAGGAAGATTACAATCACGCCGCCGTGGAACTGGCGCGCCGGATGTCGCTGCCGGTAGTGGCGACGAATCACGTGGTGTTCCTGCAGCCGGCGGATTTCGACGCGCACGAGGTCAGGGTATGCATCCAGGACAGCCGCGTGCTCACCGACAGCCGTCGCCCGCGCCGCTACACCACGCAGCAATATTTCCGCAGCAGCCAGGAGATGGCCGAGCTGTTCCAGGACATTCCCGAGGCCATCGATAACACGGTCGAAATCGCGCGCCGCTGCAGCCTGCGTCTGGAATTCGGACGCTATTACCTTCCCGCCTACCCCGTGCCGGAGGGCATGACCATCGATGCGCTGCTGCGCCAGGAGACACAGCAGGGACTGGAAACGCGTTTGAAGCTCATGCCGGAGGAGGCGCGCGAAGCCGCGCGCAAGACGTACAACGAACGTCTGGAGCTGGAGCTATCCACCATCAACAAGATGGGATTTCCCGGTTACTTCCTGATCGTGGCGGATTTCATTCAATGGGCCAAGAAAAACGGCATCCCGGTCGGACCCGGCCGCGGCAGCGGCGCCGGGTCGCTCGTGGCCTACTGCCTCGGCATTACCGAGCTCGATCCGATCAAGCACGAACTGCTGTTCGAGCGCTTCCTCAATCCCGAACGTGTCTCGCTGCCGGACTTCGACGTGGACTTCTGCATGGAGCGGCGCGACGAGGTGATCGAATACGTTACCCAGCGCTACGGCCAGGACCGGGTGGCGCAGATCATCACCCACGGCACCATGGCGGCCAAGGCGGTGGTGCGCGACGTGGGCCGCGTCATGGATCATCCCTACGGCTATGTGGACAAGATCGCCAAGCTGATTCCGTTCGAAATCGGCATGACCCTGGAGCGCGCGCTCGAAATCGAGCCGCAACTTGCGGAACGCTACAAGAAAGAAGACGACGTGCGCGAGCTGATCGACACGGCGCGCGCGCTCGAAGGACTCGCGCGCAGCGCCGGCAAGCACGCCGGCGGTGTGGTGATCGCGCCTGGGCCGCTCACGGATTTCATGCCGCTCTACTGCGAACAGGGCGGCAAGCAGACGGTGACGGGGCTCGACATGGAGGACGTCGAAAAGCTCGGCCTGGTCAAATTCGATTTCCTTGGTTTACGAACGCTGACGATCATCGACAAGGCGGTCAAGACCATTAACCGCGAACGCGAACAGAAGGCCGAGCCGCCGCTGGTCATCGAGCTGCTTCCCATCGACGACCCGGCGACGTTCGCGCTGATCAAATCCGCCCGCACCACCGCCATGTTCCAGCTGGAATCGCGCGGCATGAAGGATCTCATTCAGCGCCTGCAGCCGGACAACTTCGAGGAAATCGTGGCGCTGGTGGCGCTGTTCCGCCCCGGGCCGTTGCAGTCCGGG
>ERZ1292633.2297-Hain-H41-02um-R1-2297-length-19643-cov-6_pt1 | contig 19643 bp, 16 predicted proteins | sample MGYA00564406_ERZ1292633 | MGnify/ENA primary metagenome ERZ1292633 (study PRJEB36523, sample SAMEA6512639) | groundwater metagenome | collected 2019-01-08 | study: AquaDiva: Metagenomics assemblies of 32 groundwater samples
ATTATGAGGATTATTCAAACATGGCGGCGGCAGGGGCACTTGATATGAACATCAAAGCATTTGAATCGCTGCTGCTACGTGCGCGGACGGCGCTGCGGACTGCGCTTGGGGGAGCGGCAAAATGAGTGATACCAACCCAGTCGATGGCGTGACGGCGCGTGCGCTTGACCACTATAATGTGCCTCCGCTTTCAGCCGCCTTTACCGATCGCTTGATCGCCAAAGCGCTTGAAGGCGAAGAAATTTCTGCGCTCCCGCCATTAATCGCACTCCGGCGTGATCAGCGCAGGGGGTGGGTGCGCGGACGCCGACTGGCGGTTGGCGTCGCGGTGTTCAGCTTGATGAGTGCTGCGGCTGCGGCCACTGGCGTGTTTGGCGATGTTGCAAAAAATGTTCCGGTGATTGGCCCGCTGATTGCGATCGTTGCCCCTGCACCCAAGCCAAAGGCGATCATCACGCCAAAACCAAAGCACGCGTCTGCGGCGCCAAAGTTGGTGCCGCCGCTAGTGGTTGTTGAAGAGCCGTCGATTGAAGTGGCAGAGCCGATTGCAGGGGAAATTCTCACGCCACGCGTGCGCCGCCAAATCCGGCGTGAAATGATCGCGCAGCGCGTGGTTGATCAGATTGAACGCAATGAAGCCCTTGGGATTACGCCGACACCTGAAGAGCGGGCCAAGTTCGCCGAACGGCTAGCCAAAATTCCACCCGTTCAGCGTGTCGCGTTGATCAAACGTGTCCGCGACATACGTCGCGAACGGTTGGCCAAAATGACGCTCGAAGCCGGCGAAATACCCCAGGCCAACATTCCGTTGCTTGAGGCCGAAACGCGCCGCCAGTTCCGCGAAGATCGGCTCCGCTTGCGCGAAGAGCGTCGTCTGCGCTGGATGCAGCGTGAGGAGCCGCAAGGCGGATCCGTTGTTCAAAACGAAAGCGTGCCGCAAAATTAGCGTGAAGGGTTTTGCCCACTCACCCGTTGAGGGGATATGATCGCAGCAGCGGTCATCCCATTCAATGATCAAGGTGAGAGACATGAACAAGCTTCTGATTGCCGCCATCGCGTCAACTCTGTGCGCAGGCAGCGCCATGGCCGATCCCGTTACCAAAACCGTGACTATCGACAAGCCCAATTTTGAAGGCAGCCGTACCATTGTTCGAGACAAGGAAGCGGGCACGCTTTCACGCGACGCCGAACTGACGCGCAAGAGCGACGGTGCCACCGCGACGCGCAGCTATGATCGCGCGCGCACTGATGATGGCTTCACCGCCTCGGGAAGTTCGACCAATCTTCGTGGTCAAACCCGAAGCTTTAACCTTGACCGCTCGCGCAACCAAACGGGGGCAACCACGACCGGAACCTACACCGGCCGGGGCGGTGAAACCTTTGGCCTGTCGGGCAACCGCACACGCAGTGACACAGGCTTTACCACCAACCAGTCTGTTACTAACAGCGCGGGCGAGCGCGTTTATAATCGCGACCGTTCGGTTAGCCGGGCGGACGGACAAATTACACGCTCCACCAATGTTACGCGCGCCGAAGGTTTTAAACGGCCTCGTGTTGGCCGCCGCAATCGTTAATCAAGCGCTTCCTGTCTAATTCATGACCCCGACGTTAGGCAGGCGGAATATCTAGGCGATGGGTAGTCCTGCCGGGCGCATGGTGTGGGTTCCCCTCCCATGCGCCCGATTTTGTCTGTTTAGTTTGCCTTGAGCCACGCGATGATCTCGGCGCGTTTGGCCGCGTCTTTTTCGCCACCGAATCTCATATTGTTGCCGGGCACTACCGCCTTGGGGTTGGTAATCCAGGCATTAAGCGTCTTTTCATCCCAGCGCACCGCAGCTTCAGTTAATGCGGCCGAATATTTGAAGCCTGTAACTTTGGCAGCGGGAGCGCCTAATATGCGGTAAAGTCCAGGGCCAGCTTTGTTTTTTCCGTCGGCTGTAACACTGTGGCAACGGCTGCATTGATCAAAGCTTTTAGGTGCGACTTGTGCAGTGGCGGGGGTAGCCAGAATAAGTGAAAATATAACAATACGGTAGATCATTTTTTTTCTTTTACCTTATCCAATAGTCTTAACATGAGGCCGATAAATCGTTCTTCATTAACGGATTGTTCGCGATTATTCCAGCTACCTGTCACAATACTCCACTCTCCTGAAGGGGCGTGGGCAAGAAAACTCATCGCGATAACACCGAGTTCCGATCCACCCTTACTGCCAACATATTTCCATTTTTTTGCAGTAGTTGGCCCAATGCTTTTGGCCATGATCTCCAACACAGTCTGATTGTTTATGCGGCGGAGATGATCCATCAGCAAAACGATATCGTTGGGCGAGGCGAACCATTCGATGGTGTCAATTGCGGCAGGCTTTCCTATCAAATTCTCAGCAACAATCTTATCAAAGCCAACGCCTGCGACTTTACATTTGAGGATAGTGCGCTGTTTGTTTTCGTTGGCGGCCTCATAAATGGCGCGCGTCCCCTTATAGTCGCTTTTGAGCAGAAAAGCTTCAACGGTCGAGAGGAAGGGTCGCATCTTTTCGGGCTCGCTATGTCCGATCATGCGGACGCGCGCCTCGACTTGGGCGCGACCCAGCAGAAAGAGCAGTTCATCGGCTGCGGCGTTGTCGCTGACGGCGATCATCCAAGTGGCGAGTTGTTCAAGGGTGGCGAATGTACCGATCGGCAAACTTTGCGTGGCAGGTGATGAGAATGAGGGCCGTGTGAGCGGGATTGTGTCAGACCATTTGCGCTTTCCAGCTTGAATTTGGCTCGCAAGTTCGGCAAGGATGTAGAGCTTGAAGGTTGATCCTATCGCGAATTGCTCGCCCGTCGCACGGCCCGCGATGACCGTCCGTTTGCCATCCTCTGCAATGCTTTCAACCAGATAGCCCACCCGGCCAGGCAGTGCGGCAAGCTCGGCATCGATTTTGGCAAAGCTGTCATCTTCGATATGGGGCCGTTCGGGCACGATGTGAAAGCCGGTCACTTTATTTGGTAGGGCTGTGTCGATGCTGACATCCACAATCGCAACTGCTTTTTCAAAACTGACTCTGAGCGTTGCAATGGTCGCACTGGTTTTTCGGGTTTCGAGGATTTTCTGTGGCGTACCAAATTGCGCGAGGACGGTCTCTGCAAATGCCTTCATCTGCACAGGCGAAGCGACTTCGCTGAGGAAATGTGGATCGAAAAAATCCTCGGCATCGACGGCACCCTGCAACAACGGGATTACCTGATCAACCCGTTGATCAAGTGGGGTTGCGGCTGTTGCAACTTCAGCGGGCGGTGCTGCGGATGCCGTCATAATCTCAAATATACCAAAGCGGAAAAGCAGCAGGCAAACGACGAGCCTCAAGATCACGCGTCGATCACTTCCTCGCTCACCCGCGCGGCATTTTCCTGAATGAAGCGGAAGCGGTGTTCGGGATTTTTGCCCATCAGCCGGTCAACCAGATCGCGCACGCCCGCGCGTTCCTCATATTCCTGCGGCAGGGTGACGCGGATCAGCGTGCGGGTTTTGGGATCCATCGTCGTTTCGCGAAGCTGGCCGGGGTTCATCTCGCCGAGTCCTTTGAAGCGGCCGACGTCAACCTTCTTGCCCTTGAACGGCCCCGCCTCGATCTCGGCGCGGTGCGCATCATCGCGGGCATAAAGCGATTTCGCACCAACGGTCAGGCGGTACAGCGGCGGCTGGGCAAGGAACAGGTGCCCGCGCCGGACGATTTCGGGCATTTCCTGAAAGAAGAAGGTCATCAGAAGCGTTGCGATATGCGCGCCGTCAACGTCGGCATCGGTCATGATGACGATGCGTTCGTAGCGCAGATTGTCGGCGTTGCAATCCTTGCGGACGCCACAGCCGAGCGCGAGCGTGAGATCGGCGATTTCGCTGTTCGCACGGATTTTATCCGCCGTGGCCGACGCGACGTTGAGGATTTTGCCGCGAATGGGCAGGATGGCTTGTGTCTTGCGGTCACGGGCTTGTTTCGCGCTGCCGCCTGCGCTGTCGCCCTCAACGATGTAGATTTCGGTGCCTGCGGGATCGTCGGACGAACAATCGGTCAGTTTGCCGGGGAGGCGCACCTTGCGGCCCGAGGTCGCGGTCTTGCGCTTGACCTCTTTTTCCGCCTTGCGTCGCAGTCGCTCATCCATCCGGTCAAGCACGAAGGCGAGCAGCGCCTTGCCGCGCTCCATATTATCGGCGAGATAATGATCGAAATGATCCTTGACCGCATTTTCAACGAGCCGCGCGGCCTCAGGTGAGGTCAGCCGATCCTTGGTCTGGCTCTGGAATTGGGGATCGCGGATGAAGACGCTGAGCATGATTTCGCTACCCGTGATCACATCGTCGGCAGTAATTCCGTCAGCTTTTTTTTGCCCGGCCAGCGCACCAAATGCGCGAATGCCTTTGACGATTGCAGCGCGAAGTCCGGCCTCATGCGTGCCGCCGTCGGGCGTCGGGATTGTGTTGCAATACCAGCTATAACTGCCTTCGCTCCACAGCGGCCAAGCGATGGCCCATTCGACCCGACCTGCGCCTTCGGCAAAATCCTGATTCCCTGAGAAGAAATCGGATGTGGCGCATTCACGCGTTCCCACCTGCTCGCGCAAATGATCGACAAGCCCACCGGGGAATTGGAACACAGCCTCGGCAGGCGTATCATCGTTGATCAATTCAGGCGCGCATTTCCAGCGAATTTCAACGCCGGCAAAGAGATAGGCCTTTGATCGCGCGAGCTTATGCAGTCGTGCAGGCTTGAACCCCATCTCCGTGCCAAAAATTTCGGTATCGGGGGTGAAGGCCACGCTCGTCCCGCGCCGGTTGTTGACTGCGCCCAGCTTCTCAAGCGGGCCTTGGGTGATCCCACGCGAAAACCGCTGACGGAACAGTTCCTTGTTCCGCGCGACTTCGACGACGGTATCGCTCGATAGCGCGTTGACGACTGAGACGCCGACACCGTGGAGTCCGCCCGAGGTCGCGTAAGCCTTGCCCTCAAACTTGCCGCCCGAATGAAGCGTGGACATGATGACTTCGAGCGCAGATTTGTCAGGAAATTTAGGGTGCGGATCAACCGGAATGCCGCGTCCATTATCCGTAATGGTCAGGCGGTTGCCCGGCTCAAGCGTCATTTCAATCCGGCTCGCGTGCCCTGCTACGGCTTCATCCATCGCATTATCAAGCACTTCGGCAGCAAGATGATGAAACGCGCGTTCGTCCGTGCCGCCAACATACATGCCGGGGCGGCGGCGGACAGGTTCCAGTCCCTCAAGCACCTCAATGTCAGAGGCGTTATAGCTGGCGGAGGTTGAGGTGGCACTGGAGAACAAATCGGACATGGAGTGCGTATAGGGCGGGGGGAGTCTGGCGCGCAAGGGAAAGCTACCCAATTTCCTCCCGAAACGGGGAGGAATGCTTATTCAATTCCAAAGCCAAGTAGCGACCACGACTGATCGATTCTCTCAATCAAAATAACCGAAGTTCACACTGTTCAATTTGGCTATTCTAGGGATGTTTAAATGAAAGCTGTGATCGATGAAATCGATTAATGGTGCGTTTGCGGCGCACTAACAATGGGAAAGAGCAGGGGCCAATATAGCAAATGTCATGTCTGTAGGACAGCGGCTTGCAATGATCATGGCCTAGACGGATTGTGTCAGATAAGCCGTGATTGCATCGGCTGCACCCTTATCAAGCGAAAGCCCAAGCTTGCTCCTCCGCCACAGGATGTCATCCGCCGTCATCGCCCATTCGTGGCTTACCAGCCAATCAACCTCGCGCGCGGTGAGGCCGCCGCCGAAATCTGTGCCGAGGTCTAACGCTGAAGCCGCATCGCCGATTACGTCAGCCATCATCGTGCCATAGGCTCCCGCCATCCGCTTGGTTTGTGCGTGGCCTAGCCAAGGCCAGCGTTTGCATTGGGCTTCGATGAAGCCAGCGAGGCTGGTGCCGAGATATCCGCCGGGAAGGGCGCGCTCGCGTGTCTGCGGGGTTGCCGGTTTGCCGGTGGCAGCTGCCAAACGCGCGACGGCTTCTTCGCCAAGGTGCCGCGCGGTCGTGATCTTGCCGCCAAAAACCGAGAGGATTGGCGCACCCGCATCGTCAAGTTCGAGCACATAATCGCGCGTTATTTCCTGCGCTTCACTGGCCCCGTCATTGTAGAGCGGGCGGATGCCTGACCATGTGTTGACGATGTCGGCTTCGCCGATTTGCCGTTTGAAATAGAGGTTGGCGGCGTGGAGCAGATAGGCGATTTCGCTGGCGTCGATTACCGCATCTCCGGGGCGTTCGACTGTGATGTCGGTGGTGCCAATCATCGTCGTCCCGCCATGATAGGGCACCGCGAAGACCACGCGCTTGTCGGGCTGTTGCAACAGATAGGCCTGCGCGCCATCAAATAATTTGGGCACAACAATATGGCTGCCCTTGACGAGGCGGATGCCGTGCGCGCTGTTGATGCCGGTTTTGCCGATGGCTTCGCTTACCCACGGGCCTGCGGCGTTGGCGATGGCGCGCGCAGTCACGCTGCTGCCGTCAGAAAGGGTAATTTCCCAATCCTCTCCATCACGCCGCGCCGATACCATCGCGGTGCGGGTTTTGATCACGGCACCCGCGCGCGCCGCATCAACTGCGCTCAATATGGTGAGGCGTGCATCATCAACCTTGCAGTCCGAATAGACAAAGCCGCTGCCGGGTTTTTTGAGCGGCGCCTGAAATATTCTATCGGCGCCTTTCAGCCGCCGTGCCCAAGGGAGCGGGCTCCGCCCGGAGAGGAGGTCATACAGCAGCAGCCCCGCACGTACCATGATCCAGGGGCGCGAGGATTCGGCTTGGGGCAGGACAAACTGCATCGGCTGGATCAAATGCGGCGCGGCCTTCATCAGCCGCGTTCGCTCAACCAAGGCCTCGCGAACCAGCTTAAATTCATATTGTTCAAGATAGCGCAGACCGCCGTGGATCAGCTTGCTTGATGCCGACGATGTGTGGGCGGCGAGATCATCCTTATCGACGAGCATCACTGACCAGCCGTTCAGCGCCGCCTCACGCGCAATTGCGGTGCCGTTAATCCCGCCGCCAATAATGAAGAGATCATATTTCATTCGCAGTGGCAGCATTAGCGTTTGGCGGACGCGTCTCAACCCCCTATCGCATTATATATGCCAAAACGTCCCAACCTCGGTTTGCCGAGCCGCGAGAAGATCATTGATTTCATCACCACGTCGCCAACGCCAGCGGGCAAACGCGAGATTTCCAAGGCGTTTGGCCTTCACGGTGCGGATAAGATTGCGCTCAAGGCGCTGCTCAAGGATATGGCCGATGAGGGGCTGATCGATTCAGCGCCGGGTCGCGCCTTCCACAAAATGGGTGGGCTACCCAAGGTTACCGTGCTGCGGATCGTTGATGTTGAGGATGATCAGGTGATCGGCGTGCCTGAAATCTGGCACGGTGAAGCGATTCCAATTCCGCGACTGCGCGTGATTGAAAAGGGGCGTCGCGGCGCGCTTGGTGTTGGGGATCGCGTGCTTTGCCGCACTGAGGAGCGCGGGGCTGGCCATGTTGCACATCCGATGAAGAAGCTTGCGCGGAGTGAAGAGACGTTCCTCGGCGTTGTTGCGCATGAGGATGGCCGCCACTGGTTGCGCCCAATCGACAAACGCGAACGGCGTGATACGCTGATTACTGAGTTGGGCGACGCGAAAGTGGGCGATCTCGTCCGTGCTGAAAAGGCTGGTCGCGTGCCGCGCATCACCGCGCGTGTTGCTGAAGTGATTGGTGATCCCTTCGCGCCGCGCGCGTTCAGCCTGATCGCGATCCACAAGTTTGGGATTCCCGATGAGTTTCCAGACGCGGTGATCGAAGAAGCCGAGGCGGTGTCGAAGCTTCCGCTTGGGGAGCGCGAAGACTTACGCCATTTGCCCATTGTTGCAATCGATCCTGCCGATGCGCGCGATCATGATGATGCGGTATGGGCACAGAGCGATGGGGCAGGGGGCTTTAACGCCATCGTCGCGATTGCTGATGTGTCATTTTACGTTCGCCCCGGTTCAGCGCTTGATGGGCAAGCCAAGAAGCGAGGGAACAGCGTCTATTTCCCTGATCGCGTCGTGCCAATGCTGCCTGAAACGCTTTCGGCGGATATGTGTTCGCTTAAAGCCAATAAGGATCGTGCAGCACTCGCTTGTCATCTGACGATCAACAAGGTTGGCAAGGTGACCGCATGGCGCTTCACCCGCGCGGTGATCCGGGTTGCGGCGAATATTGCGTATGAAGATGCGCAGGCGGCGATTGATGGCGGTGCGCATGAACTGCTTGATACTGCCCTCCGCCCGCTGTGGGATTGTTGGGCATTGCTCGCCAAGGCACGGGCAGCGCGTGAGCCGCTTGATCTTGATTTGCCTGAACGCCGCGTTGTGCTTGATGCAAATGGCCGGATCACGAGCATTGCAGTGCGCGAACGGCTTGATGCGCACCGGCTGATTGAGGATTTCATGATTGCGGCAAACGTCGCTGCCGCGAAGGCGCTTGAGGCCAAAAAAGCGCCGTGCATGTACCGCGTGCATGAGCCGCCCGCGCGGGAGAAACTGGTCGCCCTCAAAGATTATCTTGAGACGTTTGAGGTTCCGTTTGCGCTTGGTCAGGTGGTGACGCCCAAGGTTTTCAATCATGTGCTGGCGCGCGTTGGTGACGCTGATTTCCGCCCGCAAGTGATGGAGCAAATCCTGCGGACGCAGACGCAGGCCTATTATGCGCCCGCCAATCAAGGACATTTCGGGCTTTCGCTTGGGTCTTATGGGCATTTCACCTCGCCTATACGGCGTTATGCCGATCTGCTTGTCCACCGATCATTGGTGGGGGCTTACGGTCTAGGTGAGGGCGCTCTGACGAGTGATGAAGCGGCGCGGATGACAATGCTCGGCGAAATGATCAGCCAATATGAACGCCGTGCGATGGAGGCCGAGCGCGAAACGGTTGATCGCTATGTTGCAGCGTATCTTTCCGAACGCGTCGGGCAGATCGTTGATACGCGGATCAGTGGGATTACCAAATTTGGCTTTTTTGCCAGCGTTGAGGATATCGGCGGCGATGGGTTGGTGCCAATCTCGACGCTTGGCGCGGAATATTTCAAACATGACGAGGCCAATCACCGGCTGGTCGGCGAAAATAGCGGCGAAACTTATACGCTAGGCCAGCGGCTGCAATTGCGCTTGGTGGAGGCCAATCCAGCCTCGGGCGCGCTGCGCTTTGAACTTCCCGAGGGTGCCAACCATCTCGCCATGCCGCGCGGAAATCGGCAAGATCGCACGCGCCGACCGGTGGCGGGGAAACGCGGACGGCCAGGCAATATTCGCCATCAAGGGCGCCGTTGAATCGGAGCAAGTCAAAAAAGGCTTTTTTTCCGCTTCATTCTGGTTAGCATGGGGGAAATAACTAATCAGGGAGATTGCACCATGAACGACCGCATCAGCCTAGAGGCGCTCAAATCGAACCGCCGCTCGCTTCTCAAAGGGATGGGTGCGGCAGCCATCGGGATTAGTTTTGCCGGGCTTGCGGGTTGTGGCGGCGGTGAAAGCGCAAAAGTTGGCGCGGACGGTAAGCTTGCCGCGACGGGCGAAGCGCCTGAACTCAACTTCTACAATTGGGATACCTATATCGGCGAAACCACGCTCGAAGATTATAAGGGCGCAAGCGGTACAAACGTCAAAATGTCACTGTTCGCCAACAATGATGAGCTTTTTGCCAAGCTTCGTGCGGGCAACCCCGGCTTTGATGTGATCGTGCCATCAAATGATTTCGTCGAGCGCATGGTTCAATCCGACATGATCCTTCCACTTGATATGGCGCAGATTCCCAATTTCAAAAATATCGATCCGGCGTTCACTGACGTTGCTTATGATCCGGGTCGCAAATATTCGATGCCTTACACTTGGCTGGTGCTTGGTATCGGCTACCGGAAATCGAAAGTGAAACCAGAGCCAGATAGCTGGAAGGTGCTATTTGACTCAGACCAGTATAAGGGGCGAATCGCGCTGCTTTCGGAAGCCGGCGATCTCTTCCGGCTTTACGGAAAATATCTCGGTAAATCGGTGAATGAACTCAATGCGGCGGACATCAAGCGGATCGAAGCGATGATGATCAAGCAGAAACCCTTCGTCAAAGCTTTCCACGAAGATAATGGTCAGGATTTGCTGGTGAAAGGTGAGGTTGATCTCGTCCTTGAATATAACGGCGATATTGCCCAGAAAATGGTCGAAGACCCGGACATTGGGTTCGTCGTGCCTAAGGAAGGCAGCCAACTTAATTCAGATTCGCTCTGCATTCCCAAAGGCGCGCCGCACCCCAAGAATGCGCACGCATTCATCAACTATCTGCTTGATGGCAATGTCGGCAAGGGAATCACTGAAGCGATCCAATATCCTACGCCAAACGGCAAGGTGAAGGAATTGATGGGTGAGGAATATAGCAATAACCAGGTGATCTTCCCGCGCGCTGACGTGCTATCCAAATGCGAATATGCCAAATTTAATGCGGATATCCAGCCGCTGTTTGAGGAGGCGTTTACGAGGGTGCGCGCGGCCTAGGCAGTGCAGGATTGGAAGACACAGCGCAGTGCCTTTGCCGCCATTGCGACGGCACCGACGCTTTGGCTGCTGCTGTTTTTTATCATACCGCTTGCGATTGTCTGGGCATATAGCTTTGGCAGCAATGACGGGCTGACGTCGATCAAGATCAGCGGCACATTCGCGAATTATGCCCGCGCGCTTGAGCCACTATATCTCCAGATTTTTGGGAAATCTGTTGCGGTTGCTGCACTCACGACGCTGATTTGTTTGATTGTTGGTTTTCCCGTAGCGCTGGCGATTTCATTCGCGACGCCGAAGTGGAAGCCGTGGCTGCTGCTGCTGATCATGCTCCCGTTTTGGACGAACCTGTTGATCCGCACCTATGCTCTGCTCTCGCTACTTGGCACGCGCGGGGTGGTGAACCAAGGCGCGGAATGGTTTTGGGGGGCATTCGGTTTGGCAGGAATGTTTGGCCCGTTTGAACCGCTGCCCCTCCTCTACAATAATTTCGCAGTGATTTTTGGACTGGTCTATGTCCATCTGCCTTTCATGGTGCTGCCGCTTTACGCCGCACTTGATCGACTTGATAAATCTCTGATTGAGGCGAGCCTTGATCTGGGCGCGGGGCATTGGACAACGATCACGCGGATCGTTGCGCCGCTCGCAGCGCCGGGGATTATATCGGGGTTGATCATTACCTTTGTGCCCGCGCTCGGCTCGTACCTGACGCCTGACCTGATGGGTGGCACCGATAGCCAGATGATTGCCAATGTGGTTGAGCGGCAGTTCAAACGCGCCAATGATTGGCCATTTGGCGCGGCACTTTCGTTCCTGCTGATGTACGCGACCTTCATCCTGATTGCGCTTCAGGCACTTAGGAACCGTAAGGCGGAGGCTGGGCGATGAGCCTCTTCACGCGCAAACCGCTGGCGCCGCTTGAATATACCAAGCGGCTGTGGCTGCGGAGCTGGATCGCGGCGGTCACCCTGTTCCTTTATGCTCCGCTGCTCGTGCTGTTCGTGTTTAGCTTTAATGACAGCAAGGCCAATGTTGTTTGGCGCGGCTTCACCTTCAAATATTATGCTAAGCTGTTTAAGAATGACGGGCTGATGTCGGCGCTTGGCAATTCGCTCACGATTGCGTTTCTGGCGACGGTGGTAAGCCTAGTTCTTGGTGCGCTTGCCGCTGTGATGCTGTGGCGGTTTCGCTTTCCGGCGAAGGCGGGTGTTGAGGGCGTGATGGCGCTGCCGATAGTCGTCCCCGAAATTTGTATGGGCGTGGCGATGCTCGTCTTTTTCGCGGCGATAGAATGGCCGACTGATCTGCCTTGGCCGCTCAATCTCAGCGCGATTACGATTGCGCACATCACCTTCTGCTTCCCGTTTGTCACGATGGTCGTTCGCGCCCGGCTTGCCAATTTCAACCGTGAGGAAGAGGAAGCAGCAAAGGATTTGGGCGCGAACGAGTGGCAGGCGTTCCGCGATGTTTTGCTCCCGCATATGAAGCCAGGGCTAATAGCAGGCGCGCTGCTCGCCTTCACGCTGAGCCTTGATGATTTCGTCATCACCTTTTTTACCAGCGGCCCGAACACGACGACCTTCCCGGTCAAAGTCTATTCAATGGTGCGTTTTTCAGTGACGCCTGAGGTCAATGCGGTCTCAACGCTGCTTATCCTTCTCACCATCATTCTCACCACAGTTGCGCTCAAGTTGCAGAACATCGCGGGCGACGCAGGAGCGCATAAATGAGCGAACCGATTATCCAGATTAGGAATGTTACCAAACGCTTTGGCAATATGGTGGCGGTTGATAATGTCTCGCTTGATATTGTCGCAGGTGAGTTTTTCGTGATGCTCGGGCCGTCTGGCTGCGGAAAGACAACGCTGCTGCGGATGATTGCCGGGTTTGAATTGCCGACCGAGGGGCAAATCCTGATCGACGGTCAGGATATGGCGGGGGTTCCGCCAAACAAGCGCCCAGTCAATATGGTGTTCCAATCCTACGCGGTGTTCCCGCATATGAGCGTGCTTGATAATGTTGGCTACGGCATGAAGATCGCGGGCGTTCCCAAGCGCGAAATTCGCGAACGGGCCGAGGAGTCACTGGCGCTCGTCAAGCTTGACGGGCTGGGCGCGCGGATGCCCGATCAGCTTTCGGGTGGGCAGCGGCAGCGCGTGGCACTTGCGCGCAGCCTTGTCATGCGGCCAAAGGTGCTGCTGCTTGATGAACCGCTTTCGGCGCTTGATGCCAAGCTGCGCGCGCAGATGCAATTTGAACTTGCTGACTTGCAGGACAAGGTCGGCATTACCTTCATCACGGTGACGCATGATCAGGATGAGGCGCTGTCAATGGCGAGCCGGATCGGGGTGATCAACAAGGGGCAGATTGCCCAACTCGCAACGCCGTCTGACCTGTATGAATATCCCGCCAACCGTTTCGTGGCTGACTTCATCGGTTCAGTGAATATCTTTGAGGGCAAGCTGAGCGTTGATGAGCCAGAGCGCGCGGTGGTTGACTGCCCCGAGATCGGCAAAATCTACCTCAACCACGGCGTCACCGGCCCGCATGAGGCGAGCGTTTGGGCCGCCGTCCGCCCCGAAAAAATGATGCTCTGCAAACCCGGAGAAGCGGTCGGTCGTGACGCGCCCGAGGGGCACAATGTTGCCAATGGCATCATCAAGGGTATGTCGTACCTCGGCGATTGTACGCTGTATGAAGTGATGCTTGATAGCGGCCGGATGATCCGCGTCAGCCGCGCGAACCTCTCACGCTTCGATCAGGAGGATTTCACTTGGGATGACAAGGTGTCGCTTTGCTGGCACCCGTCAAGTCCAGTGGTACTACTCGCCTGAACTTTACCGCATTTTGTTCGACATGAGGCAAGTGGCCAGTTACAGTGCTGGCATTAGAAAGTCCTGCCAATTTCTTAGGCGCAGGGGACACTGAAATGTACAAGATCTTCATTGTGACGATGGCTTTGATCGTTGCTATTACCCCCTTTGCGATGATCTATTGGGCGATGAAAAATCAACGACCAAAGCGGCGATCTTACTACGTAAATCGATATGATATCGGCGGTACCGATGGCGGCGGGAGCGGCGGCGGCTTTTTTACCAGTGATGGCTGGAGCCATGCAGACAATGATGGCTTTAGCAGTGGTAAAGGCAGTTTTGGCGGCGACGGCGCCAGCGGCGGCTGGGGTGATTTCGGGGGCGACAGCGGTGGAGGCGATAGCGGAGGGGGTGGTGATGGCGGAGGCGATTGACCTTCCGCAACTAACTCATGTTCAGCCCAAGCTGGTTGCCGCCTGACGACCAACTTTTGAGACTGTTTGGAAAGATGCGCTGGCGGCGCTCAGATGCCATGCGTCTTGGCGCGTTCGATACATTCAATGATGATCTGCTTAGCGGTTGCGGCGTCACCCCAGCCTTTGATCTTGGCCCATTTGCCGGGTTCGAGATCCTTATAGTGCTGGAAAAAATGCTCAATCTGCTGCGTCACGATTGGCGGCAATTCTTCGTGACTGCTGACTTCGGAATAATAAGGGAAGGTCGAATCGACAGGCACGGTGATCAGTTTTTCATCGCCGCCCTTATCATCATCCATCAGCAGGACACCGATCGGGCGCACCCGGATTACCGCCCCCGCGATGATCGGTGATCGCGCGATGACGAGCGCATCAAGCGGATCGCCGTCTTCACCAAGCGTGTGCGGGATGAAGCCATAATTCGCAGGATAGCGCATTGCTGTGTGCAGAATGCGATCAACGAATAGCGCGCCGCTCGCCTTGTCGATTTCATATTTTACCGGCTCACCGCCAATCGGCACTTCAATGACGACGTTGAGGCTATCAGGCGGATTATCCCCCGCCGGGATCAGATCGATTCTCATGAGCGCGCGATAGCAGGGGATGAACACGTCTGCGACATAAATTGCTTCAACCGATGGTGTTCTGCGGATAGGCTATCAACATATTTTCTTGGGAGCCGCACATGCACCGTTTTTTGATTGCCGTTTGTCTTATTTCTACGGCGCCTGCCGCCGCCAAAACAAGCTATATCACCGCTGACCAGATGGTTGATGTGCTGACTGGCAAGATCGTCGAAAAACCGCTGATAATGGTGACTGACGGGCGTATCACGGCGATTGGAAAGCAGGGCGCTGCGCTCCCCAAAGATGCTGAAGTTACTGACTTCGCGGGCAAAACCCTGCTCCCCGGCCTGATTGATATGCATGTCCATCTTGATTCGCTGGCCGAGATCGGCGGCTACAACGGTTTGCAATATACCGACAGTTTCTGGGGCGTCGCGGCGGTTAAAAATGCGCGGGAAATGCTGCTCGCCGGCTTCACCATGGTGCGCAATGTTGGATCTGCCAATTATAATGATGTCGGGCTCAAACAAGCGATTGATGAGGGCTATGCGATTGGCCCGCGCATCGTTCCCGCCGCTTATGCGCTTGGTGCGACGGGAGGGCACTGTGATGAAACCTATCTGCCACCTTCGTTTAACCGCAAAGGAGTTGCCGTTGGCGACGGGGTTCAGCAGCTTCGTCAGCGCGTTCGCGAACAGCGCAAATACGGTGCCGAGGTGATTAAGGTCTGCGCTACTGGCGGCGTTTTTTCGCGCAATACTGAGCCGGGCCAACAGCAGCTTTCGGTCGAGGAATTGACCGCGATCGCCGACGAAGCGCATCAATGGGGGCTGAAGGTCGCTGCACATGCGCACGGGGCCGATGGGATCAAGGCGGCCATTCGTGGTGGGATTGATACGATTGAACATGCCAGCCTCGTCGATGATGAGGGGATCAAGCTTGCGGTTGAGCGCGGCACATATTTCAGCATGGATATCTTCAACACCGATTACACACAGGCCGAAGGCGCGAAAAATGGCGTGCTTGAGGATAATCTGCGCAAGGACCGAGAAATCGCCCAAATTCAGCGCGACAATTTCCGAAAGGCGCACAAAGCTGGCGTCAAGATGGTGTTTGGATCGGACGCCGGGGTGATGCCGCACGCGACCGCCGCTGGTCAGTTCAAATATCTCGTGCAGTACGGCATGACGCCGCTTCAGGCGATCCAAGCCGCAACACGCAATGCCGCACAAGCGCTTGGTCGGGAAAAGGATGTGGGCGCAATCGCGGTTGGGCGTTACGGCGATATGATCGCGGTTTCGGGCGATCCGCTGTCTGACGTGCGTGTGCTCGAAAAAATTGATGTCGTGATCAAGGGCGGCGCGGTGGTGAAGGGTGGCAAATGAGGCGGGTCGTCGTGGTCTGATCATCGCTGCGCTGATTTGCGCCGCACTTACGCTGGCCATCGGATTTACTGTCAGCATGGGGGTTGGCAAATCGCTTGACCGCGAAATATTATTAGCCGTGGCGCTGCGTTCGGGGCGTGACAGCGATGTGCTGATCAGCCTAGTCCAGTGGATTACCTGGCTAAGCAATTCGGCGCAGCGCACTGCGATGGTGGTGCTTGCCGCAGCGTGGCTGCTGTGGAAACAGCGCCGCCGCGCCGCGCTTGCGATCATGGTCGTGCCGATCCTTGCCGGCGTTACCAATAGCGTGCTCAAAGAGATATTCGCCCGCGCGCGACCTGACATTGTTCCCCACCTCGATGCTATCGGCAATTTGGCGTATCCAAGCGGGCACGCATCGAACGCGATGGCATTTTTTCTGCTGGCGGCTTTGATCTTTGCAATCAAGCACCCGGTGGCATGGCGCAGCGCAGCGGTTGGGCTGGCAGTTTTGGTCGGCACATCGCGAGTGTTGCTCGGCGTCCATTGGCCAAGTGATGTGCTTGGTGGCTGGCTCTGGGGTGCGGCGTTCGCGCTTATCGGATGGAGAGTTTCGCGACGCTGACAGGCATGAATGCCTTAGACCGATGCGGTGCACAAAAAAAGGGGCGACCATTAAGGCCGCCCCAGAATGTTTATTGTTTGGAGCGTTGGCTCAATCGTCGATGTTGCGCTTAAAGGTTTCCGGCAAAAATAATGCCCCTGCCACCACTGTCAAACCCGCAACGACAATCGGGTACCACAGTCCGTAGTAGATATCCCCAGTGGCCGCCACCATCGCAAAGGCGGTGGTCGGCAAGAAGCCACCGAACCAGCCATTGCCGATATGATAGGGCAATGACATCGACGTGTAGCGGATACGGCTGGGGAACAGTTCGACAAGTAGGGCTGCAATCGGGCCGTAAACCATCGTCACCAGCAACACGAGATAGGTGAGGATCGCCACGACCAGCGGCTTGTTGATCTGTTCGGGGTCGGCATAGAGAATTTTCTTTGCCGCCTTGGGATCCTTCGCCGCTGCCGGATTATCCTTCACCGGATAGCCGACTGCTTCGAGTGTAGTAATGACTTCGCCGCCAAATGCTTTGATCGCAGCAGCCTTGTCATCGCCGGTTACCTTCGATGGATCGGGCGCGGTGATGACCTTGCTGCCGATGGCGACGGTTGCAACGGTGCCCGCCGGTGCATCGATCACCTTATAGCTGATTGCGTTTTTCGCGAGATAGGATTTGGCGATATCACAACTCTTGCTATCGAACTTATTCTTTCCGATTGGATCGAACTGCAACGAACAATCATTGTCATTGACCGTCACCGTAACGGGAGCGGTTTCAACTGCTTTCGTCATTGCCGGATTAGCGGCGGTGGACAAGGCGTGGAATACGGGAAAGTAGGTGACAACAGCCAATGCGCAGCCAGCTAAAATGATCCACTTGCGCCCGATTTTATCCGACAACCAACCGAAGAAGACGAAGAACGGCGTACCAATAGCAAGCGCAATGGCGATCATGATGTTCGTCGTTGCGCCATTGACCAGCAATATCTTCTCAAGGAAGAAGAGCGCATAAAATTGCCCTGTGTACCACACCACAGCCTGCCCTGCGACGGCGCCGAGCAGCGCGATCATCACCCATTTGGCGTTCTTCCACTGACCAAAAGCTTCGGTCAGTGGTGCCTTCGACGTGGTGCCTTCATCCTTCATTTTTTGGAATACGGGGCTTTCGGCCAGTTGCATACGGATCCACATCGATACAGCAAGGAGCACGATCGAGATCAGGAATGGAATGCGCCAGCCCCAAGCCTTGAACGCGTCTTCACCGATATAGGTGCGCGTGCCGATCACCACCAGCAATGCTGCAAACAGGCCAAGCGTTGCCGTTGTCTGGATGAAACTGGTGTAAAGCCCGCGTTTGTTATTGGGGGCGTGTTCAGCGACGTAGGTTGCCGCGCCGCCATATTCGCCGCCTAAAGCTAGCCCTTGGATAAGTCGCATGACAACCAACATGATGGGAGCGGCGACACCTATCGATGCGTAAGAGGGAAGCAGACCAACTACAAAAGTTGACATGCCCATCAGCCCCATCGTGACGAGGAATGTGTTTTTACGACCGACGAGATCGCCAATGCGACCAAAGAAGATAGCGCCGAATGGGCGAACCGCAAAGCCAGCCGCAAAGGCCGCTAGTGCAAATATGAACCCCGTTGTTTCGTTTACGCCCGAAAAAAATTGAGCGGAAATGATGCTGGCCAGCAGACCGTAAAGGTAAAAATCATACCATTCGAAAATCGTGCCAAGCGATGAAGCGGTGATAACCAGCTTTTCGCTTTGGGTCGCCTTGTGATGCCTGGGTATAGCATCATCATATGTTGTAGCCATTGATACTCTCCTTTCTCAAAATTATGTTATTTTAGAAGTTGTACTGTGCCGAAAATTGCGCGCGCCGCAGTTTGCCGCTTAACCCGTTTTCCAAAGTGCGTTCGGCGTAGCGGAACCCGAAACCCAATGTCAGGGGCTTGATCGGGTTATAGAGAACATCAATATTGCCGCTGTAAACCGATTTGGTGAGCGCGAGCGAGGCAAAGCTTCGTGTTTCCGACTTGAAGCCGGATAGCGTTCCGATCGCTTTCCATTTTCCGGCAAAGGCGTAGCGATATGATACGAAACCGGCATAAAGCAGTGGCGTTTCAAGCTCATTTGTCGGTGAAACCAATACATCGTCGCGGATGTTTAGGCCAACGTAACGGCCAATGCCCTCGCCTACAGTGGCCATCGCGGTAAAGCGGCTTGGGCCGGACTCATAGATGCCAGAGGCTGAGACCCCCCAACCAATGGTGGTATCGTCAATGGTGCCAATCACGCCGATTGGTGACGGCGCGCCGCTATTATCGACCTTGAGAATACGTCCGATACCGGCGATGGCAACGCTGCCATTTTTCCATTTCTTGTCGAAACGCAACACAACATCGGGCGCGACATCATCATCGGACTCAGCACTTGCCGTGCCTTGTGTCACCGTCGTTTCGGGATTTTCAAGTGCAATACTGATATGGCCTGATTTGTAACGGATGAGTGGTTGACGCTCAAACACGGTGCCCTCGGTTGGCCCGACGAAATCGAGACGTTCGGGCAGCGCCGCTGGATTTTGGAAGGTTGACCAATCCTGCCCGAAGGTCAGCTTGTCATATGTGATAAAGGCGCGACGGATGCGCGGTACAAAACTGTTCGAAACGCGCTGGTTGCCAATCAGGGGCGTATCGAGGAAATCAAGCTCGATATGGCCATTGGCTTTTTTGTCACCAATTTGTGTTTCGGTCTGGATCAGGAAGCGTGTTTCGCGCACGCTTGTGGTCAGATTTACGCCTTCGCCGCGCCCACCCACTGGAATTTGCGCTGGGAAATAATAATCGTTGATCAGGCTATTCGCCGCTGGATCACCGCCTGAAAAACTCGAGGCGAGTGCATCAAGTTTCACGTAGCCGCCAAGTGTGATCGTTGTGTTGCCGACACGGAAGCCTTTTGCGGGTGGAGCCGTTTTTTCAACGGCGGCAACCTTGGTCGCGGTTTCGTTCGCCTTGGTTTCGACCGCAGTGATACTTTTCATTAATTGGCTATTTTTGGCCTGCGACGTTTCAAGCGCGCTTTTCGTCGTTTGAAGCTCGGTCTTGACAATGCCGAATGCACTTTCAAGCGCCTCGATCCGTCGCTCCAACTCTTTTTCCTTTTCGGTGGCGGCAAATGCGCTGCTGGAAAACAGCGACGCGATCACAGCCCCTGAAAGTAGGAAACGGGTTTT